>Ga0214917_10001746_pt1 | contig 27669 bp, 27 predicted proteins | sample LL_1208_BB_MetaG_FD_177983 | JGI IMG/M metagenome (GOLD analysis project Ga0214917, IMG submission 177983) | Freshwater microbial communities from Lake Lanier, Atlanta, Georgia, United States - LL_1208_BB | ecosystem: Environmental > Aquatic > Freshwater > Lake | place: USA: Georgia | collected... | reverse complement strand
CCCGCCTCAAGAAAGGGGCCCGCTGGTATCCGGCGGAGACTGCCTTCCGCGCCTTCTGGCGCTTCTTCCGGGCCTATTTCCTCCGTCTGGGATTTCTCGACGGTTTCCCCGGCTTCTACATCGCCGCTTCATCTTTTTACTCCACCCTCGTCCGTCACACGCGGCTCCTCGAGCACCAGTTGGCCAAACGGTCCATTCCGCCGAAACCTTAAACCGTGGGTCCACACACAAAAATCCTAAAAGAGTTAGTTGCGGGCGGGGTGGATTTTATTCTTGGCGGCGGGGTAGCCTGCGTGCTCCACGGGGTCGAGAGGGTGACGATGGATGTGGACGTTGCCGTTCACATGGACTCCGCCAACTGGGATCGCCTGATTGGCATCATGAATCAAATGGGGCTTTTGCCCAGGGCTCCGGTTCGTCCGGAAACCCTGATCGATCCTAAAGTGCGGCAGGCCATGGTGGAGGAAAAGCAGGCCCTGGTTTTCACCTTTGTTCATCCGGACGAGCCGATCTTGCAGCTGGATGTCTTCCTTCGGCCGGAACTCTCTTATGAGGTTCTAAAGTCCCACGCCCAATGGCTTGAGCTTGGGGATATGCGGCTAAGGATTCTTTCTCCGACCAAACTCCTCGAATTGAAAAAAGGAATCCAGCCCCAGCGGCCGAAGGACCTGCTGGACATCGCGGTCCTTGAGGCAAAAATCAAAAAGGCATGAAAGACAGGGTTCAGGAACAGGCCTTGGAAGCGGTCCGCCGTTCGCGGCCGGAGGATTACGACGGCCACACGGAATTTGACCGCATGAGCCCGGCCCAGCGCCTCGCCTGGTTGGATGAGGCCACCCTATTTGTCTGGACGCAAAAAGCCCGAATTTCCCGTGCGGAAAAATCAAAAACCTAAAGACTCTGTAGGGCTGCGCTCCGTCGCGGCCATGGCCCCAGGGGACTGGGGCCCAACAGGACTCTGGGCTTCCGGTCTTCCGGCTCCGGTAGGTTCGCCTTTAGCCCTCGACAACCATCCCGCCTGGAAGGACGCCAATTTCGAGGAAGCTGAACGGATCATGCTGCTTAACGGAATGCGCATGACACTAGCGGAAAAAATTCGCTGGTTGGAGGAGGCGGAGACCTTTTCCCTGCAGTTTCCCGTCAATCGGCGGCGTGCAATCTCAGAAGGCCGCCTCCCGCCGGAAGGTTGATGGATTTTGGATTTGGGATTTCGAAATTCGAATTTCCAAATCAGAAATAAGCTAATCGCAAGAATTAAGCCCCAGTCTCTTCACAATCTCCTGTCCAATGGCGAGTGACGCCGTCGCGGCCGGGCTGGGGGCGTTGACCACATGTAGGATTCCCCGACCTTCCACAAAGGAAAAATCCTCCACCAGCAATCCGTCTGCTGACATCGCCTGGGCGCGCACCCCGGCCGAGCCTGGCTCGAGGTCTTCTTCCTGAATCTCCGGCACAAGTTTCTGCAGGGATCGGCAGAACTCCTTACGGCTGATGGAGCGCCAGATTTCGTAACTGCAGATGGAGGGATACTTCAGCATAAATTTCCAAAGCCCCGGGAACGAAAGGCTTTCTGCTAGATCCATGATGTTGATATTCCCCCAACGGTAACCTTCACGCGCTAGGGCTAGGACTGCATTGGGTCCCGCCTCCACGCCGCCCCGAATCATTCGGGTAAAATGTACGCCAAGAAAGGGAAACTGCGGGTCCGGCACGGGGTAAATCAGATTTCGAACCAAGGACTGTCGCTCTTTCCGAATCATATAATACTCGCCCCGGAACGGCATGATCTTGGCAGAGGGTTTCATTCCTGATTTTGAAACCAACCGGTCGGAGTGAAGTCCCCCACACGCCACCACCTGCTTGGTCTCAAATTCACTACTCGAGGTCCCGATTCTCCACCTGCCCCCCACCCCCTCTAGTTTTCCCGCCTGTTCCCCGGTCATGATTTCACCGCCGAGCAGTCGAATTTCCTCCGCCATCGCCTCCACCACCGCCCCATAATCCACGATGCCCTCCTCCGGAACGTGGACTCCTGCTAGGCCGGCCGCATGGGGTTCGATTTCCCGAATCTGTTCAGGTCCCAGCTTGCGGAGCCCCGTCAGTCCATTAGCGGTTCCCCGCTCCAGAAGTTTTTCCAGTCTTGGCAACTCCTTTGGTTCCGTGGCCACCACGATTTTGCCGCACTGCTTATGGGCCGCCTTGTGCTTTTGGCAGAAAGCGACCATTTGCCTGAGTCCCTCAACCGCCAACTTCGCTTTGAGCGATCCCGGCTTGTAATAAAGGCCCGCATGCAACACCCCGCTGTTGTGGCCCGTCTGGTGTCGGCCGAGCGTGCCTTCCTTTTCCAAAAGAAGAAGTTTTGCGCCCGGCTTTGCCTCCAGGATCCGCAGGGCCGTGGCGAGCCCCACGATTCCTCCCCCCACGATTACAAAATCGTATTTCATCGCTATGGTCCAAGGTCTTCCGTAGTTAAGACTCAACTTCGAGATAACCCATCTCCCGAAAATGTCCGTCGAATGCCAAGGCCCTCCGGATCGCCAGCTGGCGCATGGCGTCAAAACTCGTCAGATCCACCAAACTTAAATTTCTGCGTTGGGCGATTCGCCACTGGGCGGCCGCGCGCTCGAAGCCGTCTGGCCCCACCGGGTGGATTCTGCATAAAGGTAGCCAATCGTCCTGAAAGGCCATCACGGCTTGTGGCCCCAACCGCCGTTGAATGAGTGACCAACTTTCCAGGCGGACGTAATCGGTCGTCCACACTTCGGAGCGGGTTTTTGCCAGACGCGTCCATTTCTTCAGGGAATCGGAGTGGCAACGGTCCTCCTTGTCCAACACCGCCAGGAAGGCTGAGGTGTCGATAAAGACCGCCGTCACCACCGATCCCCAAGGTGCTCATCGTGTTTCTCGGCCAGGTCCTTTAACCCGCTTTGAAATTTCCCCGCGGACTGAAAGGCACGCGCCCATTTCTGTTCGGCCTCTTGCATCTCGATGGTTGTGTCCAAGGACCTTCGCACGATCTCGGAGATGCTGTCCCCGGATGCCTTCGACCTGGCCTTCAGCTTTTCGTAAGTTTTCTTTTCAAACTGAATCTGGGTGCGTATCATGTTGGCATTGTATTTTAAACATGCCATCAGTCACCTTTTTTCAATTAGGGACCTTCGATCGGGAAAAGCTGAACCTCAGAATTATTTCGGAATTCGGATTTCGAAAACCTGCGGAAACTGTAAATTATTGCCTGGCCGGAGGCGTAAATGGCTTGGGCCAAGGTTGTTGGGTCGGAACCAAATCCGCAATCCCAAATTCCAAATACGAAATAATCCCGCCTTGGTGCCTTATTAATCCTTGGTTGTAAGTCTCTGCTGTTCTGCCATTTTCGCAAAATGGCCCTTGGCCCGAAGAAGCTGCTCAAAAGTTCCGCGCTCCACCATCCGGCCGCGATCCAGCACGATAATCTCATCCATGTTGGCCAAGGTCGACAGGCGGTGGGCGATGCAGATCACGGTTCGTCCCTCCTCCAGGGAATCGATGGCCGCCTGGATTTCCGCCTCTGCCCGGGAGTCCAAGGCCGCGGTGGGCTCGTCCAGGACCAGGATTGGGGCGTTGCGGACAAACGCCCGCGCGATGGCGACCCGGGCCTTTTGGCCGCCGGAGAGCAGCTGGCCCCGCTCCCCGCAGGACGAATCGTACCCCTGCGGCATTTGCAGAATGAAATCGTGGGCATAGGCCCGCCGGGCGGCTTGCTCGATTTCAGGCCGGGTTGCGCCCTCGCGGCCAAAGGCGATGTTTGTGGCCACCGGGAGGTTGAAAAGAACCACGTCCTGGCTGACCAGGGCCATCTGGGCCAGCAGGTCCTTGGTTGCATAATCCCGCAGATCGTGGCCGTCCAGGAGGATTCTCCCGCCCGTGGGATCGTAAAATCGCATGAGCAGGTTGATCAGGGTGCTTTTCCCCGAGCCGCTTTCCCCGGCGAGACCGATTTTTTTCCCCTTGGGAATTTCCAGGCAGATGTCCCGGAGGACATCCGCGTGTCCGTAGGAAAAGGTCACGTGATCCAGTTGAATCTTTTCCCGAAACCCGCGGAGGGGGCGCGGGTGTGCGGGCTCCTGGACGGTGGGTTGGGCGGCAAAAAGCTCCTGCAGCCTTCGCGTGCTGACCGAGGTTTCCTGAAGCGTCAGGTGCAGGTTGGCGATCCTTTTGATGGAGAGGGGCGCCAACAGCAGGGCGGCGAGGAAGGCCACCAGGTTCCCGGGCTTGGAGCCGCTGGTGAAAACGAAGACCAGCAGGAAACCCACCCCCAGCATGGAAAGAATCTCGATCATTGGATTCAGGAGATTCCTGGTCTGTGCCGTCTTCACGCTCATGGTCACCCCCAGGTCAGACTGTTCCCGGAAAGATCTCAGTTGCAGCGCCTCCATGGCGTAAGCCTTCACGATTCGTACCGCGGCCAGGGCTTCCAGCAGGCCCCCACTCTGGGTAACGGACAGTTTGGAGAACCTTTCGGTGAGGGAACGGAGACGGCGTCCGCTACTGATCACAGGCACTAGCACCAGGGGAAGCATTACGAATGCGATCAACGTTAGTTTCCAGTCGATGATCAGCATGCTGATGAGGATGCTCAAAACCGTGAAAGGCTCCCGGATGGTGTCGATAAAACCGTTGGTCATGGCCCCATAGATCGCGTTGGTGTCCTGCGTGATCCGTGTGTAGAGGTCCGAAACCGGCATTTTTTGATGAAAGGCCAGGGAAAGTTCCTGCACCTTGCGCAGGGCGGCTACCCGCATGTCCCGGATCACCCTTGCGCTCACCCAGGTAAGACAATAAGTGGAAAAATAACTGGCCATGGCCCGGCCTCCCATGACAAGGGGGAGGAGGAAAAACCCCCCCAGCATCTGTTGCCAGGTGACGGGCTGGCCCATCCGGGGAAGCCACCGGTCCGAGAGAGCCCGGGCGTGATCGGCCAGCGGTGCCAGCCGCTTTTCCCATCCGTGATCCGGCTCGCGGGTGGAGGCATCCCGGCCGGGTTCCGGCATGGTTCCGGGGGAGGAGATGGCGGCGGAGGGGGGAGCCAGCCGGTTAAAGAGGGCGTTGACGGAAAGCACGAACAGTCCGTTGGAGAGGCCGAAAAACATGCTGAGGGCGATTCCGAGGATAAAGCGGAAGCGGTACGGCTTCAGGTACGGAATCCCAAACGCCCAGATCTTCCTTAACTCCTGCACTTTTAAAATTTAACGACTCCCTTTCCTCAAGACGATTCGAGAAATCAAAGCTTCTGCCAATTTGGAGTCCTTTCCGAACAGGTATTCATCCAACTCTTTCCGGGAGGACTCCTGGAATGGCGCGGTTCAGGGGTTCGGCTCCCCAGCGGTCATGATGCGCCCCAGGATCGGCCTCTTTCCCTCAAAATCCGGAATGCAAAACCCAAAGCCTCCATTCCGAAAAGGTTTTGCCCACCGGGTCTTTCGTAAGCTTCCAAAATTAAGCTCCAAAGGGTATGGTCATATCTGTGGATTTGCCGGGAATGGAATTGACATGACCATAAATATGACTTAGTTAACCATCATGATCCAAATCAATATAAATGAGGCAAAGGCAAGGCTTTCCAAATATACAAAAATGGTGAAAGCGGGCGAGACCGTCGTTTTATGCGAAAGAAACAAACCCTTTGCCGAAATCAGGCCGCTGGATCGCAGGGGCTCGGCGCCGCGTGTTTTTGGTTTGTCCAAAGGGGTGGTTAAGCTGGGACCAGAATTTTTTGAGGCGGATGCCGAGATCCAAAAAATATTTGGAGGGGACTGAGAAAATCCATGGCTGGAGCTTATCTGTTGGATACCGCACCCCTCATTTGGCTGATGGGCCAGGAGGAGTCCGTCCCTGCTTCGGTACGGAGGGAGTTGGCCGATCCAAAGGCGGAGGTCTTTTACAGCCAGATCAGCCTTTGGGAGATTCAAATTAAATACCAGCTGGGAAAACTGCCGTTGGCGGACGAGCCTGCGGTGGTCCTGCCGCGGGAACTGCCCAAATATGGATTCACCCGTCTGGATCTCACCGACTCGGCGATTTTCGGCCTCTCGCGCCTGCCTCGCCACCATGGGGATCCTTTCGACCGGATGCTTGTCGTTCAGGCCAAGCTCACGGGCTCGGTCCTGGTTTCGCCGGACAAAAATTTTTCCCAATACCCTGTCAACGTCCGTTGGGGGTAGGGGAAAAGGAACCTGCCGGATGCAGGCAGACATAAAACAGGATCCGCTTGGATTGGTTTTGCCTCCCGCCCGACGGAGGCAAACGACCAAGGGCGGCAGCTTGATGTGAAAAGATGAAAAAACAATTTGGTTTTGTCCGGGTGGCGGCGGCCGTGCCGGAACTCAAGGTGGCGGACATCCGGCACAATGTTGAAAAAACCACGGTCTTGATCCGCGAGGCCGCCCGGCGGGGCGCCGAATTCGTGGTCTTCCCGGAACTGGGCATCCCCGGCTACTCCTGCGGGGATCTCTTCGCGCAGCGGCTGTTGCTCGAACAATCGCAGGAGGCGTTGGTGGCGCTGGCCCGCGCGACGGGCCGTGTCGGCCTGACAGCCGTGGTTGGCCTGCCCATCGCCTTCCGCGACCGCCTCTATAACTGTGCCGCGGTGCTCTCGGGCGGAAAAATCCGGGGTCTGGTGCCCAAGCAATATTTGCCCAATTCGGCGGAGTATTATGAGAGGCGCTGGTTCACCCCCGGGATGGGCCTTTGGGCCACGGAAGTGAATCTTTGCGGCTCCCGGGTCCCCATGGGAACCAACCTCCTGTTTGCCGACGATTCGACCGGCACGGTGATGGGGGTTGAAATCTGCGAGGACCTTTGGGCCGTCCAGCCGCCCAGCGGCAACCTGTGTTTGACCGGTGCCAACCTGGTCTTGAACCCGTCCGCCAGCAACGAAATCCTGGGCAAGGCTTCCTACCGGCGGGAACTGGTGCGCCAGCAGTCCGCGCGGGCGCTGACGGCGTACGCCTACACCTCGGCGGGACCGGGGGAGTCCTCCACCGACGTTGTTTTCTCCGGCCACGCCATGATCGCCGAAAATGGTGTCATGCTGGCCGAATCCCAAAGGTTCAGGTTTCCGGGGGGGCTGATTCTTGCGGATGTCGATCTCGACCGGCTCGCCCATGACCGGAGAACGAACACCAGCTTTTCGGCGGCGGCGCCGGGAGCCTGCCTCACGGTCTCCTGTCCCACGCGGGGAAAAGTCCGGCTTCCCGGCTCCCTCCGGCCAAATTCCCCGACCCCCTTCGTTCCATCGGATCCCGCGAGGCGGGAGCAGGCCTGCCGGGAAATCTTCTCCATCCAGTCCGCCGGTCTGGCCAAGAGACTTCGCCATACCGGCACCCGCAGGCTGGTCCTGGGAATATCGGGCGGACTGGACTCGACCCTGGCCCTGCTGGTGGCTGTCCACACCTTTGAGCAGCAGGGGATTCCCCGCAAAGGCATCCTCGCGGTCACCATGCCGGGATTCGGCACGACCGATCGGACGAGGGGGAACGCGGAAAAACTTGCCCGGACGCTTGGTGTCACCCTCGAACGGATTCCGATTCGGGCGGCCCTCCGCCGGCATTTCCGGGATATCCGCCATCCGGCCGGCCGCCATGATCTGACGTTTGAAAATGCCCAAGCCCGGGAGCGGACCCAGATTCTCATGGATTTGGCCAACCGCGAGGGTGGATTCGTGCTGGGCACCGGGGATCTTTCCGAGGCCGCCCTCGGCTGGTGCACCTTCAACGGCGACCACATGTCCATGTACCATGTGAACATCGGGGTTCCGAAAACCCTGGTGCGCTACCTGATCGATTGGTGCGCGGAGGCGGAATTCGCCGGCGCGCCGGCTGCCGTCCTCCGGGATATCTTGGCCACCCCCATCAGCCCCGAACTTCTGCCGGTCGACCGGCGGGGTCGGCAGCGCCAAAAAACCGAGGCCACGATCGGGCCTTACGAGCTGCACGACTATTTTCTGTACCATGTGGTCCGTTTTGGTTTTGGGCCGGCCAAGGTGGCTCATCTGGCCGGGTTGGCTTTTGCCGGCAAATATGAACGCCCGGTTATTTTGCACTGGCTCGGGGTTTTTCTCCGGCGCTTTGTTTCCCAGCAGTTCAAACGTTCCGCCATGCCGGATGGGCCCAAGGTGGGCACGGTGGCCCTGTCTCCGCGCGGGGATTGGAGGATGCCCAGCGATGCGGAGGCGGCCGGCTGGCTGCGGGAGTGGGCCCGCCTGCCCAAGGGGCGGAAAAATTAGGCGCGTCGGCTTGCCATGGCCGAAAAAATCCCTAGCAAAAAATTTCTTGGATAGACAGATGAGCGACAATCCCCGGCGAAAATCGGGCTTTTTCCCCGCCGTCCCGCCTTTCGCGCGGGCTGGGCGGCGTTAAATGGCCAGAACCCCTCATCCCAAGGCTTCCATCCTGGTGGCGGGGGCGGGCGGGTTTATTGGCGGGCATTTGGTGGCGCATCTGCGCAAGCAGGGGATCAAGAACATCCGGGCGGTGGATCTGAAGCCGCTCAAGGAGTGGTACCAGAAGTTTGACGATGTGGACAACCATCAGCTGGACCTGAGGGAGCTGGAAGCCTGCCGCAAAGCCGCCAAGGGCATGGAATGGATTTACAACCTGGCCGCCGATATGGGCGGCATGGGTTTCATCGAGCTGCACAAGGCCGAGTGCATGCTCTCGGTGCTCATCAACACGCATCTGCTGATGGCGGCCAAAGAGGCCGGGGCGAAACGCTTTTTCTACGCCTCTTCCGCCTGTGTGTATGCGGCTGACAAACAGACCACGCCGGAAAATCCGGGTTTGAAGGAGTCGGACGCCTATCCGGCCATGCCCGAGGACGGATATGGCTGGGAGAAGCTGTTCAGCGAGCGGATGTGCCGCCATTTCCGGGAGGATTACAAACTGGAAACCCGGATCGTGCGGTATCACAACGTTTACGGGCCCCACGGGACCTATGACGGCGGGAGGGAAAAGGCGCCGGCGGCGATCTGCCGCAAGGTGATCGAGGCGCAGAAGAGCAAGACCGGGGAGATTGAGATCTGGGGGGACGGGCAGCAGACCCGGAGCTTTATGTACATTGACGACTGCATCAAGGGGTCGACGGAAATCATGGAGAGCGACATCCGCGAGCCGATCAATCTGGGCAGCGCGGAGATGGTTTCGATTAACCAGCTGGTGGACATCGTGGAAGGGATCGCCGGGGTGAGGCTGAAACGGAAATACAATCTGGGGGCACCCAAGGGGGTGCGGGGACGGAGCAGTGACAACGCAATGATCAAAAAGCTGATGGGTTGGGAGCCGGCCATGAAATTAAAAGACGGATTGGCGAAAACTTATGAATGGATCCGTCGGGAAATGGGTCTTTGATTTTTGTTTTGAAAATAAAGCAGAGCGGAATGATTGAGTTTTAGATCGACGGCGAAGAAAACAGGCAGGCTGATAAAAAACTGCCCGCGTGGGTCAAAGAAATCTTAAAAACTTATCATCTCGTCCAACTATATTTTTTTTCCAGGCTCTGCCCATGCGATCCGCGAAGTCCGGCCATTGATTCGTTCCGCGAATCGCAACGCACCTTTGGCCCGCGGCGTTCTCCTCGTCTATTCGAAGGATCGGTCCCGTCCGGAACTTCAAAAGCTCCGGGGGGAATTTCCCGGCCTTCAGGTCTGGATCGCGCCCAAAATGAGCCGGCGCCTGCAGCGGCCGGTGCTTTGGCTGGCGGCACGGCTGGGCTGGCAGAGGCGCTTGTATGGTCGGACTGCCGCGTCTTTCCGGCGCCTCGTGCGGGGCTGCCTGCACATCACCGTGGAGCGTTTTTTTTCCGCCCTCGATTTTTTGGAGGCCAAGATGAGACCGGGGGATCGTCTCATGGTTTCCGATGGCCGGGACGTCATTCTCCAGGAAGACCCCTTTCCCCGGATCGGCCTAGATGTGGTCACCGGCCAGGAGGAAAAAGAGATGCGGGCCTGCTCGACAAACTCCGGATGGCTGGCGGATCTGTATGGGAAACAGGTCGCCGAGGGCCTGGCTGCGAGACCCATCCTCTGCAGCGGGGTTTCCTTGGGGGGAAGGGAAGCCATGCGCGGGTATCTGGCCGCCATGGTGGAGGAAATTTGGCGCTGTTTTCCCCGGATCGGGATCCGGGGATATTTCGACCAGGCGGTGCACAACCGGATCATCCACGGGAACCGGCATCCCGTGCGCGCCACCCTTTCCGCGGAGGGGCTGATCGCCACGTTAGGCCTGATGGATTCCTCCCTCCTTTTCTGGGATGAGAAGAGAGGAAAGCTGGCGGTGGACGGCAAGTCCCCGGCGGTAGTGCACCAATATGATCGTCATCCCGGGATGGCGGATAAGGTCTTGTCCCATTACTCCACTTAAGTTTTTGGCAGCGCCATCCTTGGCGTTTTGGAAAAAGGAGGTCCTCTTCCTCGGCCTTGTTTTCGCCTTGGGGGTGCTTTTGGTGGGCGTGACCGGGCCGAATTGGAAGTACACTTGGCTGGGCGGGCTGGACAACTGGTCCTACGTCGGTTACGGCAAGCATTACACCGACTGCGAGTACCGTGCCGGCCTTTATAAAAGTTGCCGGGTTCCCTGGATCTGGTGGGAAGCTGCCGTCCGCAGCCTGTTTCCGGGCGAACCCGGAAGCCGGGCAATTTGCTTTTCTCTTCTCCTCACCTGGGGGGCGGGGTGGTACCTCTTTGCCAGGCAGATGGGTTCTGCCTGGGTGGCGGCAGGGCTCTCGCTCTTCGCGCTCCTTTATGTTCCCTCCCACGGTTCCGGGGGATGGGATTATCACAACGGCGCTTCCGGGGTGTTCTGGGTTTTGGCCCTGGCGCAGGCCGTCTGGATCCGGAACCGTGCCACGGGGCGGCCCGGGGCGTGGCTTCTTTTGGGGGGATGGCTGGCCCTCGCCGTCCACACCAACATCATTCTGCTGAACACCGCGCCGCTTTTCCTCGCCCTGCTCTGGCCGGAGTTCCGCCGGAAGGACGGCCCGGGGTTTGCCCGCGGCCTCGGCTGGATTCTGGCCGGCTTTCTCGGCCTGACCTTCGTGCTGGCGGCCATCAACGTCGCCATCGGGCGAAGACCCTTTTTTTACTGGAAGATCCTGCAGACCGCCTTCGTTTTTGTGGAGGATACCTCCCATAACAAGCCCCTCTACGAGCCCCTCGGGGCACCCTGGAGCCTGCGGGCCCACTATCTCGCCCTGCCTGCGGCCGCGGCCCTATTTTCCGTGGTCTCTTTTTTCCGGCGATCCGTGGCCCCGACACGGATTTTTTGCGGGTTCCATCTTTTTTTGACCGCCCTCTGGATTTACTGGCACATGAAGGGAGTCACTGCCCTGAACATCGATTACATCGCCTACCCCCTGGTTCTTTCCTCCCTCCCCGTGGTCTGGGTGGCCCTGCGGGGGGCGGAGGAGCGTCCTTCCCCGGGGTGGGTTTGGCTTCCCGGGGCCGGCCTGGCCGGCATCGGTTTGCTGGCCGCGGGAGGGTGGAGGGCCGGCGGGGAGCCCCCGGGCCCGCTCTTGCTGCAAACCACGCTCTTTGTTCTCGGTCTGCTGGCCGCTTGGAGTCTCAAGCCGAGGTGGGCCGGGGTTGGTCTTTTGCTTCTCCTTTCGGCCAACGCCGGGACACCCGCTGCCGCCGCCTATGGGCGGCAGGCACCGTCCCCCAACCTGCCCGAGGCCCACGCCCGGATTTTGGAACTGCAGGACTGGGCCTGGCCCCTCCGGAACGAGCGACCGCGGCCACCCCGGCCGTCCTTGGCTCTGGTGCTCAGCGGACGCTCTTTCCAGACGGATCCGCTGGCGCGGCTGGGCTGGGATCCGGATGATCCCACCCCCCATTTCATCCCGTTTGTCGTCGCCCTCGGTGCCACGGATTTCGAGATGTCCTTCCCGGCCGCCCGGCAACGTCGCCTTGCCGCCGGCGCGGCCACGCGGGAGGATTTTGCCGAGATGCAGCCCGGGATGTGCCTGTTCGTGGCGGACACCGGGCGGGGGTTCGCCGAAAAAGTGGCGGCGGTTCTTCGGGGACTCGGCATCCCGTTCCGCCGCGGGCAGGTCCGGACGGTTTCCCTGGGTTGGGGCACGGTGAGCTTGGAGCAGTTTGTTTTTCTGTGAACCTCCCTGTTCCGGCCTCCATCTCCTATCCGTCCGACGCCAACGAGGTGTTTTATTCCATCGAAGAGGGAAGCTTCTGGTTCCGGCACCGCAACGACTGCATCCTGGAAATGGTGCGGAGGTTTCCGCCCGGGGGGGAAATTCTGGATGTCGGCGGCGGCAACGGCTTCGTCGCCCTCCATCTCCAGAAGCACGGGTTTCCCGTCACCCTGCTTGAGCCGGGCCGTGGGGCCGCTCGGGCCCGGGAACGCGGGGTGCGGAACGTGATCCAAACCGATCTGGACGGAGCGGGGCTGCGGGATGCCTCCGTGGCCGCCGCCGGTGTTTTCGACGTGGTCGAGCACATTGCGGACGACCAGGCTTTTCTGGGCAAGCTTCACCGCCTGTTGTGTCCCGGAGGCAGGCTGTATCTTACCGTTCCCGCATTCCCCCGGCTCTGGTCTGCCGAAGACGAGGCGGCCGGGCACTATCGCCGGTACGGCCGGGCGGAACTGGAACGGGTCCTGTTTGCCTCCGGATTCCGGACGGATTTTTTGACCGGCCTTTTTTCCTGGTTGCCGCCGGCTATTTTTATTTTCCGGGCCCTTCCCCACCTTCTTTCCGGTCGCGCCCCCGGCCGATTTTCGGGCAAGATCCAGGCCCAAGACCACCGGATGCCCGGCTTTTTGGAGCCATTTTCCCGTTTCCTGAATCGTTGGGAACGGGGCAGGATTTGCCGGGGGGATCCTCTGTCCTTCGGCTCCAGCTGGATGGCGGTGGCAACCCGGATCTGATGGCAAAAAACAAAAAAAACACCGGCTCCTTGGGAGAGCCGCAAATCTCCGTGGTGGTGCCCGTGTACAAAGGGGAGGCCAGCGTGCAGGAACTGGTTCGTCGCCTCCGCGCGGCCCTTGCCACGATTTCTTCCCGGCCTGAAATCATCCTTGTGGATGACGGCAGCCCGGACCGTGGCTGGGAAAAAATCGCCGGCCTGGCCCGGCGTTTCCCCGGGGTGATCGGCATCCGTCTTAGTCGGAATTTCGGTCAGCATTACGCCATCAGTGCCGGCCTGGAGCGCGCCCGCGGGGAGTGGGTGGTGGTGATGGATTGCGACCTGCAGGATCGTCCCGAGGAAATTCCTGCACTTTGGAAAAAGGCGCGTGAGGGATATGATTTGGTCTTGGCGCGGCGCAAAACGCGTCAGGATGGTTGGGGGAAGCGGGCCAGTTCCCGGCTCTTTTATGGGCTGCTCGGTTACCTTACGGGCCAGCGCCAGGATCCCGCTGTCGCCAACTTCGGGCTGTACCACCGGCGGGTCATTCGGGCCGTGAATGCCATGCCGGAAAGCATCCGCTATTTCCCCACCATGGTCCGGTGGGTCGGCTTCCGCGCGGGAAGCATCGATGTGACCCATGCAGCCCGCGGCCATGGGGGCAGCACTTACAGTCTTCGCAGGCTTTGTGGCCTGGCCACGGATATCTGCCTGGTGAATTCCGACAAGCCTTTGCGGCTGGTGATCGGGCTTGGGTTTTTTGTGTCCGCCGTCGGGTTTTTGGCTGCCGCCTATGTGCTTTGGGCATTTTGGCATGGCAGGGTGCAGGTTCTGGGCTATGCCAGTCTCATTGTTTCCGTCTGGGTGTTGTCAGGGATCCTCATCCTGATTGTCGGGGTGGTGGGTCTCTACGTGGGCAAGGCGTTCGAAGGAACGAAACGAAGGCCGGCCTTTGTCGTGGCGGAGATTGCCTCCCGATCGCCCTGAACCCATGCCGGTAGGAAAAGCGCCTTCGCGGAATTTGCGCGTCCTTCCCTGGGATTCCTCCTTTTGGCAATTTCGGGTGGCTGGCTGGTCGCCCCTGCGCCTCACCCCCGCCCGGCTTCGCCGGGCCATCCAGTGGTGTCGCCGCAAGCGCATCCGGTGTCTTTATGCCTGTGTGGATGGCGAGGATCTCCGCACCCGCAGTTTGCTGGCAAAAGAGGGATTTGTTTTTGCCGATGTCCGCATGGAGATGAGTAAAACGATCCTGCCGGGTCGCAGCCGGCGGGGCATCCGTCTGCGCGAGCCGACCGAGAAGGAACTCCCCGCGCTTTGTCGCATGGCTTCCCGTTCCCATGGCAACACCCGCTTTGGCCAGGACGGGAATTTCGATCCCGCCCAGGTGCGTCGTTTTTATGCCCTCTGGTTGGCCAAGGCGGCGGCGAGGCATGCCGTCCTGGTGTTGCCTGGGGGCAAGGGATCTCCGGCAGGATATGTGACCTGGGAAAAGGAAAGTGGGCGGCGCGGTCGCATCGGTTTGATTGCGGTGGCTTCGGATTCCCGGGGGAGGGGTTGGGGTCGGAAGCTGCTGGAAGGGGCGGTGGCCGGATTCCAGCGTCTCGGGGTGAGGGAAGTGCGGGCGGCAACCCAGGGAACGAGTGGCCGGGCCGTCCGAATGTACGAGAAGGCCGGATTCACGGTAGCGGACGTGAAGGTGTGGTATCACCGGTGGTTTTTCCGATGAAAAAGGCGGCGTGGCGGATCCCCTTCAACCGGTCCTCCCTGATGGGACGGGAGCTGCACTATATCCGGCAGGCGATGCGGTCGGGCCAGATCGCGGGAGACCAGGCCTTTTCCAAAAAATGCGAGAAAATCCTGGAGGAAGTGACGGGCTGCCGGCGGGCGCTTTTGACCACGTCCTGCACCCACGCGCTGGAGATGGCGGCGATCCTGCTGAACATCCGGGAGGGGGACGAGGTGATCGTGCCGGCGTACACCTTTGTCTCCACCGCCAACGCCTTCGTGTTGCGGGGGGCGCGGCCGGTCTTTTGCGACATCCGGCCGGACACGCTCAACATCGATGAGAAGCTCATCGGGCGGCTGATCACGCGCCGCACCCGGGCCATCGTGGTGGTCCACTATGCGGGGGTGGCCTGCGAGATGGATGAGATCATGGCGCTGGCCCAAAGGCACCGCATTCCCGTGGTGGAGGACAATGCGCACGGGCTTTTCGGAAAATACCGGGGCAAGCCCCTGGGATCGTTCGGGGCCTTGGCCACCCTGAGTTTCCATGAGACCAAGAACATCACCTGCGGGGAGGGCGGGGCCCTGCTGGTCAACGATCCCCGGCACATTGCCCGGGCGGAGATCATTCGGGAGAAGGGCACCAACCGGAGCCGCTTTTTCCGGGGGGAGGTGGACAAATACACCTGGGTGGACATCGGCTCCAGCTACGTGATGAGCGACGTGTTGGCGGCGTTTCTTTACGGCCAACTTCGAGCATGGAGAAGGATCCAAAGGAAAAGGGAGCGGATTTGGAAATTCTATGACCGGGAGCTTGGGCTTTGGATCCGCAGACACGGCCTGGGCCACCTGAAAATCCCCCCGCATTGTTCTTCCTCCTACCACATGTTCTGGCTGCTCCTGCCCGATCTGAAAACCCGGACGCGTTTCATCACCCGGCTCACAACCAGAAAAATCAAAGCCGTCTTTCACTACGTGCCACTCGACCGAAGTACTTTTGCCCGAAAGAGATTTGGAAATCAGCAGGGACTTTTGCGGTGGTCTGTGCATGCAGGGGAGACCTTGGTTCGGTTGCCGCTTTATCCCTCCATCAAGGCCGGGGATCTCAGAAAGGTTGTCCGGGCCATTCTCGGTGCTCCGATGGCAAAGACGCACTCGCTGTCATGAGGCCAAAAAAAGACCCGCCGGGCTGGGCTGAGCTTATCAAACAAAAAGCCGGCGGGTCAAAGACGCTGCCCATAATTTTTTGTATTTCGCTCGCAGCACTTCATGGGCTGACGCTGGCTCAACCTCGGGTTCAGTTGGGGGGAATTGATGCCTATCTTTAGACCGCCCTGAGCCACGATTACGGCGAGCTATTGGGTCGTTTTGGCACCACCTACTATGCGGCGAGGGTATCGGCCATTTTACCTCAGGCTCTGTTCCATCAGCTTTTTGGGACGGAATCCGGTTTTTTACTTCTCAGGATACTGCTGGCTTCCGTGGCCGGTTACGCATTTTTTCGCACGGTGGAAAGCTGGTTTTCCAGGATCCTTGCCTACTTCTTGGTTCCCTTTTTGGTGGTAAACCCGGTCCTCACCCGTGCCTTGGCCTGGGACTATGTGGATGGATTTGCGGTGACTTACATGTTTGCATCCGTGGGCTGCTTTGTTGCGGGCTCCCGGTGGCCAAGCCGCATGGTTTCGGGAATTTTCGCCGCGATGGCGACCAACTGTTATCTTGGCAGCTTTGCTTATCTGGGGGCCTTTTTTGTGGGCTGCGGCCTTGTGGATTGGTGGCAAAAGGGAAGGATTCCCTTCAAAACCAAGTACCTCCCGTGGTTTGCCGGCTTTCTGGGTTTCTATGTGATGACCTCCCTAATTTTATGGATCCTGTTTCCGGCCTGGGGCCCAGCCTTTGAATTCAAGACGATCAAAGTCGGTTTTGACTTGGCACGCGGGGGTTCAAAGGTGTGGTGGGTGCCAGTTTGGAATTATTTGGAGAAAAACCAGTTTTATATTTTATACCCATTCGCCTTTTGCCTGGCTTCCTGCTGGATTTGGTGGAGTAAAAGCCGGAACAAAGTGAATCAGGGCCGATCTGCGCTTCCGGCATATGCCGTAATTCCTATTTATTTGTGCTTCGTTTGTAGCGGAATTCTTATTCAGCACCTGATCTTGAGAATGCCCATCTTTATTTTTTATGCGATCAGTTATTCCCTGCCAGCGGTGATGCTGGGTGTGGCGTATTTGATTCATCAAACAAAATTAGATGAAAGTTTTTCAACCAAAAAAATTATTTTTTATCAAGGTGCGGGCTGCTTGGTTCTCGCAGAAAAAGATTTTTGGATCTCCGGTCTAATTTCAAATTCCAGTTTTTGGACTGCAACTATTTTAATTTGTGCAATTTATGTCTTGTTTTGCATGAAACAAAAAATGATTGGAGCAACGCTTGCGCTTTCCTTCTTTACAATACTGCCATTTAATAATTTCGAAAATCCAAACACCCTTGGCCATCTAATTACTCCTGCAATAGGCAAAAAAAACAGGAATAGGATTATAGAAATTTCTTACGAGCTAAACAACCAAATAAAATCAGCAGTATCGAACAAAAAAAATTTAAAAATTTGGTTTTATGAAAACAATTCCCCCTATGTTGTTGCGATCGCATCTTGGTTTTTTTACGGATATAGTGCTTTATTTTTAGACGGAGTGATTTTTTCTGCTCAAAATTCTGAAAAATTGCATAAAAGTCTCGAAAAAGTAGATCTACTTGTTCTTTTGTCCACAACCCCGGAGGCTTTGGATTCCGGAGAACAAAAAGTCATTTCTTTAGAACCGGAAAAATGGAAAAAAATTGGGCGCAAAGAATTTACTATTAAGAACAATTCGAAAATTTCATATACCCTTTTAAAAAAACAAAATACCAGGTAGATTTGTAAAATGAAAAAGCTTATGCAGATTTTTCATTAATTACAAAATGGAGTTAAATAAAAACCGGTCCATCATTTAGATTGCGGATTTTGAGGCGCATTACTTGATGACTGAAGATTACTACAATCCTTTTCAAAAATTATAGGAATCAATATAAGAAAGGATGAAAATAAAAAATTAGGTTCTAAAGGAAAAACCAGCAAATGTCATTCTCAGAAATAGATAACCGTCATATTATGAAAAAATGAAGCACCTTATACTTAGTCCAGGAAAAGCTGGAACGCATAGTCTTCTAAAGTACTTAAAGAACATATTTCCAGAAGACACAATTTATCGTACACATTGGATTTCGAGTGAAACAACTAACTTCGTGGCCAAATCGGGCTTCTGGAATAATGAATCTATTAATGAACAAATAGCATTGGCAAAAAAAAATCGAAAATGAATTAGAAACGAGCTGCCCTTTTACTGTCTATGTGCCGTATCGCAATCCGTTTGAAGTGTGTTTAAGTTCAATATTTCAAAATCAACATATTTATGAAATTTATTTTGGTAAATTAAATTCAATCCAAATAATTCAAAAAATCTTAGATCGGATCAGTAGGAAGGAAAGTCTATTTTATGGTTTATTTTTAAATATGCAAATCGGGGTTGGTTTCTACGAAAGAGAAATTAATAATACTCTTTGCAGCGAGAAAAAAATTTTTCTAAGACAAGGGAAAAACTCATTAGATAATTTAACGGTCTACTTTTTGCCAATCGACAAAGAAGAACACGCTATTTACGAAGACGAATCCGTTGGATGGCTCAATCCAGTGCTTTGGCCAAAAGAGAACATGACACAGAAAAAGCCTTTTGGTGATGTTTATATGGAATCGTTAGATGCGGTAAAATTCTCAGACCAGGCAGTTTCGGAGATTAAAAAATGCTTATTGTTTCAGCTAGGCTTTTCAGTTGAATATCAAAAAAAATTAATAAAAAAATTTAAATTCTAAAATAACCTAAAACTAATAAATTACAAGTAAACTCAAAATCATATTTTTTAAATCATTTAGGTGCCTTTTAAATACTAGCTCGGTGGTTTACGACAGTCGTAAAAATAAGGAAACAATCGAAAGCTTCAAAAAGAAGAAGAAAAAATTGCCAAAAAAGCAGCATAATAAAATTTCAATCGTTTAAAGTTTACGTGTCTATCGATCTAATTTAAGGTTTTTTTATCTGCCTGCATCTCAAAATATAAATGTTTTTTATTGAAAATTAGATAAGTCTAAAATAAATAAGCTAAAAATATTTACCCAACCTTTACTCATTTTATCAACTATCGCTTCCAGATAAAAACGAACATCATCGAAAAACTTCTTTTAAAAATAAGATAAAAATATTCGTGTTTTTAAAAAATAAAAATATTAACAAGCCTGCTTTTGTCTATTTCGGGAATTCCCAGGTCTTTTGAAAAGGATCCTGTTGTTGGGCATGATTTCTGTGAAAGAATGCACATATGAGGCATGCCCTGAAAACTAAGACGTTTAAAATAGACGCGTCGACGCTTATGTTCGGCGGCAATTAAGTGTTCTTTAACTGTTCCGATCAAAAACCTATTAAAAATCATTTAAATTCATCGAAAGTGAAAAAAGTAAAAAAATACCGACAATTTTGGTTTATGGTCCTTAAAAAAATGAAGTAAACTATTAAAATAAATAAACCGGAGTTTTTAAAAACACATTCAATGAAATTAAAAAAACATTTGCATAAAATCTTCGGCAGTCACACTAAAGAAATACAGCCTACTTTTAGCAATGTGCCGCAAAGGCCCCCTATAGTACTGGAAAAGTACTATAAGGAACTTAAACAATACTATCATAACTGTGAGCTTGAAACAAAAAAATGGTTTGTCGAAAACGCTGGAAGTGACTGGGTTTATATTGATGCCGGCGCCAATGTCGGCATTTACTCCATATTATTTTCAATGCTTTCCCCTCAAGGATTTATTTATGCATTTGAGCCAACTGATACTGTCTGTTTTTTGGAAAAAAATCTAGAAATTAACAAATGTGAGAATGTTAAAATACTTCAAAATGCGCTTGGTAGCAAATCAGGCCATTTTGACGAGAAGGTGTTTAAAATTTGGGGTCAAAAAGCCGAGACGTGTAAGCAACCATTTACTTCAGTTGATGATTTTTGCCGTAAAGAAAAAATAAATAAACTTGACTGTATAAAAATAGATGTGGATTCTTATGATCTTGAAGTTTTGGAAGGTAGCGTAGATACCCTAATGCGCTTTAATCCATTTATTGTTGTAGAATTAAATCATGCATTAGCAAAGCGCAACCGCAGCAATAGCGAAGCATTTGAATTCTTGGGGAAACTAGGGTATGAGCAAGCCATGGTTCTGGAGCACGAGAACTTTGTCCTTAAAAGAGGCCTGGTATTTTCCGGTAACACCGAACTTACCTTGAAATACCGGTGATTCCTACTCCTCTGGCAATTTCATCAATAAAGATGGAATTGATATCACAATTGTTTCCGGGAATGAAATTATGCGTAACTCAAGTTTCTCCGCACTCTTTAACAGATTGGGATATGGTGCGAGATGATGGCCCCATTCTTTTGAGAATAATTAGATGGATCGCGTCAAATCGCCATCTTGAATTTGGAACTTGGAAGGGGTACGGGGCGTGTCTTGTGCTTGAAAATTCCCCCGCAACCGTTTGGACAATAAATCTTTGGGACGGAGAAAAAAAACCTGCGGGCATGCCGGCTTATTCGGAAAACGAGGTCCAATTAGGGACCGGCTCTTTTTGGCAAAGACTTTTCAAAAAAAACCGTGGCACCATCGTGCAAAATGTTCAAACAGACGCAAAAAACCGCATAGGCATGATGATTCACCAAAAAAAGCTGAACCACAGGGTAAACCAGGTTTTCTGTGATTCCCGGCAGTGGGATTGTAGCGCTTACCCGGCGGGATTTTTTGATAGTATTTTTATCGATGGGGGGCATCAGGCTGATGTCGTGGCCAGTGATACGCGCAAGGCGTTACCCCTTTTGCGGCAGGGCGGGGTGGTTCTTTGGCACGATTTCTGCTTGGACAAAAGGGTCCAAGAAAAGTTCCCCCACGTTCAAACCGTTATTCAAGGGGTTGAATCGATGGCGGGGGAAATAAAAAAACAAGGCATCCAACTCTTTTGGATCAATCCCAGTTGGCTGCTATTAGGAATCAAAGGCAATGCCCCTATCCCCTCTGCAAAAGGTTAGGCGCTACTGGGACCGTCGGCCCTGCAATATTCGGCATTCCCGTCGCCCCCTCGGGTCCAAAGCATACTTCAACGAGGTTGAAAAAAGGAAATATTTAGTCGAACCGCATATTCCTCTCTTTTCCGAGTTTCCAAAATGGAGGGGCAAGCGAGTTTTAGAAATCGGCTGCGGTATTGGCACTGCCGCTGTGTCGTTTGCCCGGGCTGGTACCCTTTATACGGGCATTGACCTTTCGGAGAAATCCCTGGCTGTGGCACGGCAACGGTTTGCAGTTTTCGGACTTCCAGGAAGATTTGTCCACGGAAACGCCGAAAAATTAAGCAAGCTTTTCCAGGGAGAAACCTTCGATCTCGTCTATTCCTTCGGAGTTATTCACCATACTCCCCGCCCGGAACGGGTGGTGGCCGAGGTCAGCAAAGTCATGGGACCCCGCTCTGAATTCCGGCTGATGGTGTACGCGAAAAATTCATGGAAAAGCTTCATGATTAAGGCTGGTCTGGATCAGCCGGAGGCCCAAAAAGGTTGCCCGATTGCCTTTACTTATGACGGGCAAGAAGTCCGCCACCTGTTAAAAAAATATCGCATTTTGAGTATGAGGCAGACCCACATCTTTCCGTACCAGATTCCCGCGTACAAAAAAGGGCGCTACCGGCTCCAGCCATGGTTTGCCGCCATGCCACCAAAAATGTTCCGTGCCCTGGAGGAGTGTTTGGGTTGGCACTGGCTGATTCAATGCCGGAAACGTTAGTTCTTTACTGTCCTCGTATTTAGAAATTCATTGACCAATGACAAACCTCAAAGAACTAAACTTCTTTCTCAAAAAAAACTCCTCACAGACAGGCCTTCAATGAAAGCCTTTAGTTTAATTTCCACCAGCTAAAATCGCTTGCACCATATTTACAAAAAAATAGATCGTCTCGTCGGTTAATGGCTTTAGAATAAACGAATGAAAATTTCAGTCTTTGGATTAGGGAAGCTTGGTGGAAGCATGCTCGCCGGCTTCGCTTCCCGTGGGTTCCAGGTGATTGGGACGGATATCAATCCGAAGGCAGTGGATGCCGTCAGGCAGGGTCTTGCTCCCGTCCAAGAGACCGGCTTGGCCGAGATGATCAGCGAAAACCGGGCACGGATCCGCGCCACTTCCTCGCCCGATGAAGCCTTGGCGGAATCCGAGATTTCCTTTGTTATCGTGCCCACCCCCAGCGACCACCGCGGCGCCTTCTCCATCGAATATGCCAAACACGCGTTTGCCGACATTGGAAAAGCCCTGAAGAAAAAAAAGGAGTACCATACGGTGGTCCTGACCAGCACCGTGCTTCCGGGGGCCACCCGGCACGGTCTGCTGCCGGTCCTCGAAAGGGAGTCCGGCAAAAAGTGCGGGCCAGATTTCGGCCTCTGCTACAACCCCGAGTTCATCGCCCTGGGCAGCGTCATCCGTGATTTTCTCAACCCTGATTTTTACCTTTTGGGGCAGTTTGATGAGCGTTCCGGAGATGCCTTGGAGGCCGTCCACAAGAAGGTTTCCGTCAACCAAGCCCCGGTGAAGCGGATGAGCCTGGAGAATGCGGAGCTGGCCAAGATTTCGGTCAACAGCTTTGTCACCATGAAGATCTCTTTCGCAAACATGCTGGCAGAATTTTGTGAAAAAATTCCCGGAGGGGATGTGGACGTGGTAAGCGATGCCTTGGGCATGGACAAGCGGATCGGCCGGAAATATCTCACTGGGGGTCTTGGCTTTGGCGGCCCTTGTTTCCCCCGGGACAACGTGGCTTTGGATTTCATGGGCAAGACCCTCGGGGTGGACTCCGCCTTGCTGCGGGAAAACGATGCCTACAACCGGCGATTGGCCGCTCGGCTGGTGGAAAAAATCCGGCCCCACATTCCGGCGGGGGCCTCGGTGGGGGTCTTGGGATTGGCCTACAAACCCCATTCCCACGTGGTGGAGGAGTCCCCCGGAGTGGCCATTTGCCAGGCCTTGGCAGATCAGGGGTACCGGGTGCTTGGCCATGATCCTTTGGCGGTGGAGTCCGCCCGGGGCATCTTGCAGTACCGCGCCGTATTGTGCACCGACCTCAAGGAGGTTTTGGAGCAGTCCGAAGTCCTGATCCTGACGACAACGGACCCCGCCTATCAAAAACTGGCCAAGGAGAAGGGTTTTCCAGGTAAAAAGGTCCGGCTGGTGGTGGATCCTTGGCGGAACTTGGAGCCGTTGATTCGGCAGAAGGGCGTTATCTACCTCGCCTTTGGCAAGGGGGGGGCGGGAGCAGACAACCTTCTGAACCTGCAAAGGCTTTGGGCGGTGTGATGGAAACCCCTTATTTGTCGGTGATAGTTGCCACCCGCGATGACAGTCATGGCGGTGACCCGTTTAAAAGATTGTCAACTTGCCTTAAAATATTCTCCCACCAAGCGGAGAAATATTCCTTACCGATTGAATATATCGTGGTCGATTGGAATTCACCGGCAGACAGCGAGGGGCTTTTTAATAAACTTAAAAAAATTAGAATACCTGGAACCCGTTTGGATCTGCGGGTTATCGAGGTGCCCAGGAGCGTGCATCAAGAATTGGATGATGCTAAAATCCCGTTTTATCAAATGATTGCTAAAAATGTAGGAATTGTCAGAAGCCGAGGAGAATTTGTTCTTTCAACTAACATTGATATTTTTCTTTACGAAAAACTGTTCGAAACAATTGCCAAAAAAAATTTGAGAAACGATAGACTTTATCGTTCCAACCGGTTCGACATAGAAAATTGCGTTTATGATTTCAGTACAAGCGAGCAGCATCTTGTGGATAAATTAACCCGTTTGAATTTTCGGGGAAAAACCGTGCCGATCAAGCAAATAAAACTACGCAAACCCCTGCCCCATATACCCAAAAAATTCCATTCGTTGTTAGAAATAGTAAACTTTTTTGGGCTTAGCTCAGAGATCTCGCTATCGGGAAAATTCAAGGAAAAGGCCCGAATTCTTAAAAAAAAAATAGGATTCTATGGGTCCCGTGGTTTTCCCCTGCATACCAACGGTGCAGGCGACTTTCTCCTTCTTTCCCGAAAGGGTTGGGATTCTTTACGCGGATTTCCTGAGTGGAGAATTTTTTCGATGCATATCGACTCAATTTTTTGCTTTTTGGCCCAAGAAGCGGGCTACTTAGAAAATTGTTTTTCCAGAGACTTAGTTCATTTTCATATTGACCATGGAGACGGCTGGTCGCCAGAGAGCGACAGTGCTTTGTTTGGCCGCTTGATTCAAGCAAATGTCCCATTCATATCGAATGACGAGCTCATATGCATCGAAGAGAAAGTGAGAAAAACAAAACATCAGACCATCAATCCGGCCAACTGGGGTTTGCAGTCCCATGAATTTAAGATCAGGCGCCCATGGCATGAATGAGGCTCGTTGCCACTTTTATTCATAAAATCTTTTTAATATCACCGGGAGACACCGTGTTCTCCTGGAACCAGCGAGAGGGTTGGGAAACGGCCCTCAGGGCCCGCGGCATTCCTTTCCGTTCCTGGCGTGTGGGCCAAAAACCTTCCTCGAGGGAACTGGAGGCGCTGGGGGCGGAGCCTATGGTCATTTTTCTCAACGACCATCATTTGGAGGATCTTTTCCTGGCTATTCGCCGGGATCCGGGGCGGTGGGCCCGCAGGTCTGAGGCTCTGTGGGTCGGTATTTCCACCGAGCGGGTGGAGGGTTCGCCCTTTCCGAGGAGCCGGGAAAAAACGGAGCTGGGGGCGTCCCTCTGCCAGTTCACGGCATTTTTTGACCGGTCAGCGGAGCCCATTATCCGCAAGGCGGGCTCGGTTCCCATTTTCATCCACCAGTACGTTGATCACCACACCTTCCGATCGAGAACCCCTTTTCCAAAAAAGACGCCGGGCCTTTTCTGGACCGGCAAACTGCCCTCCGGACATACTGCGGGAGAATACGACACCCGTACCCGCCTATTTGAAGCGGTCAAAAATCTGCCCGGTTTTTCCTGGCGCGAGGCTTATAAACCAAGCTTATCCATCCAAAAGACGGTAGGTGAGCGGGACCAATATCAGGGCCTCCTGCACCTGCCCTCCAACTGCCCGGGATACACCTCCACCTTTTTTGAAAACCTGGCGATGGGGGGATGCGTCCTCCAGTACGATGCCGGCCCGGAATACGCCCTGCCGGACCTGAGGGCGGGGGAACATTACCTCTCCTACGATGCCCAACGGCCCGGGAGCCTGATGGAGGTGGCCGGAACCTTCCTAAAAAATCCCGCCGCCTTCCAAAAGATGGCGGAAGAGGGGCAAAGGCTCTGCCTGCAGAACCATACCATCGAGCAAAGGCTGCTGGAGATTTTTCAAATCGTTGCCTCCCATTTGGGGAAAAACGGGATTCCTGGCCCGGATTCGGAAGCCGGCAGAACGGTGCAGGAACTGGTGACGCGGTTGCTGACTGCCAGAAAAAGGGCGGTTTGACGCGGTCGCTCCCGGTAATCGGAGGGCGATGAACTTCCGCCGGTGGTTGGTGAGCCTCTGCACAAAAAGAAAGGCCGGGGCCACGGAAAGGGAGTGGAAAAATGTCCGGTTGTCCTTCAGCCAATTCGGCGAGGACCTTCTCCTGGAGCATCTCCTGCCGCCCAAGGGATTCTACGTGGATGTCGGGGCCTACCATCCGGTGACCTACTCCAACACCTGGCTCTTCAGCCGAAACGGCTGGCGGGGCATTGTGGTGGAGCCCAACCCCGTCATGGCCGCGTTGCACCGGAAGCGCCGGCCCCGGGACATTGTGGTGGAATCCGCCGTGGGGGCGGAAACCGCGGAAGTCCTTTACCAATCCGTCCCGGAAGCCAACAACAACCGGATTCTCCCCGCGGGAGAACGACCGGAAAAGGGGGCGGAGGTTTCCCGCGTGCCCATGACCACGCTGGCCCTGTTGCTGCGGAACCACCTGCCCTCCGGACAAGGCGTGGATCTGCTCTGCACGGACTGCGAGGGAATGGATCTGGCGGTCCTCCGGGGCAACGACTGGGACCGTGTCCGGCCCCGCGTTCTGTGCGCCGAGGCGAAGGATGCGCGGGAGGAAGCGGAGCTTTCCGGATTTCTGGCGCCCCGCGGCTATGAACGGGTGGCCCGGGCGGGGTATTCCGTCCTCTACCGGGAAAAAACATAAAAGCGGCTTGGATCTGGCCGGCGCGGGTCGGTCTGGCGGTGGGAGTCTTCGCGGTGATGATGGCGCTCCTGGAGGGGATCCTGCGTTTGACAAAAGAGCCGCCTTGGCAACCGGATTTGGTTCCTTTCAGAGTGGAACCGGGAGGCAAACTTTATGAGGACGATCCGGAGTTGGGCTACCGGCTGAAACCCGGCCGCTTCACGGTGTTCATGGCGGATGGATTTCCCGTGGAGACGAACCACTGGTCCAGCCCGGAGCGGGCGACGGCCCAGAATGAAAAACCCTCCGGCGAGTCCGAGATCTGGATCCTCGGTTGCTCCATCACCTACGGGTGGTCGGTTCCGGACAGCGAAACATTTCCGTGGCAGATCCAGGCGGCCCTATCCGGCTGCCGGATCCGCAACTTTGGAGTTCCGGGGTATAGCGATCTCTTGGCGCTTCTGCGGATGCGGAACGAAATTAAAAGCGGTCACCATCCTAAAGGAGTGGTTCTGGTCTACGGCTCGCTACACGATGAACGGAATGCCGGACTCCGCCGCTGGCAGAAGACCCTGATCCGGTCGCGGGACGACAACATCGGCCCCCAAGCCCAACCCCGGGCCCGGCTTGATCGCGAGGGGCGCCTGGTCATCAGCCCGCGGCCGGAGAGCTTCCGGGAGTTTCCGGGGATGAGGAGCTGGTCCATTCCCCACTCCATCGAGAAGCGCTGGACAAAAATCGAGGCCAATGCCGTGCCGGTGGTGGAGATTTCCCGGAGGATCATCGAAAGCATGTCGCGCGAGGCGGAAACCGCGGGCGCGTGGTTCCTTTTGGGCGGAATCGAGGACGATCCCAAGACCCGGGCCATGCTGGATTGGTGGAAAACCCGGGGGGGGCGTGCGGTGGATCTTTCCGTCAACCTGGAGGAGCCGGGAATGCGGAACCATCCTCACGACGTCCATCCCGGGCCCAAGGCCCACCGGATCTATGCGGACAAGCTTCTCCGAGCGCTTCAGGATTGAGGGGGTGCGGGAACAGGCCGGCCGGAGAGGGTGCCAGCGGGAGACAGGGGCCTGACCGGCAGCTCCCTTGAATCCAGAAATGCCATCCCCCGGGTTCCATCCACCGATTTGAAAATCGAATTTTTTACCATCGTCTACAACGGCATGCCCTGGATTCGGGGTCAGGCGGAATTTTTCTGGAAGCTACAGGGGGTGGACTGGCGGTGGCATGTGGTGGAGGGGTTGGCGGAGCATGTGAAGGACACGGCATGGTGTAGGGAAGCGGGTGGGAGAATTTCGGATTTCGGATTTCGAAATTCGAATTTAAGCACGGATGGAACGAGCGGGTTTTTGGACCAGATCGGGATGGAGTTTGGCGCCCGGGTGAAAATTCACCGTCCGGCGGGTGGCCAGCCGTGGGCCGGGAAAAAAGCCATGATCGACGCCTTCCTGGGCGACGTGGGAGGCGGCTGCCTCCTTTGGCAGCTGGATGTGGACGAGTTCTGGCGTCCCGAGCAGATAAGGGAAATCGCGGCGGAATTTGAAAAAAAACCGGACCTGACGGCGGCCTGGTTTGACTGCGACTATTTTTTAGGCTGGGACCGCTGTTCCTCGGTCCCCGGGGTGTTCGGAAACTTCCGGGAACTCGAGTGGTTGCGGGTGTGGAAATATCAAAAGGGCGACCGCTGGGAGAGCCATGAGCCGCCGGCCCTTTGGCGGGAGGTGGAAAGGGGAGGGCGGGAGGATGTCGGAAGGATGC
>Ga0214917_10001745_pt1 | contig 27669 bp, 22 predicted proteins | sample LL_1208_BB_MetaG_FD_177983 | JGI IMG/M metagenome (GOLD analysis project Ga0214917, IMG submission 177983) | Freshwater microbial communities from Lake Lanier, Atlanta, Georgia, United States - LL_1208_BB | ecosystem: Environmental > Aquatic > Freshwater > Lake | place: USA: Georgia | collected... | reverse complement strand
CTAAACCGCCAGCAGTTACCAAAGAATTACTTGAACAAAAATATCAAATAGGAGCGGCTAACTCAGTAGCCAACTATTCCTTTTTTATGGGAGCAACGAACGATAACATTGAAGAAGTATTAAAAGCGATCAATGATGAAGTCTGCGGTGTAAAAATATTTATGGGGTCAAGTACAGGAAATATGCTTGTAGATCATCCCAATGCATTAAATACCTTGTTTTCAGAAATACCTATTTTGATTTCTACTCATTGTGAAGATGAACAAACCGTTAAGAGAAATGAAGCTGCTTATTTAGCTTCTTATGGGGAGGAAATTCCTTTTTCTTTTCATCCTGAAATCCGATCCGTTCAGGCTTGTTTATTGTCCTCAACATTGGCTATTTCACTGGCAAAAAAGTATGGGACACGGCTCCATATTCTTCATATTTCAACGGAAGATGAATTGAGTCTTTTTACCAATGAAATTCCCCTTAAGCAAAAAAGAATTACCTCTGAAGTTTGTGTCCATCATTTATATTTTAATAGCAATGATTATGAATCTTTAGGAAGTTTGATAAAGTGTAATCCCGCCATAAAATCTTCCTCTCATCAATCGGCACTATTTCAAGGTTTAATCAATGATAAACTGGATATTATAGCTACAGATCACGCACCACATACCTTAATGGAAAAAAACCAAAGCTATTTTTCCGCACCCTCTGGATTACCTTTGGTTCAGCACGGTTTACAAATGATGTTAGATTTTTACCATAAGGGCTTGATTTCCCTAGAGAAAATAGTTGAAAAAATGTGCCACGCTCCATCAGAATGTTTTGGCATAAAGAACAGAGGATATTTAGAAGAAGGATTTGCAGCTGATATGGCAATAATTGATATTAATTTACCTTATCAAATCACAAAAGGAAATATAGCTTATCATTGCAATTGGAGTCCTCTTCTTGGAAAGACATTGAACGGAACTGTACTAACTACCTTAGTAAACGGAAATTTAGTGTGGCATGAAGGAAAATTAAAGGATGATTTGAAAGGAGAAAGGTTAAAATTTATCAGATAACTTTTACCAATTGATGATCAACCTTTTTTAATTTTCTCTATGTCACTCATTACCTTTTCAGATTCAGCCATTTTAGCTGCATATCCCTTTATATCCCCTTTTCTTTGAAGTTGCATAGCCTCTTCTAGCAATTGATTATAAGTTTTTTGAAGATTGGCAACTGGGTCTTTTTTGAATAATCCAAACATATTTTATTTTTAAAATCATTGGAAAGGGGAAAATACCCCTTTCCAATGCCTAACAAGGTTTAGGAAGTTTTGTTTTCTTTTTTAAGTTTTAAAACATCAATTCCTTTGTCTCTCACTGATTTGTTGAATGACTCTATTTCAGTTGATTTTATGTTTTCCCATTTTTGTAACTCTGCATTGATTAATTTATTCAATTCATCTTTGACCTGAGTTGCCTGCTGCGTAGGAGGAAAATCACCTCTGTTTGTTAAGCTTCCAACGTGAGCCAATTTATTGGTCAATTTGATTGGATAGTTTAGAGGATCCTGGCCACTTTTATTTTTTGTCTGATATAGTTCGTTTTCAATTTTAGTGATTTCTTTATCCAAATCATTAGCCTTCTGAATTAAGGATTTCATTTCTGCATCATCCTTCCATATAGATTTTAAGTGTGTAATCTGCTTTCGGGTTTCTCTGATATCCAGAATTGCCTGATGCGCTTCCGTCACTTTATCTCTTATTTCAATAAGGAAATTGAATTGTTTTTTAAAATCATCTAAGGTTGATTCAGATCTTGGATCCTTTAAAATTTCGAAAGTTTGTTCTTGCTTATTCTTGCCTACACTCAAAACAACTTTATATATGCCAGGAACAGCTTTTGGACCGTTTAAGGCGGCTGCCCATAGAATCATACCATCAAAGCGAAGTGCACCTGGATATTGCATATTCCAAACGAAACGATTACCACCGGCCTTAAAATCTGATAGTTTATCTGTTCTCTCTTTAGCATTACTGGAGAATTCTTTAATCAATTTTCCGTCCGCTTCATGGAATGATAACTGAACGACTACAGAATCTGCTGGAACTTCTTTGAGGTTAAAATGAACCATTACACCACCAGGGTGATTAGCTCCTGCCGTTTTAGTATTTGCGCCTCGCCAACCAGAACCGCCTTCCATTCTATAGCTTGGCATAGGCTTAAAGAGATGAAATTCAGCTGAGGCTATTTCAGCATTAAGCTGATGTAAAGGGGTTAAATCATCAATAATCCAAAAGCTTCTTCCTTGAGTGGCGGCAATTAAGTTATCATTTTTTATGGTTAAATCGGTAATAGGAACAATTGGTAAATTCAATTGAAAAGGTTTCCATGAAGTACCGTTGTCAAAGGATATATACATACCCGATTCTGTTCCAGCATATAATAATCCTGCTCTTTTAGGGTCAGCGCGTAGAACTCTAGTAAAATGATTTTTATCAATTCCAGTAGTAATTAATTCCCATGACTTACCGTAATTGGTTGTATGATACAAATAGGGTGTATAATCACCTGATTTATATCGAGTTCCAGCTACATATAATCCTCCTTTCTGGAAAGGATCAATTTCCAAAGAATTAATCATCATCCATTCTGGCATGCCAGCAGGTGTGACATTTTCCCAATTAGTTCCATTATCTTTACTAACATGTATTAAGCCATCATCAGATCCAGCCCATAAAAGTCCAGGTTCCATGGGTGATTCACAGGCAGCAAAAATGGTACAATAATATTCTACGCTTGTATTATCCTGAGTAATGGGACCACCAGAACTTTTCATTTTTGATCTGTCATTTCTGGTTAAATCTGGACTGATGGTTGTCCAGGAACGTCCACCATCATCAGATGCATGTAAATGTTGAGAAGCGGCATATAACCTTTTAGGATTATTAGGGGATGTAAAAACCGGGAAATTCCATTGAAATCTGAATTTTGCACCTTCTGCACCATATCCCATGGGATTGTCAGGCCAAACGTTAATGCTCTGATTTTGCTTTGTTCTGTGATTTACTCTTTCCAATAAACCGCCATAGCTACTTCCATAGACAATTTCATTATCTGTTGGATCAACCGCCAGGTGAGCTGATTCTCCGCCAGCTGTTTCTTCCCAGTCTCTTTCACCAATTTCTGAACCTTCGGTACGATGATAAACCCTTAAAGTTGAATTATCCTGCTGAGCTCCGTAAATTCTGTAGGGAAAATGGTCATCTGTTACAACCCTATAAAATTGAGCCGTGGGCTGATTATGGTAGGTTGTCCAGTTTATGCCTCCATCCAGAGATACCTGTCCACCGCCATCATCACCAATAATCATCTTTTTGGGATCATCTGGCGAGATCCATAAATCATGATGATCACCATGCTGTGCATTAGAGGTATTAAAAGTTTTTCCACCATCTCCTGATTTATGGTAGTTTACGTTCATAACATAAACAACATCTTCGTTTTTTGTATCTGCATAAATTCTGGTATAGTACCAGGCACGCTGCCTTAAATTCCGTTCGTCATTGGTTCTAACCCATGACTCCCCTCCATTATCTGATCGATAAACACCTCCATCATTTGCTTCAATAATGGCAAAAAGTTTCTCAGAATTCACAGGAGAAACCGTTATTCCCATTATACCTAATGGACCTTTAGGTAATCCTTTGTTATTGGATATTTTTGTCCAGTTATCACCTCCATCAGTGCTTTTCCAAAGATCGGAACCTTCACCACCACTAGACAAATCATAAGGTGTTCTTCTTATTCTCCAGGTAGCAGCATATAATACTCTTGAATTATTTGGATCAATAATAAGATCAACAGCACCTGCATCATCATTAGCAAAAAGAATTTTTTCCCAGTTTTTTCCGCCATCTTTTGAACGATAAACGCCTCTGTCTGGACTGGATTTAAATAAATCACCCATTACTGCTGCGTAAACCAGATCTGGATTTTTAGGATTAATTCTAATTCTTGGAATGTGTTTTGAATCAGGGAGTCCTGACTCTTTCCATGTTTTACCGGCATCGGTGCTTTTCCACATGCCATAACCGTAGGAAACATTGCCTCTGACGGTTACTTCACCACCACCAACATAAATTATATTTGGATCACTGTCAGAAACGGCAATTGACCCTATGGATCCTCCGAAATAACCATCTGATATATTTTCCCAGGTTTGACCTGCATCTTGTGTTTTCCAGACACCGCCTCCTGTAGATCCGAAATAATAAAGATTTGGTTTACCTGGAACCCCGGTAACGGCGGCAGATCTTCCTCCTCTATATGGTCCAATAGATCGCCAGGATATAGCATTAAATGAGCTTTCAGGAAAATTCATTCCTTTAGCTTCCTTTTCAACCACTGCAGTCGAAACAGGTTTTTTCTTTTGAGCTTCCAAACAAAAACTGGAGATTACCAGGAGGACAAGAAAGCTAGACCATTTAAAATGTTTCATTGTAAGTAACATAATCATTTTTTTAAGTAGGTATTGCTAAAAATTTAAAGGTACTTTTACCATAATTAAAGGACAAATTACTACAATTGCATCAAAATTTTATAAAATGACCCGTCTAATTCGAATTTATACGTTACTCATTGTTTGGATTTTATTTCTTGGTTGTACCAGGCAGAATCCTTTGGTAACGCCAGATGCTCAATATATTAACGAACTTAAACCATTACCCCTTTCTTACCTAAATATTCCGGTAAATTTAAAATTGTCCGTTTTGGAATCCATCATAAACAGTCAGTTAACGGGATTGCTTTATGAAGACAAAGATTTTAATGATGGGGATAGAATGAAAGTAAAAGTTTTCAAAAAAAATCCCATCAAGTTAATAGGTAAGGATAATGAGTTAAAATATAAAATTCCATTATCAATTCAAGTAGTTTATGACGCCATGGTTACGAATGTTTCCGCTTCAGGGGAAATAGAGCTTGAAGCAAAAACAAGTTTTAGGATTTCTAAAGAATGGAATTTAAAAACACAAACTGATTTAACCAATTATACCTGGATTAAAAAACCTACAGCGCAGGTTGGGGGTTTTACCATTCCCTTGGGTTCTTTGGCTGATATAATATTAAAAAATTCAAAATCATACCTTGGTGATCAGTTTGATGAATCTATTCTTACTTATTTCGATCTAAAGTCATTGGTTAATAATTCCTGGATTTCAATATCAAGAATTCTATCAGTTTCAGATGAATATAAGGCTTGGTTGTCAGTAAATCCGTCGAAAATAACTATGGCACCCTTGATAATTCAAGGAGATTCACTAATATCAAGTTTGTCTTTAATGGCTAAACCACAACTTAGTATTGGGGAAAAACCCCGTGAGAATTCGGCAAATAAAATTCCTGAATATTCTCAGGTTTTAAGCAGTAATCTAAGAACAATGCTGGTTTTACGAACAAAATTACCCTTTTCAGAAACAAAAAATCTTACTTTAAAACAAGTTGGTGGACAAACCTATAGCAGCGGGAAAAAATCAGTAACGGTTACTGATGTGAATTATTTCGGAATAAATAATAAAATGGGCGTCGAAATAACGCTAACTGGGGCTTATAAAGGTAAAATATTCTTAACAGGAACGCCAGAGGTGGATGCTAACTCACATTTAATAAATCTTCCTGATTTAGACTTTAATTTAGAAACCAGAAATTTCCTGATTAAATCTGCCGGATGGATTTTAAAAAGTAATCTAAGAAAAATGGTTCAGGAAAATATAAATTTTTATTTAACCCTAAATTTGAATGAAACAAAGAAAGAATTGGAAAAGCAACTCAATGATTACCCACTGGCAACAGGTTTTAAAATGAAAAGTAAAATCGATCAACTTTCTGTGGATAATATACAGATAACTCCTGAAGGAATAATGGTTGATATTAACATTGGAGGAAACTTAGGGATAAATACTGTGTCAATAGCTAAGAAGTAATATAAAATAAGGGATTCCAATTTATTTAATTGGAATCCCCTTTTCATTTTAGAAATACAACTTATTTAAAGGTTTTCTTAAAAACCATCTTTCTCACTTTTCCCGTATTTTCCATTAACAAAACCAGTTTTTTACTATTTAAGGCGTCGATATATAGTTTTTTCTCCTCATTAGACAGTTTGTTAAACAATACCAGCAAGTTGCGCTTTACCTTAAAATTACCAGCTTCTTTATAATTTAAAGTTCCTTTGAATGTATATTGTCCCTCGTCATTAAATTGAAGAATAATATTTTCTATGGTTTTATCCCTTAATAATTTATTATCTTCCAATATTTCAACCACTCGCCATACTCCTACTAATTGGTAAGTAGCAAGGTAACTGCAAGAATTTAATGAAGCAATCAAAATAAGGAAAAATACCCTTTGAAAATATCGAGACATTGTATTTAAAATTACGAAAGAGCAATGAAAGTTAAACAACCTGCAATAAATCCTAAAAACGCCAGCCAGCTAATTTTTTTGAAATACCAGATGAAGTCTATTTTTTCCATGCCCATAGCTGCAACACCAGCGGCAGAACCTATTATCAACATACTTCCTCCAGTTCCCGCAGAATAGGCAATGAAATGCCACAAGTTATTATCTAATGGAAATTGATCCATAGGATACATCCCCATTGTTGCGGCAACCAAGGGAACGTTATCAATAACTGCTGACAGGATACCTATAAAAATGATAACTAAATTTTGATTAGGTACCAATTCCTGCAGTTTCTGGGCCAGATTCATTAAAAAGCCAACTTTTTCTCCACTTGCAGATTGTACCACAACAGATTCTAAGGCACCCACTGCTAATAGTATTCCCAAAAAGAATATGATACTACTAATTTCAATTCTTGAGAGGGCTTTATGCACTGAGTAAAGGTGTCTTTGTTCCTGATTAAATTCCTCTTCCGGATGAATGTATTCTGAAATTAGCCAAACGATACCTAATGAAATCATGATTCCCATATAAGGAGGCAAGTGAGTAACAGATTTAAAAACAGGAACAAATAATAAGCCTGCTAACCCAGCAATGAGCATTGTCTTACTGCTTAAGACTTTTACGGCATCGCCTTCATTTACCTGATCAGGTAAGTTCTCAATTTTACCTTTGAAAATTGGAAGTAAGGAAGCAATAAATACGGGAATAATCAAAGAAATAATAGATGGTAGGAATAAAGATTGAATCAATCCAATACTTGATACCTTCTTTCCTATCCATAACATAGTTGTAGTTACATCTCCAATGGGAGACCAGGCACCACCAGCATTTGCAGCAATGATTATTAAACTTACATAAAATATTCGTTCTTCTCTGTTTGGTATAAGTTTGCGAAGTAAAGAAACCATTACGATGGTGGTTGTTAAATTATCCAATACCGCCGATAAGAAAAAAGCAATTAAGCTTGTTATCCATAATAAGGCAACCTTATTTTTAGTCTTTACCAATTCGGTTATTGGGGAGAATCCTTTGTGTAAATCAACTAATTCAACTATGGTCATTGCACCCAAAAGGAAAAATAAAATCTCAGCTGTTTTCCCTAAAATATGCAATAAACCTTCCTCTATTGAGGTCGTATGGTGATCGGCACCTATAATTTCTAAATGTCCAACTGAAATTAATGCCCAGGTTAATGCGCCCATTAAAAGTGCGGGTACTGATTTATCAAGCTTTAGTGGCTGTTCCAATACAATGATAATGTAACCAATAAAAAAACAAAGGACTACACTAGTTAACATGATTTTAAAAGTTTAATAGGTTGATAAATATCAGGTGTCTATTTGTAAAAATAAAGTTTTAATTCTCATTTTATACCATTTTTAAAGATATTTCAAATAATTTTGTGGAAACTTAACATTTAGGTTAATTGGAAATAACATATGATAAAAATTGGTGATATTAATATTGGGGAATTTCCATTGATTTTAGCTCCTATGGAAGATGTAAGTGATCCTCCTTTCAGAGCTTTATGTAAGGCACAAGGAGCTGATTTGATGTTCACAGAATTTATTAGTGTTGAAGGTTTAATCAGAGATGCTGAAAAAAGTGTTCAAAAGCTTGATATTTATGAAGAGGAAAGGCCTATTGGTATTCAAATTTTTGGTGCAGAATTTGATTCTATGCGAAGAGCAGCTGAAATTGTTGAGGAGGCAAAACCTGAAATTTTAGATATTAACTATGGTTGCCCTGTCCAAAAAGTGGTCTGCAAAATGGCCGGTGCCGGAATTTTGCAAGACATACCTAAAATGATAAAACTTACGGAAGCCGTCATTAAAAATACCAGACTTCCTGTTACTGTCAAAACCAGATTAGGTTGGGATCAGGATACCATATTTATTGAAGAAGTCGTCGAGAGATTGCAGGATGTCGGCGTAAAAGCAATTAGTATTCACGCCAGAACAAGAAAGCAGATGTATAAAGGGGAGGCTGACTGGAGCTATATTGCTAAAGTTAAGCAAAATCCCAGGATTCATATTCCTATTTTTGGAAATGGAGACGTAGATTCACCTCAAAAAGCTTTAGCCTATAAAGAAAAGTATGGTGTAGATGGGATAATGATCGGCCGTGCAAGTATTGGTTATCCTTGGATATTCAGAGAAATTAAGCAATATCTTCTAGATGGCACAATGGTTGACCCACCTACTTTAACAGAACGTATTGATGCTGTTTCGGAACATCTCACCAGAGCTATTGAATGGAAAGGGGATAAATTAGGTATTTTGGAAACTCGCCGTCATTATAGTAACTATTTCCGTGGTTTCCCCAATATAAAAGATTTTAGAAAGTCTTTAGTAACGTTGGATAATAAAAATGATATTTTTGATGTGTTACATGAAATGTCAGTTTGCTATGGAGGTTTGGAACCTGTGCTATCAGAATGATCCCAATTTAAAGGTGTGACGAAAAGATTTGATTTTACGACAAAAGAAAATGATTTCCTGTTTAGATTAATTGGAAAGGTATCTGTTGAGTTACAATCTCCTGCTTATGTGGTTGGTGGATTTGTTAGAAACTTCTTTTTAAATATCATTTCTAAAGATATTGATATTGTTTGTGTTGGAAATGGCATTGTACTGGCGGAAAAGGTTGCTTCTTTGTTGCATCCTGTTCCAAAAGTTGTTACTTACAGTCGTTATGGAACGGCCATGTTTCGACATAATGATATTGAGTTTGAGTTTGTAGGTGCCAGAAAGGAATCTTACAGTGCCGATTCCCGAAACCCTGCCGTTGAAGAAGGAACGCTTGAAGATGACCAAAAAAGAAGAGATTTTACTATTAATGCGCTAGCTTTCTCTTTGAATCCATCTGAATTTGGACTTTTTCTTGATTCTTTCAATGGATTGGAAGATTTAAAAAATGGTATTATAAAAACACCCCTTGATCCAGGTATTACCTTTTCTGACGACCCTTTACGCATGATGCGTGCCATTAGGTTTGCTTCTCAACTTGGATTCGTTCTTGATGGCAATACTAAACAAGCCTTAAAGCAATTTAATAATCGAATTTCAATCATTTCGCAGGAAAGAATTTCCACTGAGTTGAATAAAATTATTCTTTCCTCAAAACCCTCCGTTGGCTTTATGCTTCTTTTTGATACTGGCTTACTCCATTTGATATTTCCTGAAATGGTGCTTTTGCATGGGGTAGAAACCAAAAATGGAAAAGGACATAAAGATAATTTTTACCACACGCTGCAGGTTCTGGATAATTTAAGTCAGGTGACAAATAATCTTTGGCTTCGTTGGGCTGCTATTTTACATGATATTGCAAAACCTCAAACTAAAAGATGGCAACCTGAAATAGGATGGTCTTTTCATGGACATGAGGTTTTAGGGGCAACAATGGTTTTCTCTATATTCAAAAGGCTTAAATTGCCTATGGATCATAAAATGAAATATGTACAACAATTGGTACGTCTTCATTTAAGACCTATTTCATTAACGAAAGAAAATATTACAGATTCTGCCATAAGAAGATTAATTGTAGACGCCGGAGAATACTTAGATGATTTAATGCTTTTATGCAAAGCTGATATCACTTCAAAAAATCAATCCAAAGTTCAGAAATATTTAGAGAATTATGATTTGGTGATGGAGAGAATTCAAGTAGTTGAATCAAAAGACAATTTAAGGAACTGGCAGCCACCTATCACTGGTGAAATAATTATGTCAACTTTTTCAATTAGCCCTTCTAAAGAAGTAGGATTAATAAAATCAGCCGTCAGGGAAGCTATTTTAGATGGGATTATCCCAAATGATTATGATGCAGCTTTTGATTTTATGTGTTTGAAAGCTAAGGAATTAGGAATATCTTAATTTAACTTTTTAAATGATAAAATGGGTCTTTTTCCAATCCACAATCTTTAAAGGATTTCCCAGATTTAATATTAGTTATTTTTATTTTCATTGGTCCAATCTTTCTTATCGTTGCTACTTTTGCTCCGCCTTTTAGGGTCAGCCAATGGTCCCAGGTACTTTTTATACCTCCTATTGGAAGAATTTTCACCCACATTTTATAAGATTCAGGTAAATTTGTTTCAGGATTAATTTCCCACAAATAAATATCTCCAGGCGTAACTCCTCCGTTTTTATACATGATTTTCAAGGCCTTTTCTCCTGTTGCTGAGCTTACTATTTCCCTTTTAACCCCTCTATCAAATAATTTTGTAGGGGCAATGAACCAGAAACTGTCATTGCAAAAATTTTCCCAAGCAGATTTTATAAATTTCTTAGCTGTGTTTCCACTAACCGCTTGATTTTCCTGCCAGGCTTTTCCTTCCTTAGTATGTAAATTCATTATTACTCGCTTTCCCCCCCATTCAATTTGAAGAAATTGCCTGTATTTATCCCAGACATAAATTTTATCACCTGGAAATGTCCAGGTAACCCAACGGATATTATTCCATGCGGATTTATTTATGGCCTCTTCCATTTTTAATGCTAAAAGGTCAGCTTCCTTTCCTGAGGTACCTGAGGGTATCGGCTCATTTAAAGAAAAAGCAATAACGCCAAATACGATAATTAAAGTAATCATCGAAAATAAAAGTATACGAAATAATTTCTTTGCCATTTTATTATAAATTCCACCAATAGTTAAATTTTAAAACCAACTGCCTCTGTTTTAATTGAAAGGACTGAGCATAATAATTGTCAGTATAAACAATGTATAAATCAGAGGCCGGACTATACCTCCATTGAAGCCTAAAATTACTGTTTATATTATCAATTTGTTTGTTATATTGAAAAAAATAAGTGATAAACAATTTATTCGTTAGGGTTAAATCCAACCTAGGCCCTGCCAGCCATAAATTATAGCTGGAGTTTCGTAATTTTTCAGGAAGCCTGCTATCTTCAAAAAATGAGAGATAATTATAAGTTGTTCTCAATGATATGGAAAAATAGGGTTGAATGCGATAGCCAAATTCTCCCTCTAATCTGAGTCTTTTTCCATCGGCATAATAGCCTCCCTGCCGGGTAGCTAACCTATAGGTTATAAGACTTTGGGGTTTAGAAATAAAATCAAATCCTCTGGAATTCCATTTATGAATGGTACCTTCTTTTAAAAAATATCCAGCATAATTTGTAGGGTCAAAAGGAGCCAGTAAGGTTACTTTATTGCTGGCTGTCCAGATAAATAAATCAGCTCGACTAAGAAAATTAATTTTGTAAAGTGCTACATTTTCATTTTCTATCTGTTTGAAATTTTCATTATAATAGGTGCTTAGTTCAAGGGATGGACCATGAGATAATACGCGACCAGATTTAGGAAAAAACAAATATCCAAAGGAAGGAAGCAATCTTTTATAACCTGTTCTTGGTACAAAACCTGTTTCGGCATTTACTTGATTTCCAACATCTTCCCATTTTAATCCGTACGAAATATTTTTGTTTGTGTATTGAATATCTGCCGCCAGTAATTGATCTTTATCACTTTTATCTGTTGAGAGGGTATTTAGATAAAAAATTTTTCCTCTCCAGAAATTATTTGAACTTGCCAGATTGTATTCCAGCCCTATATTTCTATTAGGCGTTTTTGAGGGTTCACCAAATTGTTCTTTGTTGACTAAAATAGCCCCAATATTAGAACGTTGGAATAACTTTCGTTGAATGGCTAATACAGCAAAATTGGTACCTGACTGTTCTTTTTCATTTGCCAGCATTTGCATATCCATGACACCTAATCTCCAGTTTTTATTCAATTTTCCACTCAATCTGGCACCGCCCAAAATATTATTTTGTAATCCTATTCTTCTGGAAAAAAAAGGTCTGAGATTGTTGTAGCCAAAATTATTAAACAAATCACCATTTTCAATAAAGAATTGTCTGCGCTCTGGGAAAAAAAGTTCAAAGCGGTCAAGATTGACTTGCTGAACATCCACTTCAACCTGAGAAAAATCTGGCTTTAGGGTTAAATCAAGATTCATTGAACTCGATACTGCTAATTTTGCATCCAATCCAAGGTCTATTTTATTTTTCTTAGTGTCAGAAATTTTATTATTGAAGAGAGAAGCGAGTGTAAAGGGGATTAAAGAAATATTTGTACCGGGTGAGGGTGGGGGTTCTATCCATTCCAGATATCCAGTATAGGCTAATGAAGCCGTTGGAAATTGTCTGGGAACAGGAGCCCATGCAGATTTCTCGGTAGTTTTCATATCTAATCTGCTAAAATTCACCCCCCATTTATCTGCATTTGATTTATATCTTAAGGTTGTAAATGGAATCGCCATTTCCAGCGTCCACTTATCAGGATCACTTTGAACAGCTGAAATCCATTTATTATCCCAACTTAAATCGGCTTTTCCTCCATCGTATAATAATCCATCCCATTGGGCACCCATTGCATTTGATCCAAAAGTGAATCCATTGGTCTGATCATTAAAAGGATCAAGAAAAAGCAGAAAATTATCGTTTTTTCCAAAATTAAAATCTCTTCTTAAGGATTCAACACGATAAGATCCTTCTGCTTTTTCATAATTAATTGCTAATAAATATAGGTTTTTGTCATCAAAACACATTTTTACTTCTGTTAAAACCTTTGCATAGCCTGTATCCATAGGTAAAACAGCATAAAATCGAGTGGTAGGAACGATATCTTTCCAACCTTTATCCTCAGTGAAACCATCAATTTTTATGGGATCAATAATTTTTTTAAGGGTATAAACCAACTTTTCATTGACTTTTTGGCCTATGCCATCCTTTGAAAAAGAACATAATGTCAAAAGAATGAAAAAGTATCTTAACTTATAATTTTTTACCATTACAATTCTCTGATCCAGATATTTCTAAAGCTCACCAAATCTCCATGATCTTGTAATCTTAAGGAGCCTTTTTCATGGGCCTTAAAACCTGGAAGGCCAATATACTCAGTAGATCCTTTAATTTCTGTATTATTTTGAACCAATACTCCGTTATGTAAAACAGTTATAGTGGGAGGGGAAACTAAAATTCCATCCTTGTTAAAACGAGGTGCCTTATAAATGATATCATAAACCTGCCATTCACCTGGTTTATTCATGACATTCACCAATGGCATGGATTGTTTATAAATGGAAGCAGCTTGTCCGTTGGAGTAGGTTCTGTTATCGTAGCTATCTAAAACCTGTAACTCATATTTCTCCTGCAAAAAAATTCCACTGTTTCCTCTTCCTTGGCCTTCACCTTTAACTAAGCTTGGCGCTCGCCATTCAATATGGATTTGGCAATCACCAAATACTTTTTTTGTTTTTATATCTCCTTTTTTGGGAACAACGGTTAAAAAACCTTCCGTTATTTGCCAGGGAGAAGGATTACCTTTTAAATCAGTCCATTCATCCATGTTTGAACCATTAAATAAAATAATGGCGTCAGATGGAGGCATATGATTTAATCCAGGAGTGACTTTTCTGGGTTCTGGTTCCCAAACCTCCGTGGCTTTTGGATCCGTTATTTGTGAAAAAAGCGTAGCTTGAGCAAGATTAAGGACTGAAACAACAAGAATTGCTTTTACATGCAAGATATTTATTTTCATGTTTTTTAGTTTTAGGTACAAAATCATCTACTAAATTAATTTTTTTTACTCATTTATTTTAAAAATTATGTTGTTATGAATGAATTTATTGTTTACGGACTTATTGGTGGTGCTATTCCTGATTTACTTAGAATTATTAATAACAGGTATCAACTTCAACTTCCTGCCTATTTGCGTTCTTTAAATTTTTATATTGGGTTTACCTTTTTACTGGTTTTAGGAATGGTAACAGTGCAATTGTTAAGCGCTAACAGTATCATAGAAGCGCTTTCTTATGGTTATTCTGCTCCTCAAATTATTTCGGGACTTTTAGGTAATTTTGCTAAGGCACCGAAGAAAATGGCAGATAAAAGGAATTTAAGTCCAATTCTACCATCTAATACGCCATTAAGAATTTTAGAATTCTGGAAATATTGAAGTAAAATAAGTTAAAGTATTTTCTCTTTGGATTATGCCAGTGGACTTTGCATTAATTTAGAAAACCTAAAGCTATATCCTTAAACTTTTTTGTTTTCAATTCCATTGTTTTGAGGGATGTAAAAATTTGTTCCTTTTAACTCCTGAGGTAAATATTCTTGTTCTACATAATTGCCAGGATAATCATGACTATATTTATACCCTGCACTATAATTTAATTGTTTCATTAGACTGGTTGGAGCATTTCTTAAATGTAAAGGAACAGGCAGATTTCCTGTTTCTTTAACTTTATTCAATGCAGCATCTATGGCCAAATAGGCAGAGTTGCTTTTGGCAGATTTTGCCAGATAAATGACTGCTTCTGATAAGATAATCCTTGCTTCTGGCATACCTACAGCAATTGAAGCCTGAAATGCGGTTTGTGCCATCAACAAGGCATTTGGATTTGCTAATCCAATGTCTTCTGCGGCAGCAATAAGTATTCGTCTGCCGATAAATTTTATGTCTTCTCCTGCTGCCAACATGCGGGCTAACCAATAAACAGCTGCCTGAGGGTCACTTCCTCTAATGCTTTTAATAAAAGCTGATGCTATATCATAATGAACTTCACCGTCTTTGTCATAATTTAAAACCAGATTCACGGCAATTTTTTCTATTAAATCATTATGAATTAGAATTTTATTCTCTTTATCAGGTAAACAGGCTAATTCTAATAAATTCAATAATTTCCTGGCATCGCCTCCTGAAAAATGAATTAATGCTTCAATTTCCACAAGTTCAATATTTAATGTGGACAGTATTTCATCTTTTTTAAGGGCATTATGTAATATTTCTGTTAATTCATCTTTATTTAATGGCACCAAGGTAAAAACCTGACATCTCGATAGTAAGGCAGGAATAACCTCAAAGGAAGGATTTTCAGTTGTGGCACCAATTAATGTTATGATTCCTTTTTCAACGGCATTCAATAATGAATCTTGTTGAGATTTTGAAAATCTGTGAATTTCATCTATGAACAAGATTGGATTATGGCGGTTAAAAAATTTCTGCTGCTCAGCTTTTTGTATGGATTCCCTTACTTCCTTCACACCAGAATGTACTGCATTTAAAGATTGAAAGGGAATATTCAGATGATTAGCCAGTAGGTTTGCCAGCGTAGTTTTACCAACACCTGGGGGTCCCCAAAAAATAATAGAGGGGATTCTTCCTGCATCCAACCATCTGCGAATGGGCATTCCTTCACCCAATAAAGCAGATTGTCCCTTATAGGATGCGATAGTTTGAGGACGCATCCTTTCAGCTAAAGGTCTCATCAGTAAAGAATTAAGCCAGTTGCATTTCTAAAATATCAAAATCAATTTCCAGTAATTCCGGATGGTCTGCGGGCAAGTTATTTCTATTTTTTTCCGTTTTTAATTGCTTTGATTTTAGCCTGGAAAGTTTAAATAGTGGCGTTGTTAAGGAAGAAGTTGTGAATTGTAAACTCATTCCCTGGCTCCTTAATACTTCCCCAAACAGGTTAATATCTGCCCAGTTTGTTTTTTCGAAACCTATTTCAAAATCGCATTTTATTTCGAGTTCACTGTTTTTCTTCTTACTTAACAATACAGACGTTTTTTCGGCTTGTAAGGTTTCTGAAATAATCAGAAAAGAAGGGTCCCATTTGCCTGAAGGAATTAATTTAGCAAGCTCTGTTGCTAATTCTACTTTATTCTTAATATTAAAATAGGTTATTCCCTCAATTTTAAATACAATGCCATTTTCTTTTTTAAATACAAGTATTAACCCAGATTCTGATGTGCTTATGTTTTTGAATAAAGGATTAATTTCACCTTTCGCTTTTAAAACATAACTTCCTTTTTCCTCACTTTTGTAAGCCAATTGGTTGTTCGTCTTTAATTTATCAATGGAATAAGGTATATTAAATTCATCTATATGACCATATTCAGAAAAAATACCCTGATGGATTTTTCCAAAAGTTCCAATTTTCATTGGTCTGTGTGGTTCCCATGTTGCCCGATATCCCAGATTCTTCTGAACCTGAGTCAAATAATTTTGCATGATTGTGGACATAATATTGGGTTAAATAGGTTAAAATTAATTGTGGATTATCTAAAATAGGATGCACCATTCAAGTCGAGAATAGCACCTGATGTGAATATAGCTTCTTCAGAGGCTAAATATAATGCGGCGGCTGCAACTTCTTCTGGCTTTGCAATTCTATTAAATGGACTTTGTGCGGCAATTTCATTTTCTCTGGGGCCTTTTACAATATTTTCGACCCTTTCTGTGTCAGTAAAGCCAGGAGCAACGGCATTAACCGAAATGCCATATTTACCTAAAGCTAAGGCTAATGATTGAGTTAAGCTATTCATTCCAGCCTTACTTGCCCCATATGCTGGCTGATCAGGCTCGCCTCTGTAGGCACCTCTGGAGGATATATTCACAATATGGCCACCCCCTCTGGTTTTCATTATCGGAGCTACACAAAAAGCTAAATTGGCAGGTGCTTCTAAATTTGTAGCTAGTGTTTCTCTCCATGCTTTTTGCCAGGAATCATAACTTTCACCAGTGATAGAATAGGCCAATATTACTGCTGCGTTATTTATAAGAATATCTATCCCTCCCATTTTTTCACCAATTAAATCAACCATGGATTTTAAAGATGCTGGATTTGATAAATCGGCAGTAAACAAATGATGGCCTTCACCTTCCAATGAAGCGAATGTTTCTTCTGCAGCAAATTTATTTTTATGATAATGCAAGGCTACTTTAGCACCGTTTTGAGCAAATATTTTAGCACAAGCCCGACCTATTCCCTGAGAAGCGCCTGTTACTAAAACAACTTTATCTTTAAATTTTTGCATTTTAATATTTCTTAAGTAAGGTAAGGAATTAAAGTGTATCTAAAATTTTTTTCTTTTGAAGATTAAATTCTTCTTCATTTATGATTCCTTTTTCTTTTAAATCTCCTAATTTTAGTAAGCTATTATATAAGTCTAATTTTTCTTCCTCATCTTTTTTTTCCTCCTTTTCGGGTGTACTATTTTCTTCTGTTTTAAAGGTATAATTATTTGTAACAAATGATTTGAATTTTGAATCTTGCCTAATGAATTCCAACGCTTTGTGGTCATGAATTTTACTTACATTATCGAGACCATTTGCCACTGCTTTTTCTAAATGTAAATAAGTCATTTCGGCATCACTTAACATGCTATAACAGCAAGCCAGATTAAAATGAACTTGTGGGGAATCTCCGAATTTTTCAACCGATTTCAAAAAGGAATTTGCCGCTCCCGCAAAATCTAAATCCCTGTATTTGTTTATTCCAACTGATTTAAAATAATCAAAAAGGGATTCTTTGGGTTCAGTTTGAATGGGTTCAAATTCAAGATATCTGGCATTATACTTTTCATCAAATTCTTGCCTGGGCATGACAAATAGTAATACGGCATCCATAAAACCCAAAATGGCGGGTAAAAGAAAGGCTGCTTCAGCACTTGGATTATTCGTGGAAATCAAAAAAGTGATAAAAAACAGAATGGTATGTAATATTCCCTGGAATTTCTTACCTAAATAATATCGGTGAAGACCAAAAATTCCAAATAAAAGGGCTAATATGGCAGCAGTTGACTTACTTTTCATTATCCAAAGATGATTTATTTACAGCATTTTTAATTTATTTTCAACCACATTTAAATTGATTTTTGGACTAAAAAAGTTATTTAACGGACAAATAGCTTTTTTTCAAAATATTTAAGGCATAAGGTCCCTGGCAAAATATCAAATCTAAAATACTACAATTAGGTAAAAATCCTAAAGTCCGTTCAAATATTTGAGGGTAAGTATATGCCTCCCAAAGTTCATCTGTTTTATTGAATCTGGGTTTTGGAGAAAAAAACCGACCTAAATCAGCATAGTTTAAATCCTTTTCTTTTGCTGATAATAGGGTGAATTTTGACTTTTCAATCTCCAACCATTCCATCATCAACATCGTTAAGTGTACATTCCATTCCCATAAATTACCATGAGGTGTCTCATAAATGACTTTGAGTTTTTCTGCATAATGATGATAAAACGGTGCACTTCCATAGCAAGTACAAATAGATTGCCAGTGTCGTTTTTGCCAGTTTTCCTTTTGATCTATTTTAACTTCTGTATATTTCTGGCCTGCATGCTTTCCCCCAACCAAAGGAATACTCAATCTCAATATGCCTTGACTACTTCCAATATGACATCTGTTTCTATAGGTACCCTTGGGGTATAGTTCCAAATCGTTGAATAATATAACATGATGATTAATTATTTTCGTCCAGTACTGGATATTTCCTAAGTAAAGTACAGGTATCAGAAGCGGTTGGTTTTTATCCATCATCATTATTTATTGTAAAATTAAGGAATTCACTAAATTTCAATTAGCCTCTTATCTTTGCCAAAAATAAAATATAATGTTCCAGAAATTACTCTCTCATCCGATATTGAAGCTAATTCCATTTTTTCTTTTCTTCCTCTATATGGTTTTTTTAATTCCCAATTCAGCCTTTTTCTTTTCTGGAGCGGAATCAATGGTTTTAGATAGCGGATATTATGATTTCGATCCATCTATTCTCATCAGACATAGGATATTGAATCTCCTCCTGTTATCTGGTGTTATAGGGGTATTATTTTTGGTGTTCAAAGATTTATTTGGATTAAAAATAGCCATTCCATCTATTATCTTTCTATTGACATCAAGTTGGGTTTTTCTGATTGGCTATTCTTTAAGTTTTGACCATCTTTTAGCCCTTTATCATAGTGCACTATTTTTAACACTACTTTTTTATTCAAGAAGGCAGAGTTATTTATTACTTGGTTTAATATTTATACTTTCATTAGGAGCTTTATTGATTGATGCTTTAGGTACCACCTTATTTCTTAGTGTTTTATTTTTTGGAGCAGTAAGGCAACAAAAGATTTCAAAAATTGAAAATTACTTTTGGTTAACCTTACTACTGTTAGCAATAGCTTTTATTTTAATGCGATTTAAGGTGTCAGGTACCTGGATGACATTTTTAGGTATTCAAACCAGTGACTACTTATTATTTTATGGTTTGGTCTTAATGGCATTATGGCCTTTTACCGGTTTTATACTCGCTGCATTTAAAGATGCCATTATTAAATGGAAAAAGGGAGATATTTGGTCAATATGGGTATTAACTGCCACTTTTGCAGCCATTATATCTCAATCACCTTCTTTCATTCTTCCCGTTTCTTTGTTCATTGGAAAACATGTGATGGATTATGATTTAGAAAATTATCCATTTAAACATATCATTAAATACTGGACTACTTTCTTGTGGGTCATTTGGTTTTTTCTTTCCATCGTTCTGATGACAGGGGGACATTTATTTCAAAGTGAAGGTGGATTTAGAATGGGATTTCAGTTAGGATTTGGCATTTGGGTATTTGGTTTAATCTCCATTATTGGCATGTATGGGAAACATTTTTACCTCATGCGGTTTGGATTATTAGGAGGTAACCTTTGGGTAACTTATTCCTTATTTATTCTATTGATTCCCTACTTTGGGGAAGAATTTCTCCTAAATAAGGTTTGGAAAAAGGCATTAAATGAAAAGTCTAATATAGAAGTAATGACAGATACAAAACAGGTTGCGGGACTTAATTATACCCTTAAATCTATAGCATTGAAGAATTTTAAAACGAATAAATACCTTGTTTCAAAAAAAGAATTTCCCCAAGTTTTAGATTCATTGAATGGGTTTTCAGCTAATTGGAGAAAAGAAACGTGGTATTTTGTTGATTCACTTCCTTCAGGGAGCAATAATATAAAGTAGTAAAATCAAAAGCAAAGTGGTTACCAAAATGATTAAAAAAATGTTGCCATTTTTTTTCTTAGGTTCAGTGTGGTGAATTGCTTTCTTGCTATTAGGTTGTCCTGATTTCTTTGTTTTCATAACTCAATAATTTTGCTTTTGTTAAGTTACGTTTTTTTTGATTAAAAAATAAAATATTACTTATATCTTTTTAGTCTTGCCATAAAAAATCCATCATAGCCAAAATCATTGGGTAGTAAGGTTTTTTGTTCTTCCAGAGAAAATAACTGACCTTCTTTTGAATCTAAAAATATTTCAACCTGATGTTGATTTTCACTGGGAAGAATAGAACAGGTAGCATATATCAGTTTGCCGCCAGGTTTAACCATTGAAGCATAATTCCGCAGCAGATTTTGTTGAGTAGTTTTTACATTATCCAGGAAAGTGGGAGATAGTTTCCATTTCGCATCTGGATTTCGCCGTAAAACTCCAAGTCCTGAACATGGAACATCCAATAGTAAGCGGTCTGCCTTTTCCTTTAAGCGTTTAATGGTTTTATTGGATTCAATGGTACGCACTTCAATAATATGAACGCCATTTCTTCTGGCTCTGCGTTGAAGTTCCATTAATTTTTTTTCATAAATGTCAAGAGAAATAATTTGCCCCTTATTTTTCATGAGCGCTGCAAGATGTAAAGATTTACCTCCAGCACCAGCACATGCATCAATTACTTTCATCCCGGGCTCAACCTCTGTAAAAGAAGCTATTTGTTGACTACCAAAATCTTGTACCTCTATATGTCCATTTTTAAACACATTGGTCAAAAAAATATTCTTCCTGTTGAGGACAAACAGTCCTTCGTTATTCAGGATAGTTGTATTTACACCCTCTCTTTCTAATTCAAATTTTACAGAATGAATATTGGATTTAAGTGTATTTACTCTTAAAATCAAAGAAGCAGGTTTATTTAATGCATTTAATACATCAGGCCATGCAGGACCTAGTTCCTCATCCCCCATTTTATCCAGCCAATCTGGAATACTTTCAATAAGAGCCCTGTTTTCACTTAAATTTTTATAAGATGCTAAAATATATTCTCTGGACAAAAATTGAAATTCTCTCCAGGCTGGCAGTGTGTGCCCTTGAATAATCCACAATATTCCCATAAGTTGGAACCAGTCTTTTTCCTGAGTAGGTTCAATTCCTGAAATATGAGTTAATAAACGATACCATCTAACCAGTTCATAAACCTGCTCTGCTATAAAAGCACGATCTTTTGCACCTCTTCTTTTGTCTGCTTTAAGGATTTTTTCTACGGCTTTATCCGCTTTCATTCCTTCATGAAAAATTTCATTTAATGTTTCCGCAACGGCTTGAGCCTGGGCTGGGTAGGGACGGAAAATAGTATTCGCAGTTTTGGTAAATGTCATGGATGATTAGGTAATTAGGCAAAAAGCTGATAATAATCGAGTACAGCAGGATCGGTTTTTAGATCTGTTGGTTTTAGTGGGTGTCTTAAAACGATCCCATCCAGTGTTCTACAACGACTTAAAGCCACATAAGTCTGACCATATTCAAAAGCACCGCCTGCCAGGTCTATAATGATTTTGTCGAACGTTTTACCTTGAGCTTTATGGATTGTAACGCCCCAAGCTAGTTTAATGGGTAGCTGAGTAAAGGTTCCAATGATTTCTGTGCTGATTTTATCCGGATGTTTAGGATCTAATTTATATTGTAAAATTTCCCAGTTTAAAGGACCTAATGTTAAAGAAGTTTTATATCCATCTTGATCAAGGCTCACTTCAACTTCATTATCTAAAAGTTTTTGAATTACACCAATACTGCCATTTACGAATTTTCCTTCGGGGTCATTTCTTAGAATCATAACCTGAGCACCTATTTTTAAATTTAAAATGGGTTCTGTTGGAAATTGGGAAGCTTGAAAATTTCCAGTAATTTTTGCCAGATAGGGTTTTGATTCGCTCTCTAATAAATTTAATTGTGTTTGATTAATTTTATCGGCCGTTAAATTTCTGGCACAAAGTGTAATATAATTTTCTATTGAGTGGAACGAAGGATTATATCGTTCGTTTAAGGCTTCCAGGTCATCAGGATCTATTTTATTTAATCGAACGGATTCCAATAAATGAATAAATTGCTTGTTGTCTTGTCTGTAAATTTTATGCAATTCAAACATTTCAAAAAAATCAGGGAAAGATGAAAAAATATGAGCCGAAAAAAAATAGACGGATGCATATTCCCTTCTTTTTAGCCAATCATTTGTTTCTTGATTCACCACAGGTGGAAGTTGAAATAAATCACCAAAAACGACCATCTGGATTCCACCAAATGGCTTTTGGTTATTTCTTAAAACGCGTAAAATATAATCTATAGCATCCATTAAGTCGGCTCGGACCATTGAAATCTCATCGATAATGATAATCTCCAGTTCTTTAATAAGTCTCTTATTTTTACCTGTTTTTATTTGACCTGGATCAAATAAACGAGGTGGAAAATTGAAAAATGAATGAATGGTTTGTCCCTTTACATTTAAAGCGGCTACACCTGTTGGCGCTAAAACCACATGTTTTTTAGAGGTAGTTTTTCTGAATAATTGCAATAAGGTTGATTTACCCGTTCCAGCTCTACCCGTGACGAAAAGATTTTTCCTTTCCTTTTCAAGCAAATTCAATACGTTATTGAAATCCTGACTCAGTTCCAGTGGGGACATACATAATTATTCAGGGTAACAAGGTAACTTTTTTATTCGTAAAACGCTGCTTTGTCAATAAGAGCCAGTTCATAAATAAATTCTCCCAGGGATTTAGTTACGTCTTCCAAAAAGATGGAACCTTTTTCAGGAGAAGATTTACTGGGGTCACCTATTCCAGTGTCGGTAGTGACCTGACTCCATTTTCTCTCAGCCCAGGCCCATCCTTTTTTAAAAGCTTCTATTTTAGGTTTCTTTGCATCACCCTTTCCTGCTTCATTCAGAGGCAAAACCAGGTGAGGGAATAAGTACTGGATAATACTTGTTTCCATCTCGTCGGCATGGTCTCCTGCTTTTTCAAAATATTTTGATTTATCCAAAGCCTGAAACCAGTTGCAAGTAACCAGCATCATACGGGGAAACTCCAGCCCTAGTTCTCTTAGTAGTGTTTTAAAGTCATTGCCTCCATGACTATTCAGAATTAATAATTTATAAATTCCTTGGCGGTCAAGAACAGTAATAACATCGTGTAGAATAGCTAATTGGGTAGATGGATTAATATTTATATCTAATAATATGTCTGGTTGTCCTGTATTTACTCCAAAGGGTATGGTTGGCAGTACGATAGGAAATGATCCTTTTTTCCAGGCTATTTCAGCTGATTTTTCAGCGATATAGCTTGCTTCAAAAATATCTGTTCCATAGGGTAGATGATAATTATGGGCTTCAGTGGCACCCCAGGGTAAAATAGCAAGCTGAAAAGCTTGTTCTTTTATTTCTTTCCAGTTTGTTTCAGCTAGTATAAAAGGTCTTCTTTCCATAAATAGGAATTTTTTGATGTCAATCTGAAATATGAACTAATTTTATTTTTGAATGGCCTTTAGGTATTTTTCTTGGATTCCTTTACTTATTTCGGCTGAATCTCCGTATTTTTTTCTTATCTCAACCAATTCCTTTTTTAATTTTTCCACCACCTGTGAATAATTGGGATCATAGTAAACATTTTTCAATTCCTGAGGGTCTTTCTCACGATCTATTAGTTCCCATTCATCAACATCGTGGTAAAAATGAATTAATTTATAAGCTTTTGTAACGATAGCATAGTGTCGTTTTACCATGTGAACGGCAGGATATTCGTAATAATGATAATATACTGCTTCTCTTTTCCATCCATTAATTTTGCCCTTCAGAAGGGGAACCATGCTTTCACCTTGCATATCTGAAGGGGCATTTATGCCAGCAGCTTCTAAAAATGTTTGGGCATAATCCAGATTCTGGACCATCGCATCACTTACTCGACCGGGTTTAATATGCCCTTCCCATTGGATTAATAAAGGAGTTTTAAATGACTCATCATATACAAATCTTTTATCATACCAGCCGTGTTCTCCGAGATAAAAGCCTTGATCTGAAGTATAAACGATGATCGTATTTTTTGTGAGATTATTTGCTTCCAGATAATCTAAAACCCTTCCAACATTTTCATCAACTGCGGCAATAGTACCTAAATAATCTTGCATATATCTTTGAAATCTCCATTGCATTAATTCTTTTTCTGTCATACCAGCTTTATATTTTTTCTCAAACTGTTCATTAACGAGCTGGTAAACCCCGTCCCAATTTGCTTTTTGCAAGGCGTCCATCCGATTATATTCTTTTGTAAAACCCTCCTTATCCCATTCAGTAGTTGCATTAATACCTAGTTTATCCATCATTTCAGGATAAATTTTTGAATCACCCGCCCAGTTCATGTGCTTAAGTAAATTCATTTCAGCCGATTTTGCAGCAGAGGTTCTCCCTTCATAATTATCGAAAAGGGTAGAAGGTTCTGAATAAACATTACTGGTATATGCTTTTAAATGTCTTTCAGCAGGAAGCCATTCTCTGTGTGGAGCCTTGTGCAAATACATTAGAAGGAAAGGTTTTTCTGGATTTCTCTCTTTCTCCAACCATTCCAGGGTCATATCAGTAATGATATCAGTTACATATCCTTTTACTTGAATATTTCCCTCTTTTTTCGTGATAAAAGTGGGGTTGTAATAATTTCCCTGTCCCGGTAAAATTTTAAATTGATCAAATCCTTTTGGGTTATTACCAAAATGTAATTTTCCAAACATAGCCGTCTGGTATCCTGATTGTTGAAATAATTGGGGAAAAGTAGTGATGGTCGTATCGAAAGGAAAATAGTTGTCTGTTTTACTATTTAAATGAGAATGTTTCCCAGTTAGAATGGTTGCTCTTGAAGGGGCGCAGATAGAATTGGTAACACATGCGTTGGTGAATTTGATTCCATTTTTGGCAATTCTATCAATATTAGGCGTTTTGATTAATTTATCACTATAGGCACTAATTGCCTGATAGGCATGATCGTCAGACATAATAAATACAATGTTTGGTCTTGTATTATCGGGCTTTCCTCCTCCCAGAAGTTCCAAATTGTTTAAAACAAATGAGATACATACAATGATAAATATTTTTATGTTCATGATTAAAGGTTGTTGATTCAGTTAATTTTATCTAATTTACCGATTAAAATGAAATTATGTCAGAAATTACAGGAAAAAAAAGGATTCAGTTTTTCATGAATTTGTTATCGAATAATTTAGATGCTGCTATTTTAGCCTTTAAGGACAATCCTTCACAACCTTTTGGATACTATGTTCATTTGCATGATTGTCGAACGCCACTTTTTAAAATTCAAGCTTTAGCAAGAATGTTGGACAGAGGGAAGAAAAAAAATAATAGAGCTATTTCTGCTATTCTTTCTATCACTAAAACGGTTGAGGATATGATTGGTCAATATGATTTTGCAGCGTCAATATTAAAGGGAAATGAAAAATGGAACTTTCCCTCTGAAGTAAAAAATCATATCTTTATTCAATATGGATTTGCTTTAGGTACTTTAGAAGAATGTTTATTGCAACTTGGCTGGATTACCAGAGGAAAAAATGTTATACAATTTGATGATTTTGGATTTGAATATTTAAAAGTAGCATTAAAGGAGATTTCATTTCCCTCATCAAAAAAAGAAAAAAAACAAATACTTAGCTTTTTAAAGAATATTTGTCTTGATTTAGATGAAGATATTAGAGCAAAAAAAATAGATTTAACCCAAATTGAAGATGGAATTCATGAATTCCGCAGAGATATAAGGTGGTTAAGTATTTATGCATCTGCATTAAGAGGTAAGGTTATTTTAAGTAATAATCCAGAAAATGATCCTTTTCAGGAATATATAACACCGGAAAATATAGAATCAAAATATAATACCCTTTTGATCAATGAGGATGAAGAAAATGTACTTACTTTCCAACAAGGTGGGTTTTATGCTTTGGGGTCCTTAATTTCTGATTTAGGATCTATAAAGGATAAGGGTCTCATCACAGAGTATATGTTACAGATTGGCTTGAATAATGGGATGGCAGAAGAAGATATTTCCACTTTACTCTCAGACGATTTTCAAGATGTTGAGACGACTATAAAATTGGCTACTGAAAAAATAAATAGATTTGTCCTCGAAGAGGATGGCTTTTTAAAACTTGCCAGCCACTTCGAGGCTCAATTATCGTAATCCATTATTGATACCAAGTACAAATAGAAGGATTAATAGGGTATCGGCCAAACTTATTTCCATATACCGCTACTCCCTGGTCGGCAGAAATTTTAATTTTTATAAACCCTTTTTGAAGTGCCTTTTTTAACATACTGGCTGGAATAGGCACTTCAATTTTTTCTCCATAAGTTCCAGCTTCACGTAATTTTTTATCTCTTAACTGGTTATGCCAGGATAAAATTCCCCTATGGTCTGCCGGGTCATCCGCTAATGTTTTTGTTAACATTTTTGCACCATCCACCTGAATTTCTATATTACTGGGATTTTTCTGAGTGTCTGTCATGGGATATGCATTTGGATTGACATGTGGAGAAACTCTTGCACCTAACATGTAGTTCTGGTCACCCAGAACGACTTTATCTTTGTCTTTGTCCAAAAGAGGTTTTGATGAAAGTTCTGCAATAAATGAAGCTTTCTTTAAATTGGTTAATTTTAATCCTTTTAAGGGAATATCATATTCAAAAAATCCTTGCCCAGCACCATTTACTTTTAAACTATCCAATACATGCCATTTTTTAACAGACCAGCTGGAATTAGCATATTTAGCTGGTTCAACAGAATGAATGATTAATCCTGATGGATTTAACACAGAAGGAATAATGATAGAGAAAAAATTATGATGTTGCACCTGATTATCGGCATCTTTTAAGGTCCAGCTGATACGCATAATACCCCCATAAGACATCGTTTTTATGATTTCTGGCTCCAAGGTTTCATGCATATAAGGGGTAAATGCAATTTTACGGATTCTTTTTTCTAAAATAACTTCAGTACCGGCATTATCGGTTCCATAAATGACAGTCTCTAAGACAAGATAATCATCCTTCATGGGTTTTCCCCCAATGTCAGAAATATATAGAGGTATATTGACAATTTCGCCGGTTTTTACTGTTTTACTAATTTCATTTCCAGTGGAAATATAGATAGGTGAATGAAAATCTTTATCGGTCATACCATCACTTAAGTCAGATAAGCCACTAAATTTGGGGCTTCTGTCAAATCGCCAGTACCCATTCCATTCATTAATAACATCGTGATGTTCAGTATAAAGCCAACCTGCAACCTTAGGATATTTTCTAAATGTATTAATCATCCGATGATAAT
>Ga0214917_10001744_pt1 | contig 27675 bp, 43 predicted proteins | sample LL_1208_BB_MetaG_FD_177983 | JGI IMG/M metagenome (GOLD analysis project Ga0214917, IMG submission 177983) | Freshwater microbial communities from Lake Lanier, Atlanta, Georgia, United States - LL_1208_BB | ecosystem: Environmental > Aquatic > Freshwater > Lake | place: USA: Georgia | collected... | reverse complement strand
TTTGCTGTTGGTGGTACTGGTGGTGTCTACAACAAAGCAACTGGTGAAGGTGTTGGTGTTCAGTGGAAGCAACCTGTTGCAAAAGGCAAACCTGCTTGGGTGCTGAATGCTAACTATGTTGTCAATGGTTCTGGTGTAAATAGTGCTAATACTACTTGCACTGCTGGTTGTAAGAATGGTGCATCAGGTTCTGATAGTTCTTATGGTGTATTCAACTCTGCATCTGGTATCAACATCATGACTCAGGTTGGTTATAAGGCTCCTCAATGGGGCATCGCTGCTGGTTATCGTTATGGTACTCCTCAATCTGGAGTTCGTGATGGTAATGGCGTTGCAGGCAGCACTCTGGGTGTGAATCAGTATTCTAATGCTGTTGCACTGAATGCTTACTGGCAACCCAAGAAATCTGGTGCTATTCCTTCGATCAGTGCTGGTTATGGTTATAACTTTGTCAGTGGTAATTCTGGTGCTGCTGGTGCAACTCCTCAGAAACAAGCACAATCATCCCGTTCTTGGATGGTTGGTTTGCAATGGGATGATGCCTTTGTAAAAGGTAATGCTGCTGGTGTTGCTTTTGGACAACCTGCAAACTCTGAGGGTGCTTCAGGTAGCAATCCTTGGTTGGTTGAGTGGTTCTATAAGTACCAAGTATCTGATAACATCTCAGTTACTCCTGCTCTGTTCTATGCTTCTGGTTCAAGCAATTCGACCACGAATGCTGCTGGACAACCTACCTTCAGTGGTTTGGGTGGCGTAATTCAGACAACCTTCAAGTTCTGATGATCAAGGGGGTGCTTGACACCCCTTTCTTTTTCCTATATAATTCTGTAATGTTTCGTAACAAAACGTAAATGACTGTAACGACTAATGAACGTGGGCAACAGAATATGTTTGCTCGTGAACCTAAAATGTATGTGTCTCAAAGTGATGCAGAACGTTATGCACTTGAAACACATGCAGAACGTGCTGAAAAACTGAATGGACGTACTGCGATGCTTGGATTTGTCGCAGCACTCATCTCTTATGCATTTACTGGACACCTTTTCTTTGGTGTAATCTGATGGGAGAAGTAATCTTTACTATTACCAGTATTGCTTTCTTTGTGCTTCTTGCACATTCTGTCAATCAACTTTCTGAAACTTACTAAGGAGAAAAACAATGAACGACCGCGCAGAACGTATTAATGGTTGGTTTGCTATGATTGGAATTGTGGCTGCTATGGGTGCTTATGCACTCACTGGGCAAATTATTCCTGGAGTATGGTAAAATAAAAGGGGGCACTTAGGTGCCCTTTTTTTATAAATATGGTAGTGCTGTAATAAATTCAAATGACTTTAAATCTTCATAATTTTTTCAAATATTATGATGAGCATAATGCGAATCATGTTGCTGCGGTAGGTATTTTAGAGAAAGCAATCCCAACTCTATTAGTACCAAATGCCGATTGGGTAGTCACATATAGAGGAAAAGGTGCAATTGTTGGAGAAGTAGTAGATCTTGATAAGTTCTTTCAGTTTTATAATGAAAAACTTGCAAATCATGTTGCAGCAGTTGATCAACTTCAGAAAGAAGTTCCTGCTGAATTGCTTTTAGATACTGCTGATTGGGCAGAAAAGTATAGAGAAAAACCACCAGCACCAAAAGAAATTAATCTAAATGTTCCTTACTACAATCAAGTAGATAATTATAGGGATGCTCATAGAACCTGTAATAGTTCTTCTTGTGCTATGTGTCTTGAGTTTTTAAAACCAGGAACTCTTAAAGGAGCAAAGGGTGATGATGCTTACATTCAAAAGGTATTCACAATTGGTGATACAACTGATCATTCAGTTCAAACCCAGGCTCTTGCATCTTATGGCGTTAAGTCTGAATTTAGTTACAATCTTGGTTTTTCTGATATTGATAAGAGTTTATCTGCTGGCAAACCTGTCGTTATTGGTATCTTACACAGGGGTTCTCTTTCTGCTCCTACTGGCGGGCACATGGTTGTAGTCAGAGGTAAGACTGCTAAAGGTGATTATTATATCAATGATCCCTATGGTTCTTTGAATGATGGTTATACTGGTCCCGTAGAAAATGGTAAAAATTGTGTCTATACCAAAGACGTTCTTATACATCGTTGGTTAGATCATGGGGCAGATAAAACTGGTTGGGGAAGGATTTTTAAATGAGAACATTTCAGGAATTTCTAAAAGAAGCTTCTTGTTCTTGTGATTCAACAAGTGTGGAGGAATTTGAAAAACTTATTCCCAAGTTTCTTCCTTTTGTTTTCAAGGAATTGAAAATAACAAAGAAACAAATTCCTCCAATCCATTTTCCTCATAGTTCTCATAATGGTGGCGATGGTCTTCATGTAAAAAATATTCCTGGAATTACATTTACTACAAATTCAGAATGGGGTCAAAAAAATCATACTTGGGGGAAAACAAGTCATAAAAATCGTATTGTAGTTGAGATTCAAAATCGCCATCCATTGGATGCGCTCAGAACATTAGGACATGAAATCTGTCATTACCATCAGCACATTACTGGTGTCTATGGAGATGGTGTGACTGGAAGTCCAACAGAGAATGAGGCAAATGCCCGTTCTGCTGTGATGATGAGAAACTTTGATGCTGCATATCCAGAAGTCTTCAAAATGCCTGCTATCAAATAAAAATTTGGAAATTCTAAATTCTTTTAGTTCCTTTTTTCCAAGTTCTAAGAAGTGCCGCTCTAACCTCAGGTGTCTGACGTTTGGGCGGCATTCTTCTTTGATCTAAAAAATCTCCATGATGAGTTAGAATTCTCATTAATATAAGTGTATTAATGATGATTGCTCTCATTTTTTGTTTCTAAATATGCTAATCGTAGTATGTAGTAAATTGACCAAGCAGTTCCACCTAAACCAATTCCAAGAATTATAAAAACTCCCCAAGGCAGTTCATTCATTCCAACATCCCTCCTGTTTGTGTATCCAAACTTTCAAATCTTTTACATATTTTCTTAATATTTCTGCTTGTTCTTCATGCCATGGATCTCCTGTTTCCATTCCGATCCTTACATGATTATCTATTGCCTTTAATATTTGGTGAATGGGTTTATTCCAACATTCACGCTTTGGAGTATTCCACTCTCTTGGCATAATACCTCATTTTTTCTTTCCGCCGTTCTTTGCTTTCTTAGCAGTTGCATTGCCTTGATTTTGTTTGGATTGCTTTCCGCCAGCAGATCCTTTCTTACCTTTGTTTGCTGATTTTGCCATGGCAGTACATTTAGGCACTTATTTATTTATGTTTGATTGAGTAAATAAACTCATTGACAGCATTTCCTGACAATGTTATGATAAATAAGTCTTAAGAAATGTAACGTTTCTTAGCCTTCTGTAACCGAGATCATCAGAAGTAAAGCATCTCTCATACCCACACTGGAGGGTGGTGTGGGAAATACCGTATTATCCAGTTCCCCCTGGACCTTACTTACCCTTTTACGAAAAATGACTGCTACTATTGCACAACGCAATTCTACTAACTCCTGGGAACAATTTTGCCAGTGGGTTACTTCAACGAACAACCGCCTTTATGTTGGTTGGTTCGGAACTCTGATGATTCCAACGTTGCTTGCTGCAACGATTTGTTTCATCGTCGCCTTCATTGCTGCCCCACCCGTGGACATTGATGGTATTCGTGAACCTGTTGCTGGTTCACTCATGTACGGTAACAACATCATCTCTGGTGCTGTTGTTCCATCTAGCAACGCCATTGGACTTCACTTCTATCCCATCTGGGAAGCAGCAAGTCTTGATGAATGGCTCTATAACGGTGGTCCTTTCCAACTCGTTGTCTTTCACTTCCTGATTGGCATCTATGCTTATATGGGACGTGAGTGGGAACTCTCCTACCGTCTTGGTATGCGTCCTTGGATCTGTGTTGCATATTCTGCACCTGTTGCTGCTGCATCTGCTGTATTCCTGGTCTATCCTTTTGGTCAAGGTTCTTTCTCTGATGCGATGCCTTTGGGTATTTCTGGAACCTTCAACTATATGCTTGTGTTCCAGGCAGAACATAACATTCTGATGCACCCCTTCCATATGCTTGGAGTTGCTGGTGTGTTCGGTGGTTCTCTGTTCAGTGCTATGCACGGTTCTCTGGTTACTTCCTCTCTGGTTCGTGAAACCACCGAGAATGAGTCCCAGAACTATGGTTACAAGTTCGGTCAAGAAGAAGAGACTTACAACATTGTTGCTGCTCATGGATACTTCGGTCGTCTGATCTTCCAGTATGCATCGTTCAACAACTCTCGTTCACTTCACTTCTTCCTCGCCGCTTGGCCTGTTGTAGGCATCTGGTTCACTGCTTTGGGAGTGAGCACTATGGCTTTTAATCTCAACGGACTGAATTTTAACCAGAGTATTCTGGATAGTCAAAACCGAGTAGTTCCTACTTGGGCTGACATTTTGAACAAAGCCGGGTTGGGTATGGAAGTTATGCATGAACGAAATGCTCATAATTTTCCTTTAGACCTTGCTGCTGCCGAAGCAACTCCTGTTGCCTTGACTGCACCTTCTATCGGTTGATATAAAACTCAAAAAATAAATAGAGGAGTTTCAAAAGGACTCCTCTTTTTTATGCTCTTAATTCTCCTTCTCTTTCAACTCTTTGGAATCTTCATGTTCATAATGTCCATCACACAATACCTATGATATCTTCAGACACCCCATACAAACTTGCAGAAATAATCAGAGATACTTGGCCTAATCTTTACAGACCGATGAAACCACGTTATAATGAGACAGAAGAACCAAAAGACAAGAATGAACAAGTATAATAGTGAAGATTACTTTTCTGTCATTGAAACTAAGACTGGCAGAAAAATTGTAGATTGTGGTGAAGAACGAGATGCATTAGAAATGGTGGCATTTGATCCTGCCAATCGCACTTATACCAGAAATAAGTTTCTGATGGGACCAGTGATTGATGTAGAAATGCCCAAAGCACTTCCTACAAATGAAATAGTGCAAGGTAGTGTTGGTTCTCAAAAAATTGAACAATCAAATGATTCAAATGGACTTGGACCATTACCTCAAATCAAACTACCAGAAAGGCAGCAAGAACCTTTTGTAGTATGAATCTATAATACATAATTATAGTCGCGGATACTTATGGTTCCTCCACATTCGTTCAAAGACTATTTGTTTAATCTTGAAACGACGAGTAAAGCAGAAGCAAAAAGAATGTGGAGGCAAAGTATAAAAGAACAATGGGAGCACAAATGTGCCTATTGTGAATCAGAAGAAAACATAACATTAGACCATATCATTCCGCAGTGTAAAGGTGGACTTGATATTAAAACAAATGTGGTGGCATGTTGCCATTCTTGCAATCAATCAAAGGGACATACTCATTGGGAAGATTGGTTTTGTATGCAAGAATTTTTTACAGAAGAAAATCTTTATAAATTATATGAGTGGATGAAACCTGAAAAACCACAAAATCTTTACATTTACCGACCAAGAAGAAACGACGCAAGTTAGTACTATGAAATTTACAGTTTACTCAAAAGATGGATGCCCCTATTGCAGCAAAATCGAACAGGTGCTACAATTAGCAAACCTTGAACACGTTATCTACAAACTTGGGGAGCATTTTGACCGCGAAGCATTTTATGCAGAATTTGGTCAAGGATCTACCTTTCCTCAAGTAATTCTAAATGACCAAGAGCATCTTGGGGGTTGTTCGGACACAGTTCAGTATCTTCAGGAGCAGAAATTAGTTTGATGGAAAGTACCTTTCACGAAGTATATTTTGATGTTGAGAAAGCAATTGACTTTGCCTTTGAAGGAAAGTTTGTTTTAAGTTTTTATGAATATCTTAAAATAAAAGGAACCCGAAAAGCAGAAGTTGAAGAGTTTATTGAAAGTAAAACTGCAAGTGAACTCAGTAATTTGGTTATGGATTTGGATGAATATCTTGAAGGTGGTGCTGATGAAAATCACAAACAACTTCGTGAAGGATATGGACACATTCCAAAACCACAAGCAAGAAAGATAAGAAATTACCTTTATGGTATTCTTGAAGATGCCTGGAGATATAGTAATGACAAGAGACCGGGAAGAAAGAAAAAACAAACTAAATAATTCAGAACCCGAAATAAATCGGGGAGTTGAATTATTACTTAGAAATAGGAGGAGAGAATCATCAAAGCCAAAGACTTTTCAAGTGAAGTTTGGTAAAATGATTTCTCTCCTCCAGAGAGAGTTTCATTTCTTTATAGAATTTCACTTTGATATCAGGAAAAAATAACTCTCTGGAGAATAACAATGTTAGCAGTAACTCTCACCTTAGGAACATTAATTTCAATTATGTTCTTCTTTATTGGAGGTGTGATGGGATGGATGCTCAAACAGTATGTTTTTGAAAAAAATTATCTTTCTTCAACACATATGCATCCTGAGATGTTTGACGAAAATGGAAACGTAATTCCAGATGAAATTTTAGCAGTACGATTTGAAAATGACTATGACGACGACAACGAAGAAGAAGACGACGACTGAAAAACCAATCGAAACTCTTCCAACAAATCCTTTTGTATTTGAAATTTTAGAACTTGCTTCTAAGCAAAGATCTAATGCAAAAAAGGTAGAGGTTCTGAAAACATATGAACATGATTCTGTAAAATCTATTTTTATCTGGAATTTTGACGAATCTGTTATCAGTCTTCTTCCAGAAGGTGAAGTTCCTTATGGTGGAGCAACTGAGCAAACAGTATATTCAGGATCTCTTTCTGAAAATCTTGCAAGAGAAGCAAAGGGTGGAGAATCTGCAACAGGACAAGATTTAAATGGACGTGGTAGAACATCTCTTCGCAGAGAATATCAAAACCTTTATCACTTTGTAAAAGGTGGAAATGATAGCCTCTCTACAATTCGTAGAGAAATGATGTTTATTAATATTCTTGAGGGTCTTCATCCAAAAGAAGCAGAACTTCTAATTCTTGTTAAGGATGGAAAACTTTCCGATAAATATAAAATTACCCTTGATAATGTAAAAGAAGCCTATCCCGATATTACTTGGGGGGGACGTTCGTGAGTGTAGTAGCGGAGAAAAAAATGGCAGAGAAAAAAACAGAACAAAATACTGCAAATCCTGCCTCATATGGTTGTGAAGTTCTTTTAGAAAAAACCACCTTAGATAAGGTAAAAGATCCTACATTTCCAACAGATGCATACATTGTTTCGTATAATGTAAACGGAAAAGATTACCTTGATCTTTGTCGAGGGGGAAAACGTGTAAGTATTTTTGATTTTTATTATGATAGGTATGGTCCAAATTCAATTAAAAGTATTGAATGGGGATATGGAAAAGTAAACCCAAGATCTTGGGGATACAAACCTAAGGAGGCAAAAAAAAGAAAATGAGTGCAGGATTTGGTGCTGAAAAAATTAAAAGTGGTAAGGCAAAGGTTATTATTAATGACGACGAAGTAAATAAACTATTAAAGAAATACAAAAAAATTAAAAAATATATGAAGTCTTCTCTGTATACTGTTAAAACAATTGATGGTACAGAAGAAATTGTGAGTTCATTACTTAAAGAAGCAGAGGAGAACCCTATAGACTAATGGGTAAGCATTATTTACTTAACTTGTATGGATGCTCGTTTGTTCTTTTGAACGACGAGCGTTGTCTTATAGATTTATTGGAAAATGCAGCAATTGCAAGCGGTGCTATTGTAATTCAGACTATCTCTGAGAAGTTTGAACCACAGGGAGTCACCGTTATTTGTTTACTTTCAGAAAGTCATATTAGCATTCATACATGGCCAGAAGATGGCAAAGCAGCAGTAGATGTTTATACTTGTGGAGATTGCAATCCTAAGATTGGTTGTGATATGATCATTGAACAACTGCACGCAACAACTCATACTTTATCATATATTGAAAGATGACATTTGATACTGTTTTTATTTCTGATGTTCATTTAGGAACTGACCGATGTAATAGTGAAAAGTTTCTCAAGTTTATCAAGAACTTGAAGACGAAGAAACTTGTGATGGTAGGAGACATCATAGACATCTATTGTATGGAGAAATATCATACTAGATGGAAACGAGAGCACACAGAATGTGTTCATGCACTTTTGGATTTGTGTAAGAAAGGCACAGAAGTTGTTTATATTCTTGGTAATCACGAAGGAGCAATCAGAAGATATTGTACATTTGAGCACAAGAACTTTATGATGTGCGATGAGTATGTTCATAAGGATAGTGAGGGCAATAAGTTTCTCTGCACTCATGGAGATAAGCATTCAGAGTATTCTTCTGGTTCTTGGAAGCAACTGATATTCAACTGGGGATATGAGTTCATTACACCTTTGAGTATTTGGTTGAACCGTTTCTTTCGGTTCTCTTTGGTATATTTTTTGAAGAATACTGTAAGAGGTAAAGATTATATTGATAAGTATGAGAATGATATTGTTGGATATTGCATTCAACAAGATAAGAAGTATGATGGTATCATCTGCGGACACATTCATCATGCAAACATTCGTAGATTTGGTAAGATGACTTATATGTGTTGTGGAGATTGGTGCGACACTTGTTCTGCCATTGTAGAGAAAAATGGTTTTTATTCTCTACAAACATACTAAATTGTATCAAAAGTTACAAAATTAGTTCACTAAATAATCCGACGTTCATCACATTATGTGACGGAAGTACCAATCAGGGAAGGAACGCACCAATACCAAAAGTAAAGGAGCACCCTAATGAAAACAAAAAACAATTGGCAACTTATTCTGATTAAACAACAAAAAGAAAAAGAGCAACGTAAACATCAAGCAAAACTTGCAATGGCAATGCGCTGATATTCTTGGAGGGTTGACACCCTCCTTTTTTTTGTCTATAATACCTTTGTTTAGGTTAATCAAATGGATAAAGAAAAACTTAAACTCATTGTTAAAAACTTAGAATCTTTGGTGCAATGTCTTAAGTCAGAGATTTATTCTGATGTGGATGCATATAAATCTCTACAATATGAAGAAGTTGCACATTACCTTACTGATTATGATGAAGTTTTTGAGGATAGTGATTTAGATGAATATTGAAACTATGAAACCAGAAGTTAAACTAATTTCAGCTACACCAGATGCAGAAAAGCATATGGCATACTGTGCTCGCGTAAGTAATCCAAGTAACCAAGAGAATGATAATTTCTCTGGGCTACTTAAGTATTGTATTAAGCATCAACATTGGAGTATCTTTGAACAGGCTTCAATGACTGTTGAAATTAATACTACAAGAGGTATTGCTGCCCAGATTTTGCGTCACAGGTCATTTACATTCCAAGAGTTTAGTCAGAGGTATGCTGACACAAATCTTCTGACTTCTACGATCCCTCTTCCTGAACTTCGTAGGCAAGATACAAAGAACCGCCAGAACTCTACAGATGACCTCGGAGACTATCTAAAACTTAAATTGTTGGATGATATCCGAATTCATTTTACTGCTGCTCAGAACCTCTACAATCGCCTTTTAGAGCACGGAGTAGCAAAGGAGTGTGCAAGGTTCGTATTGCCTCTTGCAACGCCCACACGCCTCTATATGACAGGCTCTGTAAGGTCATGGATACATTATATCGATCTTCGTTCTGCTCACGGAACTCAGAAAGAACATATGGATATTGCAGAAGCAATTCGTTGTATCTTTACTTGTCAATTTCCTGCTGTTTCAGAAGCACTTGGTTGGACTCGTGAAGGATGTGTTGAATGTATGGATGCTCCTTCCATTACTCTTGAATAAATATTTTTGTATATTATTTTTTAATAAATGGCAACATATCCTGTTATCAATACTAAGACTGGTGAACAAAAAGAAGTGGTAATGAGTGTTCACGACTGGGACCAATGGAAGAAAGATAATTCTGATTGGGATCGTGATTGGTCTGATCCATCTACTTGCCCATCATCTGGCGAATTAGGTGAAGTTTATGACCGACTCAAAAAATCACATCCTGGATGGAACGATGTTCTTCATCGCGCATCAAAAATGCCTGGATCAAAAGTAAAACCAATCTGAGATTATGACAAGAAAAAACACTCCCAAATCGCCAGTTCCATTTGGCACAAGCAATAGGCAGATGAAGAGAAAAAAACCACTCAATCTTGACATCATGAGAGACTTAGAACCTCTCACAGATAATCAAAGAAAGATGTATGAGTCATATAAAGAAAATCAACATATTGTTGCTTATGGATGTGCTGGTACAGGTAAAACTTTCATCACACTCTATAATGCATTGAAAGATGTTTTAGATGAAAAGAGTCCATATGAAAAAATTTATATTGTTCGTTCTTTGGTTGCAACTCGTGAAATCGGTTTTCTTCCTGGCGATCATGAAGACAAGTCTTCCCTTTATCAAATTCCCTATAAGAATATGGTGAAGTATATGTTTGAGTTGCCATCAGAGTCTGATTTTGAAATGCTTTATGGCAATCTCAAAACTCAAGGAACAATTAGTTTCTGGAGCACCTCATTTATTCGTGGAACAACCCTTGATAATTCTATTATTATCGTTGATGAATTTCAAAACTTGAATTTTCATGAACTTGATAGTATAATTACCCGAGTTGGTGAAAATTCGAAGATTATGTTCTGTGGCGATGCTACACAATCTGATCTTCAGAAAACTAATGAAAAGAATGGCATCATTGATTTCATGAAGATTCTTCGTGTAATGCCTTCTGTTGATATTATTGAATTTGGAGTGGCAGATATTGTTCGTTCTGGATTTGTGAAAGAGTATATTGTTGCAAAAATGGAATGTAATCTATGAGTTTTATTCATCATAATTTTTTAGGTGAACTTGAATTAGAAAAGAAAGAAACAAATGGCATCCGACTGTACAATCTTCCTGATGGTCAGTGGGTGCCTTCTATTACTTCTGTAACAAGTTTCTATAACCGCCAAATCTTTGCGGATTGGAGAAAGCGTGTTGGACTGGAAGAAGCAAATAAGATTACTCGTATTGCGACCGCACGAGGCACTGACTTTCACCAAGCATGTCAAGACTATCTTGAAAATAAGGAGCTGGATTGGAATAATTATCAACCAGCAACCAAATATATGTTTCTTCATGCAAAGGAATATCTTGATAAGATAAATAATATTCATGCGATTGAGAGAACTCTCTATTCAGAGTACCTGGGATTGGCAGGTAGAGTTGATTGTATCGCAGAATATGATGGAGAATTGGCCGTAATAGACTTCAAGACATCAAGTAAAATCAAACCCGAAAAGTGGTTGGAAAACTATTTTGTGCAGGAGATGTTCTATGCTTCTGCATATTATGAACTGACTCAAATTCCTGTTGTAAAACTTATCACTATCATGGTAACTCCTACTGGTGAAGTCAAAGTATTTGACAAAAGAAACAAAGGGGATTATATTAAGTTATTAGTTCGTTATATTAAAGAATTTGTACATCACAATACTGGGACAGAAAATGGAGAATGAATTAGAAAAGGTACTGGAAAGTAAGTTTTTCTGTCCTGCTCGTTTTGCACAGGAGATTGAAAATCTTGTGCATAGTGAGGAGAAGATGAGTTACATTGATGCAATTATTCATTTTTGTGAAAAAAATAATATTGATGTAGAATCAGTACCCAAATTGATTTCAAAACCATTGAAAGAGAAGATTAAGTATGAAGCAATGGAACTTAACTTCCTCAAAAAGACTTCCCGTGCCAAATTAGTCTTTTAATTCCATTTTAGGGGGAAAAATTTTCCCGGCAAAAAATCCCTATATTACTTTTTTTGAATGGCTCCATTTTATATAAATATTTAAGAACTTTTCTTAAATAAAATGGGATGGACTAAAGAACAACAGGCAGAGTATATGCGTAATTATCGCAAAGATCCTGCAAAAAAGAAAAGAACTCAGGAACTTCAAAGAGAATGGTATCATAGAAATAAAGAGACAATTTTGGAAAAACAAAAATCCCTCTATTATACTCTCAAAGAAAAAATAATTAAAAATCTTGGTGGTAAGTGTAGGTGCTGTTCTTCAACGGAAAATTTAGAATTCAATCATATTGATCCATTAATTAAAATAACTGAAGCATCTTATAGACATATGATGCAAAAAGAAGAATGGAAAAAATGTGAATTATTATGCAAAAAATGTCATAGAAAGTATACTAATATTGAAAATAGAGTGATGAGAAAGTATTGGTTAGAAAATGTTGATCTTGAAACAAGGAGAAAATTAATTAATGAGTATTTGGAAAGTGACTCCATTTGAAGCATATAAATCATATCTTTCTTTAAAAAATCATTTCACAAAAGATTCTTATGATTATCATAAATATTGTGGTAAAAGTCGTGCAACAGTAAAATCTTTCTACGGTAGACGTGACAGATTTTGGTTCGAGAAAGTAGTACGACAAAAGACAGATCAAGAAGTAGTAAATTTTTTTGTTGCCAATTTTGTTTCTTGTAGTGATCCACAATCATTATGGATTGGTGAGATTATGAGAGAGGGAGAAACAAGATATAGAGACTGGCAAAAGAAGGTTCAGTCACTCTCCTATTTGTTTAAGGAAGAATCGGAGCAAATGTTTTCTTCAAACAACTTGGAGCAGTTATTTGATTGTTCAAGGCAACATCCACCCATTCTTAAAATGTTCCTGAGTGGAAAGATTAGTCTGGAAACATTAGTCATCTATGATAGAATCTTCCAGTACGGGAATAATTTTGATAAAAAACTGAAGGATCCTGTGTGGGAAACCGTCAGTATGAAAATTAAAAAGTACAGTCCATTTCTAAATATTGATGTATTTCATTATAAAAGAATTTTGAAAAAAGTTATTTTTGGAGACTCATGAGTTTTTTTAGTTCTGATATCGTCCGTGCAGAGATGACTGAAATCTCTGAACTACAAGATGAAATCTATGGAAGTGTTTTTACTTTTCCTACGATGACGAAGGAAGAAAAAATTCGCCATGTTGAGCTCCTGGATAAACTTCTCAATAAACAACAAATTCTTTATACTCGTCTAAGTCTATCTGATGATCCCGAAGCACAGAGCATGAAAGAAAAAATTTCAAGTTCTGCTGCAATGATGGGTCTTTCTCCTGGTGTGGATATGAATGTCATTTTCAACAATATGTCCAAAATGCTTGAAGTGATGAAGGAGCAGATTGACAAAAACGATTCTGACGAGTAGAATAACGAAGTACACAAAAGCCAAATCCGATTAATCCGAGGTATACAAATGTCTTTTTCAGATCTTAAAAAGCAATCTTCTCTTGGTTCTCTGACTCAAAAACTGGTCAAAGAAGTTGAGAAGATGAGTACCACTTCTGGTGGTGCTGATGAGCGTCTCTGGAAACCAGAGATGGATAAAACTGGTAACGGGTTCGCAGTCATTCGTTTCCTTCCTGCTCCTGAGGGAGAAGAACTTCCCTGGGCAAAAATGTATTCCCATGCCTTTCAAGGTCCTGGTGGTTGGTACATTGAGAACTCTCTGACCACTATTGGACAGAAAGATCCTCTTGGCGAATATAACCGCGAACTGTGGAATACTGGCACTGAAGCAAATAAAGAAACTGTTCGTAAGCAGAAGCGTAAACTGTCCTACTATTCCAACATTTATGTTGTGAAGGATCCTGCTAATCCTGCAAACGAAGGTAAAGTCTTTCTGTTCAAGTATGGCAAGAAAATCTTTGATAAGGTCATGGAAGCCATGCAACCTGAATTTGAAGATGAAACTCCCATCAATCCCTTTGACTTCTGGCAAGGTGCAAACTTCAAACTGAAGATTGTGAAGAAAGATGGTTACTGGAACTATGATAAGTCTGAGTTTGATCGTGTTGCTCCTCTTCTTGACGATGATGATGCAATGGAAGCAATCTGGAAGAAAGAGTATTCTCTTGCTGCCGTAGTTGCTCCTGATCAATTCAAGTCTTATGAAGATCTTGAGCGTCGTCTCAAGAATGTTCTGGGACAGAAGAGTGCTGCTCGTGCAGTTGCTGAGCAAGAAGATGAGTATGAGTCCTATGCCCAAACTCCTACTGCCGAAAGTCGTGTAGTAGAAGAACTGGAGCAATCCTATGCCCGTTCTAAGTCTCCTTCACTTCCTGTAGTCAATAAGGAAATTGATGAAGATGAAGACGATGCACTTTCATACTTTCAGCGTCTTGCTGAAGAGTGATTAGTTAGTTAGACGGATATTATCTCCTCTCTTAAGGTCCTCACTAACATATTGTGAGGACCCTTTTTTGTATGGCATAAAGTCGCCCATATCATCAAGAACTACATTCAAATATCTTTGTTTGAGAACGTATATATTTCTTTTATCGTTCTCCAGTTTATCTTCATATTCGTAATTAGTGACTGATATTGCAATATTTCCAGTATTAATTTGTTTATTAATAAAGTAATCATAGTAACTTGTCGAATAACCATTAGGAACTTCTAATCCACCAGGAACTATAATGATTCCTTGACTATTTTTGATTTCTGATGTTTCGTAATGATGTATTCCATTATAAAGAGTGTTATAATCTTTATACTTATTCAGCACATATCTATCAAATGCATCTTGTGTTAGCGGCCATTCTGTTTGAATATTGACTATATTATTGCAGAGAAGAACTAACCAATCTAATGTTGAATCTTGATAAACTTCATAGGCAACATTATCTGGACGATCATTTCCTTTAATTTTGTATTTTTCAAAAAATGCTAAGTCTTGGAAAATATCTTCACGAAGTTTTCCTTTTTTGAAAATATTCTTTACTTGAATATAATCTCCAATATTAGCATTTGGTAGTCTGCTAACATAATCAAAATTTGGAACCTGGCGGAAGTAACTTGGCATTTTAGTAACCTATTTCTGTATCTGGTTGATTGGCAGCATTTCCATAATCATCATTAAAGATTGGTTCAAGTTCTGTAAATTGCATTTGAATTTCATATGATACCATTGCCCCATCAGTAAATGTTGCATAATTACTTTCTGGTGTATAGTTTACAACAAAAGATGTCAATGCACATTCTTTTATTTTATTAATAAATTTGTGCTCTTCACCTTTGTGAAGATACTGAATTTGAAATGTATGTGGTGCTTTCAAAAATAGATTTGATTTTGTCCTGATTGGGGACATTCCTTGTTTAAAAAATCTAATAATACTACGAACACTTTCAGATTCTTTTTTACTTCTTGGACTTAATCTAAACGTAAAAGTAAATGGTCTCAATTGAGGACCATTAAATAACAATTCCATATTTGGATTCAACACCGCTCCTTGTGTTCTTGATAGTGTATTCTGAGTTCCTGTTGCTTGCTCTGTAAAATAGGTTTTTGCGGCCTCTTTTACTGCATCTGCATTTGCGGCGACAGCATTTATTTTGTTATTAGCTGCAGTTGCACCAGCCTCTCCGCCACCTCCAATTGCTGCATTTGCAATACCTGCTAAACTTGCTGACGTTACATCTATAGAATTTGATCCCCAATCTACTAAATTTCCATCACCTATTCCTCCAGGAATTGGAAGAGTAACAACTCCTATAATGTTTTTGTCTTTCCCTGAAGGATTTATTTTTCTTCTCTCATTAAAAGGAGATAAACTTCCACTATCTCCAGTATTGAATGTTTTTGGTGAGTATTTTACCATACTAAATTGAATTACATCTTGAAATTTTAGTTGTAGTTTTTCTGGATATTGTAGTGTAGGAAATGCATTTCTTGTTCCACCTTGTTCTTTTCCAAGATCTTCTTTAATAGAAGCTGCAGATGCTGTTGTTATTCCTGCTGATGTTCCAACATTTGCTAAAGAACTTTTAAATTCCTTCGAATCCTTTACTTTTGCAAGTTCGTCTTTAGTTGATATTCCCGGAGTTGATAAAAGTTTAGTTGATTGTTGTTTATTTGCTTTTTCTGCGTTTTGTAATTTGGTTAGTCCTTGGAATTTAACAAAGTTGTCATAGTTGCCACCTTTTGTTACTGTTCCATCAGCATTTGTTGTTGTAATTGGGTTTCCTCTGGCGTTAGATACAGGTTGTATAAAATATAATTGTCTCTGTCCAGTCGTTACATTTGTTACATTTGCATATCTATTACCATCCACAGTAAACTCTGAAGAATATTCTTCAGGTTTATTTGAATTTATATTATTCCATCCATTAACAGTTGGTCTATCTGCCATTATAGATATGGTCTTTTTACTTATTTAGACGGAATTCTGCATAAGGTATTGCAAGTAATTCGTCAAGTTCATTTGGATGAACGACGTGTAATTTCCCTGCAACTTCTTCCCAGGTGTAGTTTCTATATTTTCTCCAATGAAAGTTAATTCCTCTAAATCCCCACCTTTGAAGTTCAGTGCAAGCAATCAAAGGATGTTGATCATATTCAATTCCTGGAGTTTTTGCATTATAAATGAATGTATAAAACTTTCCTGGTTCTGGATGTAATACTTCTTCCTTAAAAACATCAATAATAATCAGCATCAAATCTTCTGGATCTTTTGAATTTGATGCAGCAATTCTTTTTTTTAGTTCTTTTATTCTTAAATTTGAATAAGCACCTATGTATTGACCGAAACCTTCTGCCATTATTTGATACCTAATTCGTCTTCGGTTATAATCTTGAACTCTAACATTCTATCTTTGCACCACTCATCTGCTGCCTTCCACTTTGCCTGATTGACTGCATAAGTTTTTGCTTCGTAAAGAAATCCTTTTGTCACCCTTGATTTTTGCTTTGGTGGTTGAGTTTGTTTTTTTGGTTTTACCTCAATCACATATGTTTTAATCTGTCCCGTACTTTCTTTGACTTTGATTATAAAATCAGGAAAGTATCTATGAATCCGATTATCAACAGGAGACACATAGGGAATAAAAAATTCTTCACTCCCCCAAGAAATTATATTTTCATTGAGATCACACCAAGAGCAGAAACGTCTTTCCCAACTACTTCTACAAATAATATTATTTGGATCGCCTTTATATTTGTTTGGATAAGATGGTTTATATTTGCTCTTATAACTTTCTGCCATTATCTCTACTACATAATATAACGGATCAAAAAGTATTTATAAATGCCTACTAAAAGGACAGTAGCACAAATCAAAGCAAATCTACTTCGACCAGCACTGACTTCACATTTTGAAGTTGAAATCGCAGCACCAAGCAATGAAAAGTTTGTAGAATTTCTTAACTATAATGAAGTAAATTATAAGCAGGAACAATTGAATTTATTATGCTCTGAAGCAACTCTTCCTGGATCAAGATTAGCAACTTTTGAAATTAATAATGATTTTACTGGAGTAACAGAAAGACATGCATATAGAAGAGTTTATGATGAAGGAATTGATTTCACTTTCTATGTTGATGCAGAGAATTATTTGCCAATTAGATTTTTTGAAACCTGGATTAAATTTATTGTAGATGAAAGCAGAGGAAGACAGAAGGATAAAAATTCGGGATCAAAAGATTTTCATTACTTTTATAGAGCAAGATATGTGGAAGAGTATGTTGCATCTGGACTAAAAGTTATAAAATTTGAAAGAGATTATAAAGGACAGACTTTGGAGTATGAATTTATAAAATCATTTCCAACTTCTGTAACTTCAATGCCAGTTTCTTATGATTCATCATCTCTACTTAAATGTACTGTAACTATGACTTATATTAGATATGTTTTGAATCAGGGAAGCACAGAAGATGAGCAAAAGTCTCAACCTCCAAAAAATTTCAATTTGACCAATGAGCAATTGGCTGCACTTAATGCTCAAGCATTTAATCCAAATTTAAATCTGACTTCATTGGGCAATTTCACTACAACTGGGGGAGTTAATTACAATCCTGCTGCTGCAACAGGAAATAGTATTAGTGTTAAAGATGCTTATAGTGGAAATTATACATTTAATTTGAAATAAAAAAAGGGTCTTAATGACCCCTTTTTAAATTAATTTTCTTTTTTGTTAATCAATCCAAGTCCAACAGTAGCGATTGTCCCAATCAAACCACACTTCATGCCCCAATCAGCAAGATCAAGAGCATTTTGTCTATGAAGTTCAGACCTATAACACTCCCACGAATTGGGATTGCCGGTTTGTTGACAAAGTTTGTCGATTTTATAAGCAGTCCAATATTCACCTTTTCCTTTTGGTCCTTCTCCCCAAATTGTATACCACCCAAAACATAGTGTAATAATTGTTGCACTACCAAGAATAGTAGTTGTCAGTGCGGCTTTAATCATTCGGTTTGTTTGTTTGTCTCTATATTATAAAGCATTTTTCACAAAAAAACTATTGGAGTGGTCACTTTTCCATCTGTCCATCCTTCATAAATAATCACACCTGAAATTTCTATAGGACATTATGCCTTTACCAAAGATTGCAACTCCATCATATGAACTTGAATTGCCATCAACAGGAGAAACAATTCAATATAGACCATTTTTAGTTAAAGAAGAAAAACTGCTTGTAATTGCTTTAGAAAGTGAAGATACAAAGCAAATTACAACTGCAATTAAGACAGTAATTAAAAATTGTATTCTTACAAAGAATGTTAAAGTAGAATCACTTCCAACATTTGATATTGAATATTTGTTTCTTAATATTCGTGGTAAGTCTGTTGGAGAAGAACTTGAGGTTAATATCATTTGCCCAGATGACGGGGAAACGCAAGTTCCAGTAAAAATTAACCTTGACGATATTCAAGTTCAAAAGAATGAAGATCATACAAATAAAATTAAAGTAGATTCTGCAATTATGATGGAAATGAAATATCCATCATTGGATCAATTTATCAAAAGCAATTTTGATTTTAATGATAAAAATGCTATGGACCAATCATTTGAATTGATTGGATCTTGCATTGACAAAATTTATACTGAAGATGAAGTTTGGTCTGCATCAGATGTAACTAAAAAAGAATTGTCTGACTTTTTAGAATCAATGAATTCATCACAATTCAAAGAGATTGAAAAGTTTTTTGAGACGATGCCAAAACTTTCTCATACCATTAAAGTTAAAAATCCAGTTACTGAAATTGAAAGTGATGTAGTCTTAGAAGGGTTAGCATCTTTTTTCGCATAGCCTTGGTCCATATGGACCTTGAAAATTATTTTCGTCTTAATTTTTCGTTGATGCAATATCATAAATATTCATTAACAGAGATTGAAAATATGATTCCTTGGGAAAGGGATGTTTATGTTACATTGTTACAACAACATCTTGAAGAAGAGCAATCAAAACAACAGCAACAGATGAACAATGCCCACTTCTAATGACTTAAACGATTTAAAATTACAAGTCAAAAGGTCAAAAATTTCTGTTGAAAATTTTAAAAGTAAAAGTTTTTTTGGATCTTCTAAAGAATTTGCGAGTTTTCATAAAACAATAGGAAATCTTGCGGGGCATGTAAGAAAGGTTGTAATTAGAGTAGGTTCATTAGAAAAAATAGTTAATAATCAATCTAAAAAGATTAAGAGTCTTAAAAATATTTCTAAATTGCAAGGTCCTCAAATTAGGGGGACAAATATAGGTGCAAAATTACCTGGAGGGTCTACTGATAATTTAGATAAGACAATATCAACAATAGCAGACACGATATCTTCTATTGCCGAAACTTTAAAGGCACAAAAAAAAGTGTCTGACTCTGCAAATGAGAATGATAGAAGACGAAGAGAAAAAGAAAAAGGAGACGCTGCTGAAAATAAATTAGAAAAAAGATTTGAAGGACTAAAAAAGATTGCAGAAAAAATAATCGCACCTGTTAAATCTATTCTTGATAAAATAATAAATTTTCTTGTTAATGTATTACTTGGTAGAGTAGTAATTAAACTACTTGATTGGTTAGCAGATCCCAAAAATGCAAGTAAAGTAAAATCTATTATAAGATTTATTGGTGATTGGTGGCCTGCTTTATTAGGAGCCTATGTTTTATTTGGAACAACTTTTGGCGCGTTTGTTCGTGGAACAGTTGGAATGCTTGGAAGATTTATCATCCAAATAGGAAAAGTTGCAATACCTGGTTTACTTAAATTTATTGCCAGAAATCCTTTAGGTGCTGCAGCAACTGCTTTATTTTTGACTGGAGCAGGTGCTGAATTAGTTCCTGGATTAACTGGAAAAAAAGAAGAAGAAACTAAAAAAGCACCAGGATCTACTAAAGATAAAATACAACAACTTCAATCCCAAAAAGCAAATCTTAATGTTTTTGAAAAACTTCAAGGAAAAGGTTCTGAGATTGATGAGCAAATCTCATTACTTCAAACTGGAAAAACAAAAGGTTATGGATTTAGTGGTGGTGGATTTAATGGATTTGTAAGTGGAGAAAAGGGAGTAGATAAAGTCCCAGCAATGCTGAGTGATGGTGAATTTGTGATGTCTCGTGGTGCCGTAGATTTATATGGCGTTGACCAGTTAATGTCAATGAACGCTGCAGGGGGCGGAACAAACCGACCCAAAATAATTGGCGGAGTTCCTCATGCTGATGGTGGTGGACCAATTGGTAGTATATATGAAGGAGTTGATAGGGCATCTGGTGGAAAGTTAAAACCAGTTGTTGATGAAATTATTAGAGGATTGTCCTCACAATATAAATGGGCAAATGATTTGGCAAGAAAAACTGGAGTCGCTGTTAACAGATCTGCAGGTAGATTATTTGAAGGTGGTCAAAGAATTGTTGGTGAAGGTATGAAGATGGTTAATCCAACAATTCAACGTGGTCAAAGAATTGTTGGTGAAGGTATGAAGATGGTTAATCCAACAATTCAACGTGGTCAAAGAATTGTTGGTGAAGGTATGAAGATGGTTAATCCAACAATTCAACGTGGTCAAAGAATTGTTGGTGAGGTTAAGAAGAAAGTAGATCCTGCAATTCAATCCGCACTTAAGTTTAGACCAGATCTTTCTGGCATACAAACGGTGTTGAGCAATGCATCTGGAGCTGCTCAAGAAGCATTGCCTGCTCTTCTTGGTTCTACTCTTGGTATTAGTCGAACTGATAAAAGTATTTCAGAAGATATGCAAAGATCACTTCTTCAAGCAAGAAACACTGCAGGTAAAAGGGGTAGAAATGATGTTGATTATAAAGATTATGTGGGAGGGGGCCTTTCTGCAGGTGGATTAACTATGGGCAGAATTGCTGATAAAGAATGGAAACGTGATGCTAAGGGAAGAATTATTGGTTTAAGACAAGTTTATGATACTAATCGTAGTGCGGGAGAAGCTTGGGATCAGGGTATGCAAAGTTGGGGACAATTTTTTAAATCGGGTTTGAGGGATACTGGTGCATTGGGTAGGGGAGTTTATAAACCAGCTGAAGCCTTGCTTGCTGCAGTTCAGGGCAGAGGAAAAACTATGCATGATGTAAACTTTAGCGAAAAAGTTTTGGGATTTAAACCTGGAAGTGAGGTTCTCTCACCTACGCAAAAAAAAATGATAAAAGAACAAAAAAATAGAGAAGCACTTCAAGATAAACGTCCTTGGTGGGATAAAATGGGAATATTTGGTGGCGGATCAAGAGTTGCTCAAGAACAAGCACAAATAGCAAAATCAAAACCAGTTGCAAAACCAGTTAAACCTCCTGCAAAACCGCAAGCAAACGTTGTTTATGGTCCTCCAGTTCCATCACGTTTAAAGAGTAACCCCGGTGGTGCTCCTAAATCTAAAGTTCCAAACTTTACTGCAGGAGCTCCTGGTATGAGATCAAAACAACAAACACTTGGGTTAATGAGATAAGATGGCAATCAATACTCAAAAGTTTTTACCATCATCAAAGGGAGGAGCAAAAGTTGCTAAGATTTCTAAAGGTTCTGTTGCGATTATTTCTGAAAAGTCGCAAAAGAATATTGGCATTATAAAAGTAAAAGTTATTGAGATTGATAAACTATTAAAAGGAACAATAGCATCTCAAAAGAAAGAACTTGATATTAAAAGAAAGGAAGGCGAAAAGAAAAGATTTTCTGAATTAGAGTCAAAATTAGAAACAAAACCAAAGGCAGAAAAAGGAAAAATAAAAATGCCAAAAGTCCCAAGAATGGGATTTTTGGATTGGATTAAAAATTTTATTGGTAATATTATTCTTGGATATTTTGCAGTAAGACTTGTAGATCAACTACCAAAATTAAAAGGAGTAATTTCTTTTATTGGAAAAGCATCGGATTTTGTTTTGGATATTGGAGGAAAACTTTTAGATGGATTAGTGACTTTTATTGATTGGGGATATAAAGCATATGATGCCACCAGAGGATTTATGAAAAATCTTTTTGGAGAAGGTGGTGTAAAACAATTTGATGAACTTTCTGGATTATTAAATAAATTTTTGAATCTTGCAATTATTGCAGGAATGCTCAGTGCTAATTCTGGTGGATCTGGTGGTGGGCGCAACCGCAGCCAAAATGGTACACCAAGACCAAAACCTGGAGAAAGATTCAGACCTAAAGTAACTGAAAGTGGTGGAAGACGTGCAGGAAGTGGATTTGATGTTCGCAATCCACTTAGAGAACGTCCTACAATAACTGAGGGACGTGGTGGTAGAGGTGGATTTAGATTGCCAGAATTTCTTGGCGGAAAACCAAGAGCAAAAGTTACTGTAGGTGGGCCTGCTGAGAAAGGATTATTTGGTGGAATATTTAAAGGATTGAAAGGTTCTAAAGCAACAGGAGCATTAAAATTTGTAGGAAGAGGATTGGAAGCTGCTGCATTAATTCCTACGGTATTTGAAGTTGTTGGTTTAGTTAAACAAAAAAAATATAAAGATGCTGTTCGCACTATCATTAGTGCTGGATTGAGCATGGCAGTATTTGAGACAGTTCTTGGTGCGACTGGAGCTGCTGCAATGGTTGAAGAAATTTTTACTGGTGGAGCTGCAACTCCTGCAGCAATTGCAACTATATTGGGAGGTTTTGCTGGTGCAACTGCTGCATCTGCAGGAACTGGTTATGCATCTGATGAACTTCTCAAAAAACTTGGATTAGAAGATAAACCCAAACGCATGTTGGGTGGTGGCACAGCAAAAGGACAAAAAAGAAGAACTTTAAATACAAAAAAAACAAAATATAAAAGAAAACTTGCGCCAAGAAAACCTGGACAAATTGAAATGCAACCAGGTGCTGATGTTGGTGGTGAAGATAAAATATTTGGATTATTTCCCAATCCGCTTAAAGCAGCTCAAAATGCTATTGATATGATGAATCCATTTAAGGTGATTGAAAATACTGGAAAAGAACTTGGAAAGAGTGACTATTTTGGACCAATTCTTGCAATTACTTCCAAAATTCTTTTGGGACAAAAACCAACTCAAAAAGATTACGAGAATGTTGGTCTTGGAATTAATCTTTTAGTTTCAAAGGGATTGAATGAAGGCAAATTAAAAGGTGGACTTGCTGCTGCATTTGCCGAAGGTGGATTTGTTGATCCAAAAACTTTAGATGCAATAAGTCAAGGAGGTGATATTACAAATTGGGTTGCAAAAGCATTTAGAGAATCGACAGAGAGTAATACACAAGAAACTTTAAGAGATATACAAGATAATTTGAGATTGAAAAAAAGTTCATCAGAAGACGAAAATTTAGATTTAGAAAAAAAACCAGGTGGTAGTTTTGGTGGAGATGTTGAATATGGACCACTTCCTTTAAATATGACACAAAAGCAAGCATTTGCAACAATTTATGAACTTGCTAAAAAAAATGGAGATCCGATGCCAGAGTTGACTGCTGCACAGGCAATGTTTGAATCTGGATATCTTACAAGTCCGCGTGCGAGATTAGACAATAATCCATTTGGTCAAACTGGGACAGGAACTGCTGGACAAGTGGGAAGATTTGCAAAATACAATAGTCTTGATGATGCAGTAAAAGATCATATCAAACAATGGCAAAATAATTATAAGGGATATAGGGGAATGGGGACATATGAATCTCCAATGGCTGGATTAAAGGCAAATATTAATTCATATGCACCAAAAAATGAAAATAATCAAACTGCATATTTAAAAGGTGTTGCAAGTATATTAATTACAATGGGATTTGATCCAAATAATAAAAATCCTAAAGTAAACTTAAGCAGTGCTGCATTAATTCAACAAAGAAAAGCGGGTTCAGCAGGAACTATTGCAGGAACGGGACCAAATAATGAAGTTGCAAGCGTTAAACCTACAGGAGCAAATGGTAAATTGGACCCCAGTAAACTTACGACAGTGCAGGGTGGGTATCAACTGAGAAATGATGCTGCACAAGCATTTCAAAGTGCTTCCGCATCTGCTAAAAAAACCGGAGTTAGTTTAGCATTATCAAGTGCTTACAGATCTTATGAAAAACAAGCTGCTTTATATGCTAATAGGGCGAATAATCCATATCCAGTTGCTGCTCCAGGAACATCTAATCATGGATATGGAATTGCTATAGACGTTCCAGAAGGAACTCCGGGGCATAGATGGATGATTGCAAATGGTAGACAATTTGGATGGAAAAATTTGCCAGGAGATGCTGTTCATTTTGATTTTGTTGGTGGCAATGGACCTAAAGCATATGCAAAAGGCGGAGAGACCCTTGCTGGTCCCCACCTTGCAATGTTAGGAGAAAAGGGAAAAGAAATAGTTGTTGATGCTGATAGTTCTGGTCCAGCAAGAGATATGCTGCTTGCTATCAACCAAGCAAAAGATTACAAAGGAGTAATGAAAGCAATTCAGCAATATGCTCCTTATGATGCAATGTCACCACAAACAATTGTTATGCCATTATCTGGGAGTGAAAGTGATTATGATTCGGAAATGTCTGGTGGAGGTGTTATGATGATGGGTGGAGATGAAGGAGATTCTTATGATCCATTTGATGCTCTGGAAATGGGTGGTTAAATAGAAATAAGAGGTAATATAAAATGGCAAAACAGATAATCTCAAAAAGTGCAGAACCGTCTTTTATTGAAAGACTGGATATTGTATCAAATAAAGATCAGAGTAAGACTGTAAGCATTACAGGAGGAACGATTCGTCTGATGTATTATGAAAGTATTTTGCAAGATACTATAAAAGCAACTGTAACATTTGCTGATTCTGGAAATGCAATTGATAATAAAACCGTTATTGAAGGATTGCCTCTTGTTGGACAAGAAAAAGCTTATGTAAAGTTTAAAGACAATAATGATCAACAGATAGATTTAACTTTATATGTAAATAAAGTTACTCCTTTATCTGATGATACGACAAAATCTATGGTTCAATTAGATCTTGTATCTAAAGAGTTTATTATGAATGAAAAGGTAAGATTAAATACAAGATTTGATGGAAAAATATCTGATCATATTAAAAAAATTCTGACAGATAGTAATGGAATCAATACTCAAAAGAAACTTGATATTGAAGAAACCTCTAATAACTATAACTTCATTGGCAATAATAAAAAACCATATTATGCGATGAACTGGTTATCAAAAAAAGCAGTTCCGCAATTACCCGGAGCAGATGGAAGTACTGCTGGTTATTTTTTCTTTGAAACTTCAGAGGGATTTAAATTCAAATCAATTGACTCTTTGTTGAGTCAAGAAAAGAAAAAGTCAATTACCTTTAATCAATCGCCAGATTCAAGAGGAGATAATATACCTGCAGGATATGATGTAAAAGCTTTAGAGTATTCAAAGGATAATCGTGTTGATGTTAAAGAAAAATTAAAAATGGGAGCATTCTCAACTCGTACAATTTTATTTGATCCATTTAATTGCTATTATGAAGTCATTACTCCAAATGCAAAGGAAAAAGAAAAAGATTTAAAGCTTGGTGGAAAAGAATTACCAGTATTAAATCCCGAATTTAATAAAGAAGGAAAAAATAAAGATTTTTCAAGAACAACATATATGCTAATCGATAAGGGATCATTGCCAACAGGTGATACTTCGGAACAAATAACAAAATCAAAGGAACAAAATTTTGATCCAAAGAAGATCTTAAATCAATCAATTATGAGATATAACCAATTATTTTCTGCCAAAAGCACAGTCACAATACCTGGAGACTTTTCATTACACGCAGGAGATGTTGTTCTTATTGATGCAAAACAACTTTCGGATGCAGATGAAGAAATAAACAAGGAATATGGAGGTCTATATATTATAGCAGATTTATGTCACTATATTTCTACAAAAGAAACTTATACTAAACTTAATTTGGTAAGAGATTCGTTTGGTAGAATTGGCAATCACACATCTGGGAAAATACCATTATGAGTAATAGGACTCTTCAGCAACACATAGATGATGATAGGAATGAATTAGATAATTCAAATACAAATAGTCAGAGGCGCCGCCATCTGGAAGATGAATTATCCTCATTGGAAAGATATCAGGCAAATCATCCAGAAGATCATCATGATCCATCACCATTAGAACTGTATTGCGATACTAATCCAGAAGCACTTGAATGTAGAATTTATGATTAATAAGTGATGGAAGGAACTGCATTATTCAATTCAGGATTTTTAGGAGCATCATTTAATTGGTGGGTTGGGCAGATTGCTGATGACTCCACCTGGCGCGATAATATGCTGCCAGGAAAACATCAAACTAAAGATGAGGTTCCTGGTTGGGGTCGCAGATACAAAGTCAGAATTATTGGTCTTCACGATAAAGAAGAAGAAACAATTCCTTCGGATCAACTTCCTTGGGCTCAGGTGATGTACCCCATCACTGCTGGTGGTGGTCAGACAAATGCAAGTGAAACCCCAAGTTTGAGACAGGGAAATTTTGTATTTGGATTTTTTCTTGATGGTCAGGACCAGCAAGTTCCTGTAATTATGGGAATACTTGGAAATAATTCCCAGACTGCACTTGCAACAAAGATTGGAACAACGGCACAGAATTTTGCTGCAACAAGTGGATATGCAGAAGGAAAAGAACCTCCACAACAACAAGCAAAACCAAAAGTTCCCGATACTGGATTAGGTACAAAAAAACCAACAACTCCAGAACAATCTGCAGAATGTGCTTCTGCGCCTCCTGGTGTTAAGGTTAATGAATTTGGTCTCCGTTCAGATTTGCCATTAAGTAAGACACAATTCGCAGATCAACAGAGTGCATTACGAGAAGCAGAAGCAAGAGGACTGACTGGACCAAATAAAGCTGCTTTTGTACAAAAAGCAGTTGCTAAAGGAATTAAAGATCGTTGCAAGTTTGCAAATTCTCCACAATCTGGAGCAGCACCTGGCGCAACAATTGAACAACCAGATAATCCACATGTCATAACTGCTGGTGATGTAAAAAGGCAAGAATATTATACTAAAAAAATTGTATTAATGAATCCGTGTGATATGACTGGATCTTCATTAAAAGCAATTAAGACAATTATTGAAAATCTTACAAAAGATATTAATAAGTATTTGGCAGCAGCACAAAGTTATATTGATGCAGTTACAAATGGAATAACATCTCTTAAAGAGATGATTGCAAATGCTGCTTGTCAGATTGCAAAATATATGAAAATTATTTTTGATAAAATTTTTGAATATGTTCTGAAAAAAATTAATAAAGCATTGGCACCAACAGTTGATTTATTATATCCAAATCAAAGGCATAAGTATAGTGATCTTAAAGAAATTATCAATCAAATTCTTAATGCAGTATACAGTAAAATTACTAATAATCTTTGTAGTCAAATACAAGGATTTTTGGATAAAGTTCTTGATAAAACTAAACCA
>Ga0214917_10001743_pt1 | contig 27691 bp, 27 predicted proteins | sample LL_1208_BB_MetaG_FD_177983 | JGI IMG/M metagenome (GOLD analysis project Ga0214917, IMG submission 177983) | Freshwater microbial communities from Lake Lanier, Atlanta, Georgia, United States - LL_1208_BB | ecosystem: Environmental > Aquatic > Freshwater > Lake | place: USA: Georgia | collected... | reverse complement strand
CAGGGCTGCTAAATTTACAACTCCTACAATTGACTCGCCCATAAACACTTGCGATAAAAAAACTTCATCGCGAATATCGCCGATATACTGCTTGAACTTATTCTTAATTGGCGTATTCCCAGAAATTACTTTTGAGTCAATGCCAACAACTTGAAGTCCATTTGATAAGAATTCCTCAATTACATGCTGAGCAATATAACCAGAACTACCAGTTATCAGCCAAGTCATTAAAGCCCCATGAGCTTTGCTTGGCGATCAAAATCTGGAACATTTGATCTTACTTCCTCAAATGTGCCTACTGAGATAATTTTCCCTTTATCCATATAAATCACTGAGTCTGCATTTCTCACGGTAGAAAGACGGTGTGCGATCATAATCACTGTCACACTTCCACGTAAATTTTGAATGGCTTGCGAAATTGCAGATTCAGTCTCGCCGTCTAGCGCACTAGTAGCTTCGTCCAAAACCAAAAGCTTTGGTTTTGTGAAAAGGGCACGAGCAATACCAAGTCTTTGCCGTTGACCACCACTCATTCGCGTTCCACGTTCACCAACCTGAGTTTCTAATCTAAGCGGCAAACTCTTAACGTAATCTTCCATCTGAGCAGCTCTTAGTGCTTCCCATACCAATTCTTCACTCACAAACTCAGATTTAAATCCAAGACCTACATTTTCTCTAATTGTTCCATTCGAAATAACTACATCTTGGGGAACATAAGATATTGCCCCTGGCCATTTCACAATTGCATCAAGTGGTTTCATGTGAGAAATCAAGACTGTCCCACTTTCTGGCTCTAGTAAGCCCAGGATGAGGTCCACCGCAGTTGTTTTTCCCGCTCCTGTTGATCCCACAACTGCGACAGATAAACCTGCTCCAATTGAAAAATTCTGTCGATCTAACACCGAATGCTCTGAATTAGGATATCTAAAGGAAACATCTTTCACTTCAATAGTTGGGAAAAACCCAACATGTTCCATATCGGGAGTTTCCTCTGAAGGAGCAGGAGCTTGGACACTTTCTAAACTCCTCATTAATTCCAGAGTTGGTTTTGCTTGAGCGAGGCTTCCCTTTATCGCTAAGGATGCTTGTTGCAAACGTAGCGCAGCTGGTGCAATACGACTACCAGCTGCCATGAATACGGTCAATGTGGCAACAGCTTGCGTGGCATCTTGGAGCAAGAATTGAATAGCACAAAGTAGAAGACCGCCAAAAACAAGAGCCGACTCAATGACATATTTGCTTATATAAGGGATAAATGCGTTCTCCGCGAGGACATTCCCTAATTTAAATCGCATGGAGCCAATTTCTTGGGCATAATGATCTCGTCGATTATGGACAACAGATTCACGATAAGATGTCAGAACTTCCGTAATTTTTTCATTTGAAGCAATCGCTAACTGTGTATTTCTCTCTCCTAAGGACTTGGCTCTAACGTTGAGTAGTTTATACAGCGCCAGGCCGATCAATCCAAAAGTTAGAACTGTTCCAAGAGCCATTAGGGGATCAATAACGAATAAGCCCAAGCTTAGAATTATTAGCAAGGAACCGTCCGCGATAATGGTTATTGCAGTTCCTATAACTCCCAACATTATTATTGAGACACCATGGGTAACTGCGAACAAGGTTTGTTGAGTTGTACGAGATTGAATTTCCAAGAGAGATTGTGACAAAAGTTTAGAAATCAAGTCGGCAGAAGCTTTCGCCCCTTTGTGACTTAAGAAAAAAAGAGTCTTTCTGGTAAAGAACACAGAGAATACAGTTCTTCCTAAGAGTAGAAAGGCCGCAAGTATTCCCAACACCGCTACCTGTGTTTGAAATGGTTGATCGCCGAGACGCAGGAAATCAAGAACGGTGCCAACACGCTCCCCTGGACCCTTTGACTGAATCCCATTAACAGCTAAAGCACCCAAGATTCCGATAACCGCAACTCCCGCTAAATCTACAAAACCCATCGCGATTTGCAGCAAAGCGACCAGATAGATCTTCTTACGATCTCTAGGTGCGAGCACTTTGCTTGCCGCGTAAAAAGTTGAAGATTTAGCCCTCATAACTATTCTTCCGCGCATAATCCAACTGTAGCGTCCACTGCACGACTTCTCCGTAAAGGGACCATTTGAGAATGTTTAGCCTATAATTCACAGACATCGAAGGTTAATATCGAAGGAGATTTCTTGAGTCGACAAAGAACTTTCTCTGTAGCATTTCGCTACGGGGGAATTCAAGCTGCCCTTGCTCATCTCTCATGTCGTTTTCTTGGGGATCCTCGCTTCTTAAGGCCCGCGTCGAGCATAGATTTCCGTCACTTTGGGCTAGTTTCGTCGAGTAGCTTAAATCTGTTCATCCAGGCTCTAGTGCCTTCAAAATCTCCTTCTGATATTCAAAATGCATTAAATGTATCAATCGAGGGAATAGACAAAATAATGGCGAATAGTTCAAGGGATTTAGGTTTTCCTGAACGCTGGAATTCAGGTAGAAATCTACAATACTTATTGTCTGCCATGGTGATTTTATTGAAGCCGAAAGTCATTGTGGAGACAGGAAGCGCAAATGGTGCATCTGCTCTAGCGATTTGTTTCGCCCTGGACCGAAATCAGACTGGCCATCTTTGGTCTTATGATCTCGAATCAACGGTAGGTCAGCTTGTTCCAAATGAATTACGCAGCAAAGTTTCATTTGTCACAGTGAGTGGAGGAGAAGCTGGTTTTGCTAAAGAGCTCCAGAAATTAGATCTCACTTCTGGGGTATCAATTTTCTTACACGACTCGGACCATTCATATCTTGGTCAACAGTCAGATTACACTTTAGCAAGCCGTATGGGATTTGATTACATTCTCTCTGACGACGTGGATACAAGTCTCGCATTTTGTGATTTTGCCCGAAATCGCGGAAGTATCTTTTTTGACGCACCCAAGTTTATTGGCGCAGTAGCAGGGTTAAAAAAGTGAAGGTTTTAGTAACTGGCGCTGCGGGATTTATCGGTGGCAATCTAATGGAGCATCTTGCTTCTAGTGGTATTGAAGCAATTGGAATCGATAACTATTCAAACTACTATGAGCCATCCATGAAATATGCGCATGTAAAAAGTGGAAGTTTGGCTACGCGGATTCAGGAAATAGATATATGTAATGAAAGCGTGGTGAAAAATTTATTTGATAGCTTTAAGCCTTCACATGTAATTCACTTGGCAGCACAAGGTGGGGTAAGAGCGAGCAAGATTAACCCTGTACCATATTTGCAGACGAACCAAATTGGATTTCTAAATCTGCTTAACGCAGCAGAAAAAATTGGGGTTGAAAAATTCTTATATGCAAGCAGTAGTAGCGTTTACGGTGATCGACTAGATGCCCCCTTTAAAGAGAGTGATGTTTTGTCAGCACCAAAAAGCCTCTACGCTCTATCTAAACTTTCAAACGAGCTTATCGCGAAACATCTCCCATTAAAGCAGACGCAAAGGGTTGCATTTCGCTTCTTCACAGTTTATGGCCCATGGGGGCGTCCTGACATGGCTATGTTTAGGCTTTTAGCAAGTTCGCTTTTAGGGGAAAAATTCAAACTAACAGCCAGTACAAAAGTTATGCGTGATTTCACTTACGTTGACGATGTCTCAAATGTGATTGAATCTGCACTTAGCATAAAAGCGGAGCATCTGAATCCCGATGTATTCAATGTCGCGGGGGGGAAACCTTTTACTCTTGATGAGTTATTTGAAATATTAGATGAGTTAGATATTTCTATCGACATTGAGCAAGCGCCTATCGACCCCTTGGACGTAAAAATGACTCATGGTTCCGTTGCAAAGTTGGAGACAAGTAGTCTTCCAATTCCTTCAACCTCGCTTCGTGAAGGTGTAATTGAAACTTGGAGTTGGATTAATCGTATAGAAGCAGAGCAATTGCGGGCTTGGTTTGAATACAGCCGCTGAATTTAACATAACTTACTGCGCTGTTTTAACTACCTTTAATGCGGAAAAAACGGTAGTTCAGGCTCTTGAAAGTGTCTTGGCTCAAAGCATACTCCCAGCAGAGATTATTATTGTTGACGATTGCTCCAGCGACGCGACACTTAAGATTCTAGAAAGCGAATTCGGCCGTCTGCCTAACATAAGAATAATTGTGAATCAGGTTAACTCTGGACAGAGTTATTCCAGAAATGCTGCTGCTAATCTCGCTTCAGCTGATGTAATTATTATCTTTGATGACGATGATGTCTCTTTACCAGATCGCGCAAAAGTACACTTGCAATTGCATCAAGATGGGTCGAATATTAGTTATGTGTCTTCAATAAAAGAATATTCTGAAATGTATCAAGTCAGTTGTAACAATGAAGATCGCATGTTGGTAAGGCTGGAACCGACAACCTTATTTAAGCGCCTCGTTTTTGGACGCCAATCTGATGTACTTGGAAAAATCTGGATACCTGCATCAACATCTGCTATTGATCGAAAGTATTTCCTTGCTATAGGCGGATACGACGTCCAGATGAGAAGGTTGGAAGATGCAGAATTGGTTATTAGGGCGGCTATGAAAGGTTGCATCAGTAGTTGGAGCTCTAAAGTTCTTGTCAATAGAAAGTCAACACACTCGGATATCAAAGGGGGTGCGATCGAGATGGATTTTGAGAAGTTGCTATTAATGAAATATCAAGACTTGCTGACAAAATCTGAGTTTAAGCGAGCCTTGAGTTTAATCAATGTGCGTCGCGCATACTTTTCCAAAGATTTTCTTCTCCTGTTCAGATTGACATTCCTACATCCCAGTTTGTTGTTTGGAGGGCAAGGACGATTCTTTGCATTTACAAAACGGATACTGCATGACAGGAGGCAGAGGGGTTGACACCAAAAAAGATTCTCATTTTCTCTCGTGCCTATCAAAACATGGCTGGCGGGGTTGAAAAAATGAGCCTAGATCTTGCAAGAGGGCTTAGCGAGCGTGGCCACTCGGTCGCAGTAATGTCGCTTGACAACCACTTAGACCAGCCTTTTTTTGAATGGCCTCCTTCTATCCAGTGGATAAAAATAGGAATTGGGGATCCAAGTAAGCGAGCAAGTTTTGTCGCTAGGTGTCAGAGACTCAAATCAATTCGGGCTGCCGCTAAGGAAATTCGTCCAGATGTGGGAATAGGTTTTCAGGTTGGATCATATGCATTGTTGCGGTTTGCGACTCTAGGTCTCGGTATAAAGACAATTGCCGCAGAACGTAATTCGCCTGATCTATTTGGATACATTCGTAATGGGAAAATTAAGAGATTCTTCTCAAATATTATTCTACTCACCGCCTATCGAGTCGCGGTTCAATTTAAAAATTACCGATTGAAATATCCCATTTGGCTCAGACCAAAAATTGTTGTTACACCGAATTGGGTAATGGAGGTATTTCATTCCAAGAGTCAAGATACTAAGTTAGGGTTTTCAATTTTGTTCGTGGGTCGGCTAACTTTTCAGAAGAATGTTAACGTCCTGTTGGATGCCATGAGTCTTTTGCCTGATGACTTTCGACTTACCATCATAGGTGATGGCCCAGAACTAGAAGATTTGAGAGCTAGGGCTGAGTTGTTGCCACACTTGATTGAATTTGAACCACCGATGCTTGATTTGAGTTCTGCTTACCAGAATGCAAGTGTTTTATGCATGCCTTCACGTTGGGAAGGCTTCCCCAATGTAGTGGCAGAATCCCTATCTTATGGGTTACCTGTAGTTGGGTTTAGGTTGTGTTCTGGTATTCCTGAACTAATCGAAGAAGGATTTTCAGGAATTATTGCGGAAGGTATGAATGATCCGAAAACTCTAGCCAATGCATTACTGAGGGCTTCTAAGACAGATTTTCCTAATCTTCGGATTTCCGAAGCTATGAAAAAGTATTCTTTTCGAAACTTTATAGATCATTGGGAAGAATCTCTAACTTAATCTACTTTCTCGTTTGCGTAAATTGTCTGGTAGTTCCCCAATGAGTTTGTCTATGGCTTTGTGAGAAAATATCCACCTCCCAGCTGGAGATAATCTGCTTGGATCGTATTGCGCACCACGTTTTTCAAAAATCTCAAAGACCGTACCGCCCTTTTCTTTGGCCGCCTGCTTTAATTCATTCCATCCAGCAAGCTCTTCTGCATGAGCAATTGGGCCTAGTCTCTTGGCACGGAGGAAACAAATTGGATATATGAGAACTTTATACATACGCAATTCAAGCGGATGTTTCATGTAGTCTCTCCAAAGATTTGTAAAATAGAAAGTGAACTTATTACCCGACCTAATTTCGTCAGCAAGGATTGTTCCTGTTAATAGAAATTTCTTCTTCAATTTTTGTTTATATGAAATAGGCATTCGGTGCCTGAAAACTACATGGTCCAGCGGAATGAATTTATCAATGAGAGCAAGTCGGTACCACATGTCTCTATCTTCAACCATATGTCCAAATTTATATGGCCCATGCTCCAACAAGAAGCTTCTTTTGCCCATATTAACTTGATGTCCACACAATAAAACATCCTCATGTAGTAGTTCTTCTATATCGTGAAAAACCTTAACATAATCCAAAAGATATGGTTCCCAAATATCGTCACAATCGATATGCAATAGGCAGTAATCCCCTCTTGCTTCTCGGACTGAAATGTTCCTGGTTTCAGCAAGAGATCTTTTTGGATCCCTTTGTAGGTGTTTAGTTCGCAAATTTGGATATATATCTTTCAGTTTTTCTAACTTTTCAACACTGTCATCATTTGATCCATCATCAATAACAACTACTTCAAAACGGGCATCAACCTGTGAAAGAACACTGATTAACGCAGACTCCAGCGTATTCCCCATGTTTAAATTCGGAACACAAATAGAGTAAATTGGTTTAGCCATGGATAGAATCTTTCTTAATTAGGTCTTCAAAATAAGCAATCGTTGTAAGCAATCCCATTTTCAACTCAGTGGTTGCCTCCCAATTCAATAATGATTTCGCTAGCGTAGTGTCAGGCTGTCGAACTTTAGGATCATCTTCAGGTAATGGTAAATACTCTACCGATGAGTTTGAGTTCGTCAATTCAATGACTAAGTCTGCAAGTTCATGCATTGTGAAAAATTTATTATTTCCCAAATTAACTGGGGTCAATACATTCTCACAGTGCATGAGTTTGGTAATTCCCTCCACTAAGTCATCTACATAACAGAAGGAGCGAGTTTGGTTGCCATCACCATAAATTGTAATTGGATTGCCCAACAATGCCTGCATTATAAAATTGCTTACAACGCGGCCATCTTGTGGATCCATACGGGGTCCAAAAGTATTAAAGATTCTAGCCACGCGAATATCTAGCCCGTATTGGCGTTGGTAGTCAAAAAACAAAGTTTCTGCAACACGTTTACCTTCGTCATAGCAGCTACGAATTCCAATTGGATTCACGTTTCCCCAATAACTTTCATCTTGAGGTGAAATTTTAGGATCGCCGTAAACTTCGGAAGTGGACGCCTGCAAAATTCTGATGCCCAAGCGTTTGGCAAGCCCAAGCATATTTATAGCACCGATGACGCTGGTCTTGGTGGTTTGAACAGGAAATCTTTGGTACTGCACTGGTGATGCAGGGCAAGCCAAATTAAATATCCCATCCACTTCAACAAATAACGGAAATGTAACATCGTGACGTATAAACTCGAATTTAGGGTCCCCTAGAAATTCTTGAATATTGGCTTTCTTGCCCGTATAGAAGTTATCTGCCACTAATACTTCGTGACCATCTGAAAGAAGCTTTTTAGAAAGGTGCGACCCCAAAAAACCCGCTCCACCTGTTATCAAATACCTCAAAATAGACCTCGCTAGTTCGAACAGATTGACTCAACTGAATTGTACTCAGGAGTGAGCGGAAAACATCGAGTTCGAGAAAACATTTACGCAATTTCAATGGTGCTCAAACCCATTTCAGGAATTCATTAGAGGGTAAACTGTCTATATGGAGTTTGGTCAACTTTTAGTTGTCATTATCGAAACACCCGGATCAACCCGATCTCAGCCCTTGATAAGGAGTCTTGAATCTGATCATAGAATCAATGTGGTGAGGCTTTCTGCTTGTATGTTGAGTACCTACTCAGAAGTTGAAAATCTTGATACTCCAGTGAACCTGGAGATTTTCAAATTTCTTCAAGGTCGAATAATGTCACCTCAAGAAATCGGATGTGCAATCTCGCACAACTTGGCAAGAGGCCTGCTTGCTAGTTCGGCAATCGGAGGCGTGGTTCTTGAAGATGATGCAAGAATTCCAAATTTAGATTCGTTTTTTGAATCTGCAAGTAAATTCCTTTATGAACAACTGGGTAAGATTTCAATTTTGAGTTTGAATGAATTCAGCTCAGAAGACACATCAAATTTTGAGCGAAAGGGATTTCAACGACTCTTTGGTAAGCCATTCCTGGCGCTAGCTTACGCAGCTACTCCAAAAGCAGCAACAGCCCTGCAACATGCAAACCAACCATTAGGTACGGTTGCAGATTGGCCAACCGCAAGAGTTACTTTTTTTTCAGTATTCAAACCATTGGTACTTCACGGGGACACCAGTAGCGGCAGTACAATCGATATTCATGGATCCTTAGATAGAAAAGGTTTAAAAACAATTCATAAATTTTATCAATTGCTATTCATTTCATTTTTTCATAGGCCTAAAAATTTATCGCTGTCCCAATACCTTAACGAAGTACACTGGAGCCGTATTTCCTGGCGCCTTGACATGACTATTCGGCGCTTCCTTAGAGTTGTATCCAGATGAGCATCAAAACCTTGATTGTGACAGACGTAGAATTTTCTGCACTTAGCATCGCAGCTCGATCACGGGCCAAAATTCACGGTGCAGAAATTGTCTACGCAACTAACTATTTGACTCCACGCAAACTCCTGAGAAAGTTGATTACAAAAAATCCAAGTCTGATCATATTTAGTTGGCGGCAATCACTTATTGATATTTTAAATGTGTCTTCAGCGCAGGAAATAGAGTTACTGAGACGTAGGTCTGTTTTATGTGTTTTGATTCCTGACCATCTTGCTATCTCCGCAAAGCCAAATAGGGACGAAATCGAACTACTGAATTACGTCGATTGTTATTCTGTGACAAGTGAAATTCTATTTGAACTTTACTCAAGTCATCCCGATGTCCCTAACCCTACTAATGTTTTACACGACATTCCCGATGTGGAACTAATCAGAAAAGTGCGTTCAGAAAAAGTTGACAAGAAGCCAAATAGGGCGATTTGGGTTGGAAACTCAAAATGGGGTGTGAAGCAGGGTTATCATGACCATAAAGGTTTTAATTCTGTGATCCAACCACTCAGCTTGCTGTGTAAGTCCCATGAGTCATGTACAGACATTGAAGTTGTCGATTCTGCATTGGGCCACAAAACCAATGTAGATGTCTTACGAAAAGTTCATGCGTCAGAAATGCTTCTACATCCATCGGTCAGTGAGGGAACTGGGCTACCAATTCTCGAAGCTCTTGGTCTAGGAATTCTTCCGATCACTACTGACGTAGGAATTGCCCCTGAGATTTTTAGAGAACACACTAATTTGATCGCTCCTCGCGACCCTCAAGCCTTTCATTCCATTATTCACAGGGAAAGATTGTCGCCTACATTAACTAGCCAACAGATGATTCAGATATTTGAAAACTATATAAGCTTGATCTCAAATGAAAACCTTCCAGTTTCATTTCAAAAGAGAGAAGGCAGTCTCTATTGGAAGCGAAACAGAATTACAATTAGGCTCCAAATTACCCTTGTCTGGATTTTTAGATTTACTAAAATAGCAAAGTATTTGAGAACGCTAAAACATGGATTGCAGAAATTGATAAGTAACTTCAGATCAATTTTAGTCGCATAGACGATTTCGTTAAGTTTAAATCTCCTCAACTCCTAAACCGATTCGAGCTAAACCTTTTTAGGAAATTTCATGGAACTTTCCCCGGAAACTTGGGGAAATTCGCATAGTATGGAAGGGGTCTGGGTTACGCAGTAATTTGGAAAGTTTATAGTCAACTTGATCTAAAATAGAGGTACTTGAAGTTTCATTTAAGCTAAGCATCTGATACATATCTAAATTTGCACTGACTATTTCATCACTTGTATTATCCTTAAACTTAAGATTGCTTGCTTTGAATAAGCTAGGATTCATGGTTCTACTGAGACTGTGATTCACAGTTTCTGTCATTGTCAAAGGTCTATCTCCATTGAATAAGATTTTTGGCAAAAACAGGTCGGTAGATGGGCCAAAGTTGTTCCAAAACCACATATCCACAACAACTCGTGGTGCCCCAAAAGAATGCGCCGCGATCGATGCACCATTTGCATTACCTGTCCACCACTTACAATTTGACCATAACCAACAGTCAATAATCTCGTTAGAAACACTACTATGAGCGTAATCGATCGCGCGAAAATTTTGGGATAACTTTGGAAAGGAGCGGCTTCCCATTCGGACAACTTGACCACCCAAATCTGAGACAAGATTACAAAAATCATTGAACTTCGAAATTTCGGAATCTCTAGCCTGTGTCGAGCCTGAATTACCCTGGACAGACTCCCTAATGTGCAAGAGCACAAACCATTTTTCTGGATCAAAGCCAATTTTTTCCAGTTGTGCAAGACATTCAGATTCTTTTTCTACTGGGAAAGTAAGTTTGAAGTTTTCGGTCCCCGTCAATTCGGGAAAACTCTGCCCACTACATACAGCGGAGTCATGTTCATACCGCCAACTTCCCGTTGATTCACGACTAAACAACAACCTGTCCGTCAAGCTTGGATTTAGATTTATTGCATCTGGCTTTCCGGATTGTGTCGCTATTCTAATCGGCGACTGTTCGAGAACCAATTTCATGAAAAAACTATTGGGTGCCTGATCCGGCCATAAGACAATTTCCCTGTTTGGATCTTGATTTTTGTAGTAACCCAAATACGAAACCAAGTAACCAAGATGCCCCATATTTGTAGTGAACTCTGGAAGTAATCTAGGGCCACTCAATTGAGAATAAGATTTGCGATCTTCTAAAGAAATAAGAACGCCTTTGATGAAGGTCGCGTATTCGATCAGCGATAAGTTCCAATATGCCCAAAGTAACGCGGCACTAAATCTTCCTTCTTCAATTCCTTTATGACTAATAGCATATTGCAACTTTTCATCTCGACTTTTCAAAGATTCAGACTTTGCAATTTCAATTTCATAGGAAAATGCTAATCGTTGAGACTTCCCATAACTTTGAGCCCTTTTTGTGAGGAGTTTAGCTTGCCCATAAAGATTTGACTCGAGTGCATAACTTACAAGCAGTGCACTTAGGACTCTTGGCACAAACTCAATCGTCTTGGTGCTTATACGTTTCACGTAGGCCTTCAAGAGTCGATCTAATAGCCAAAAAACTTCCTTAGGTGCGTAGTTGTTTAACTGATTACGAGTTAACACTGGTAGAACGTTAATTGCAATCTTGGGGGATCTAATAAGTTTCAGCAGTTTTCTCATTGAGGAACTTCGAATCTATTTCGAACTAGATTGAGGTTTTCCATTGTACCCATATCCATATGAAATCCCTGAATCTCAAAAGTTTGTATTCTTCCCAGAAAGTGAGGAAGGATATCGCGTGCAATGTCATTCGCATATGTATGTTCTAATAAAATTTCTTTGATTGCATCAAGGTCAAAAGCGTAGACTGCAGCATTTGCCATAGTTAGATTTGAAAAAAAAGGCTTCTCGATGAAATCTTGAACCACCCCCTCTCCATCTATTCCGACCATCCCAGACATTTGTATGTTATTGGTTTTAAAAATAGCAATTGTTATAGAGCAATTCTTATTCCGCTCATTATGAGCCTTCAGGAAATCTTCCATAACGATTTCTGAAAAGTTGTCAGCATGTACAACCAAAAGCTCTGAAGACGGATTCAGTTTTGCAACAGTATTTAAAGTTCCTGCAGTTCCCAATAGTGTCTCTTCCTGAAAAATATGAATTTCTTTGTCAATAAGAACTTCCTGAATCTCTTTTTCTACTTTGTCAGCAAAGTGATGGGTGTTAACTAGAATAGAAGTTATAGATTTCATATTTAGTTTTTGTAACCAAAATTCAAGCATACTAACATTATTTATTCGGACTAGACACTTGGGAATTTCTTCAGTGATAGGCAGAAGGCGAGTACCTAATCCGGCTGCGAGTAACAATGCTCTCATTTGTGCAGATTCGCACGAATCTCATCGGCAGTGATTGGAATGTTGCCCACCCGACTAACTTGAATTTTTGCCGCGATCGAGGCTAAATAGGCTGCTTGGCTGAGGTCAGCACCAACAGTTAGCGCTAGAGACGCGAGCACCAAAAACGAATCTCCGGCACCGGTAACATCTCTTGCACTCTGATTCAAAGCCGGAAGGATGTCAGCCCTTGAGTTTCCGCTACCCTGTTTTCCCGTTTCCTGAAAAAGCACACCATCTGCACCGAGGGTTAGCATCAAGTATTTAGGCTGTAGTAAGTCATGAAAGGCGTTTGCGATTGCAGCCAATCCATCTTGATTGTTTCTTAAAGTTACTCGAGCTTCATGTTCTGTAGGAGTTACGAGATCTACTCCCTTGTATTTTAAGTAGTTAGCAATCTGAGATGAAATCTGGCAGTCAGCTGCAATAAATACTTCATTGGCTCTAGCGATTTCAATCATTGTTGAGATAATTTCTGAATCCAGTAGCCCATAGTTAAAATCAGAGAAGATCAGTAAGTCCGCATTTTGAAGACTTGCTTCAACTTTCGTTAAAATCTCCTTGCGGATATCCCTCTTTACGCTTAAATCATCAAATCTATTCAGGCGAAACTCTGTTTTTCCCCCACACTTGAAACGCTGCTTCAGGATTGTTTGACGAGAAGCATCAGTAAAAAGATGTGCATTTACCCCCGATTTTTCAAGCAACCCTCTAGCGAGTTGCATTTCTGGGTCTTCACCCGCAATACCTATGAAGGTTGTCGAAGCCCCCATAGAGGCAGCGTGCATAGAAACAATTCCAGCACCACCTATATAGCGCTTGCTCTTAATTGGTCGGAAAATTATTGATGGATCCTCTTGCGACAAACCGATACTCTCGCAATCGGTGTACTCGTCAACAATTAAATCTCCGATAACCAATACTTTGAGTGACCGAGACTTTTCCAAAATCTGCTCAATTGACTGAATATCAATCTTGTGTCTCTCCAAAAAAGGTCTTTCGATTGATTCAAAAACATTGGGTCCTGGATCAATAGTAGAAAAGAACTCTTTTGAGGACATCACAAAATCGCCAGAGCCAAAAACTAATTCCCCACCGTAACTTGCGACAATATCTTGCTCAATGTTCTCTAGGTATTCATGTTCGCGACCCTTGAGAACTATCTCGGGTTTAAGCTCTAGTAGTACTTTCTCAAGGTCATCATTAATCACGATTGTTTTGCTAACCATTTGAATAGCGTTCAATGACTCAAGTCGCATTGAAATAGGAACATTCAAAGGTGAAAAAACAGTTTCGTCGCTGTTTACGCCAACAACTAGAGTGTCTCCAATGCTTTTAGCAAGCTGAAACAACCTTATGTGGCCGGGATGTAAGATACTGAAGTTGCCGGAGATAAACACTGTGCGCACGGGGCCACATTACATCAAGGGTTAGGGATACTGCCAGGTTCAAGGTATTGCTGACCCCAATATCCTTTTTGGTTTAAATATCTTGGTTAGCCACTACAATTTAGGTGTGGCTGAGTTCAAATTCTGGGCAACTGACTCTTGGGCTTCTTTGCCACGCGGCTCCTTTTTCTGTTTCGATTTGCTTACTCACAAAAAACTTTCACCAAGAATTCAATTCAGATGACGAGCATACATTGTTGAACTTATCTTCAAGTGTCTGCATTTTAGGTTCAAATTCATTTGCAGGTGCAACTTTCACAAAATTCTTATTAGATTTAGGTTATACAGTAATTGGTGTGAGTAGGTCCTCGTCTTCGAATCCAACAGCATTACTTTTAGAGAGTCCCCTCGATTACGCTAAGTTTCGATTTGAACAAATAGATATTAATCAGGACATGAATAAGCTCTTTGCTCTTTTGGACCAAGAGAAACCTGAGTTTATCTTCGACTTTGCAGGACAAGGGATGGTCGCAGAGAGCTGGTTAAACCCCGAGCAATGGCTTCAAACCAATCTGATTTCAAAAACTAGACTTCTTGAATTTTTGGTAAACAAGTCGTGGCTCAGTAAATATGTTCGGGCTTCAACACCCGAAGTCTATGGGAGTCACAATAGTAAAATCCTCGAAACAACGAATTACGCACCAACAACACCTTATGCCATTACCCATGCAGGAATAGACATGACATTAACAGCCTACTTCACACGATACGGTTTTCCCGCAGTGATTGGAAGATTCTCAAATTTTTATGGTCCAGGCCAACAACTATATAGGGTGATTCCGAAAACAATCCTGAGTGTGCAGCGAGGATTGAAGTTGCCCCTTCATGGCGGTGGACTTTCCGAAAGATCTTTCATCAATAGTGATGACATAAACAGTGCATTGTTTGCCCTTGCCGACAAGGGCAATCCAGGAGAAATTTATAACTTCTCTTCCGATCAATTGACTTCGATTAGGTCCTTAGTTGAGATGATCCTTTTAAATCTAGGTGAGGGGTTTGAAAAAAATGTTGAATTGGTTGGGGACCGTCCATCTAAGGATCACAAGTATCTAATGGATTCAAAAAAAGCTAAGGAGCGGCTCTCTTGGCAGGCAAAAATTCCCCTTGAAGAGGGTTTAGCAAAGACCATAAGCTGGTTTGTAGAGCATTCGAGCAAAATGCGGGGACTCCCTTTAGACTATGTTCACAAGCCATAGAATTTCAATTTAGGAGCTGACATTGAGTAAGAACTTTCTCCCCAGTCAATATGAAAGTGACCATGCATTCGATGTGCAGCACAATTATCTGACTCAACAATTCTCAGATAAAGACTTAATCCTCGAAAAGATTAGAGAAGTTGTTACAAAAGGAGACTTCACACTTGGACGCGAAGTAGACAAACTTGAAGAAGCATTTGCAAGGTTAGTTGGCGCTAAGTATGCAATTGGAGTTGGAAGCGGTACAGATGCCATCTTTCTATCCTTGCGAGCGTTAGATCTCAAACCTGGTGACGAGGTAATTACGACTTCATTTACATTTTATGCAACGATTGGTGCAATTGTTACAGCTGGAGGTACTCCAGTATTTTGTGATATCGAAGATGACTTCAATATCAGCGTATCTAAGATCAGAGATTTAATCACCAAAAAAACTAAGGCGATCGTTCCCGTGCACTGGTCAGGCAGGCCATGTGCGATGGATGAAATGTTAATGATTTCCAAAGAATTCAACATACCGATTATTGAAGACGCTTGCCACTCCATACTGGCTGAGTATCACGGCCAACGAACTGGAACATTTGGATTGACAGGGTGTTTTTCATTTCACCCATTGAAGAACCTTAATGTTTGGGGCGATGGAGGGATCATAACGACGAATTCGGATGAGATGAACTTGAAAATCAGACTCCTAAGGAATCATGGTCTCATCGATAGAGATCATTGCCAGGTTTTTGGCTACAACTCAAGACTTGACACTATTCAGGCTGTAGTTGCAAATCACTTGTTAAGCAAAATTGATCACATCACAAGTTCACGTATTGCGAATGCGCAATATCTTGATGAGGGCTTAAGGGAGATTCGAGGCGTGAGGGTTCCTACTAGGAGTGCAAACATTAAAGAGGTATTTCATATCTATAGCTTTATGGCCGAAGATAGGGATAGTTTGGCTAATTTTTTGCGTCAAAATGGAATTGATGCCAAGGTTCACTATCCTATTCCCATGCATTTGCAACCGGCTGCAAGTTACTTGAATTATAAAAATGGCGACTTTCCCGAGACAGAAAAAGCTGCAAATGGGACACTGTCCCTTCCAGTCCATGAATTTGTAGAGAATAAAGATCTTGACTTCATGATTTCAAAGATTAAGGAATTTTACAGTGGCAACAAACTTTAAAGTTCCTTTTGTGAATCTTGCCGCTGCATTTCAAAATGATGCTCAGGCAATATCTAAATCTATTGAGGAAATAGGAAATTCTGGCCAATACATCCTAGGTGCAAACGTCAGTAGATTTGAGAAAGAATTCGCTGGATACATAGGAACTAAATATGCAATAGGTGTGGCAAATGGCTCAGATGCCTTGTTCTTAATTATGAAAGCTCTTGGAATCGGTCCCGGGGACGAAGTGATAACACAACCAAACTCTTTCATCGCTTCAGCTTGGACAATTGTTGCCACTGGTGCGACTCCTGTATTTTGCGAAGTTGACCAGACTCTTGGAATGGACCCAGATCACCTATCTCAACTTGTAACATCGAAAACTAAGGCTGTGATGCCAGTTCACTTGACTGGCAATCCTGTAAGAATTGACAAAATTCAAGCAGTGTTGGCCGGTACTGATATCAACATCATTGAGGATGCAGCTCAAGCGGTGGGGGCAAAATTCAATGGTCAAAGGGTGGGGTCCTTCGGTATTGCAGCAATGTTTAGCTTGCATCCACTAAAGAATCTTGGAGTTTTGGGTGATGGGGGAGTAATAACTACAGATAGTGAAGATTTATTCAGGAAGGTCATGAAGTTAAGAAATCATGGGTTAATTGATCGCGATCATTGCGAAATCTGGGGATACAATTCGCGATTAGATGAAATTCAGGCTGCCGTCGCCAGCATCAGATTGAGTAATCTTGAAGCAAATACTGCAAAAGTCAGAAGTATTGCTGCTCAGTACTCCTCTGAGTTAAATGATTTGGTAGCTATTCCCCAATCTTACAAAGAGTCCGAACCTGTATTTCATAATTTTATTATCCATTGCGAAGATCGTGATGATCTCCAGACTTATCTTCATTCCCAAGGAATTGAAACAAAGATTCATTACCCTGTGCCGATCCACTTGCAGGACTGCGCCAAACCACTGGGATATGGTGTCGGTAGTTTTCCTATTTGCGAAAAACAATCAAGATACTCTTTGAGTTTACCTATATATCCTGAAATGACCCAAATCCAAATAAGCCAAGTTATTGAATCGATTAAGAGTTACTATCTGGATAGAATGTTATAACTGCCTTCAAAATATCACCTCTTCTAAAGTCATCAATAGCTTGGTTGATTGATTCAAGACCATAGATCCGCCCTCCAAGTAAATCAACTCTAAACTTTGACTCCTCAGCCAATTTAATCAAGGCTGGGATATCTCGATCTGGGTAAATCCCACCACCAAAACTTCCGCTGATTGTAGTGCCGTAATGTAACGGCATTGGATCAATGAGAATTTTTTCTCCTTGTTTGCTAACTCCCACTAAAATCATTGAGTCTCCAACCTTCATGTATTCATACGCCCGGCTGATAGCGTCCACATTTCCAGTTGTATCAATGATGTGAAGTTTTTTCCCTTCATTAAGTCCAATGAGGTCTGAAAGTGAGGACTTTTCGGTATCTGTGTCTAAGTAGGAATCAAAGCCAAGGGCATTCGCAAAACTTACACGGTTGCGATTTATGTCTACACCAATGACTTTTCCCAAAGAGAGGAGTTTTCCCATCTCAAGAGTGAAAATTCCTATTGGTCCTAGGCCCAGAACTAATAAGTTCTCTCCTGCATTCACTTTTGAGTCATTCACCAGTGATCCAAATGCGGTTGTTGCGCTACAACCAAATAGAGGTAGCACGCTGCCATCTAAATTGGTGGTAACTGGGGTGCAGCGACTCTCAGAAATTAATGAATACTCTGAAAATGTTGTAATGGGCCCAGAATTGATATTTCCAATGCTTGAGTTAAGACTGGGTACACCAATTTGCGCGCCAGATCCTTTCATCCAGTGGAGGATTACTTGATCATTAGCTTTAACTTTTTTCACTCCATGGCCTACCGCAACAACACTTCCAAAAGACTCATGTCCAAGAAGATGTGGGAGGTATGGATCTTTGCCTTTACGGCCATCGATTTCGCCTAATTGTGATCCACAGATTGTTGTAAAGTCGTTCCTAACAAGTACTAGCCCTTCACTGATTGGCAATTGGTAGACAACATCAATGAGTGCTAAGGGTTTACCGATTTCTACAAGGCACGCTGCTCTTCCCATCAACTTATCAGAAACCATAATCGACTCTTTCATTCAAAATAGATAAACTCAAAATCGCCATCATAATTCAATTGTCTGAACAACCAAACCCAATCTTCTCTACTAAGCAGTAAATTTGCCGTCAAAGCCCAACACTCCAGATTAAATTGTTCTTGTGAATTGCGAAACCCCTCTACAACGAGATACTGGTTCTTTCCGTACTTCATCATATTTGCAATCGCTTTCTCAAAATCCTGTAACTTGAGGTTGTGAAGTGTGTTGACTGAAATAACCAAATCAAACTGATTTTCGGTAAATGGTAAAGGGTCTGCTGCGCTCTTCAGATCCCCTTTCATCTCTAATTGTGGGTGTATGTTTTCAAGCGCATATTCAGAGACATCCACTCCGTAAAGTTCTATCCCAGGTAAGATTTTTTGAATCTCGTAAAGGAGATAACCTTTGCCACACCCTAAATCTAAAAGACTTGAGTTGTTAGTTAGTTTATATCTTTGAATTAGCTTCTCTGCAAAAGGCTTCCATCTCCCCTCTATATATTTATAGCCGCCATATCCGTACCTGCGGTCACCATCCCAATAATCTATGGCATATTCTCTTGCCTTTTCCATAGCTTCTACTTTGTTATCAATCATTCTTTCTAAGTAGCTTCTCGCGGTAGAGCCATGCAACTCTTGAATCAAAAAAGTTTCAGTTCCCACGATTCCTCAATTCCACATTGATTCGATTAACTATTCCTTCCGAATCTATTTGATTTTTTGCCCTATGTGCAGCCTGTGAGCCATAGTTCGACGCGTAAGAAAGAGGAAGAGACAAATGTATCAATTTTGAATCCACTAACGCCCCTAAACCTGATTGAATGCAATGACTATAAAGCCCACCTATAGGGATGTGTTCTTCAATTACAAGTACGAGTTTGGAATCCGAGATTAGATTCACTAAATCTGAAGCTGCTACAAGATTGAGTTTTGGAAGGTGAATTACAGTCCCGTTTATTCCCATGCTTGATAAGCTCTCATAAGCACTAAGTGCTTCATGCAACAGAGTGCCCGTAGTTATCAAGACAAAGTCATTCCCCGAGTTAACATACTTTAGATTTCCATTCTGTGTACTATGGAAATCAGTCGTAATGTCCGGTTCGCCACCTCGACCCACTCTAAAGTAAGCCAATTCAAGATTTTTAACAGATTTAGTCATTAATTCCTGTATCTCTATTGGATCTGCTGGTGCGTAGACATTTAAATTTGGAATAGAAGACATCAAGGCAAAGTCATCAATAGCTTGGTGTGTTGGGCCCAGAGGCGCATAAACCATTCCACCTCCTGCACCCAAAAACATTCCAGGCAAGTGTTGCAATGAGAAATCTATTGCAATTTGCTCAAAACTCCTTCGGGTTAGGAAGGTTGCGATCGTATGCACTATAGGAAAGTAGCCTGAAGCTGAAAGTCCCGCTGCGAATCCCACAATATGCTGCTCGGCAATTCCTTCCATGAGCACACGATTGGGGTATTTTTCGCGTAAACTTCCAAGAGTTCCAAAACCTAAATCTGACCCAATAAAACAAGAATTCTCATGCGCAGAGATTATCTCTTCGACTGTTTTTAGCGCCCTATTTCGCATCCGATAGACCGTTCTCTAAGGCCAATATTTCGATATCTGTAACTGCCGATTTGTGGTGCCATTTTGCATCATTTTCCAAAAATTTAACACCATGTCCCTTTACCGTTTTTGCAATAAAACAGATCGGCTTTCCCGATGTTGAAACCCGGCTAAACTGTTCCCTTAGATCCTTTAGGTCATGTCCATTAACTACATGAGTTTCAAATCCAAAAGACTCCCATTTCTCAGCCAAGTTTCCAAGGTTCCAAACATCATTTGTCTCTCCGCTAGCTTGCATTTCATTAGAATCGACGACTACGCGTAGGTTGGAAAGTCGATGATGGGACGCTGCCATTGCGCTTTCCCAAATTGAACCTTCATTTAGTTCACCGTCTCCGATAATGACCCAAACATTAAATTGAAGACCACTAATCCTCGTTGAGTAAGCGATTCCAGCTCCAAAAGCTAATCCATGACCCAGTGAGCCTGTACTGGCTTCCACTCCAGGTATGGATTGTCGCTCTGGATGCCCACCGATTACTGAGTCAAATTTGCAAAAGTCATCAAGTACTTGTTTTGGAAAGAAATTTTTTAGCGCCAACACCGAATACAGTGCAATGCAGCCATGACCTTTACTTAATACAAGTCTATCGCGAACGGGCGAAAGTGGCTCCTTACAATCAACATTCAAAATATCTGAATAAAGCACATTTAATATGTCAACAAGTGACAATGCGGAGGGCAGGTGTCCTCTCATGCCACCTTTGAAAGTTCGCAAACAAAGTTCTCGCAGTTGATATGAATCATCCATTATTGGGCATCTCCTCTGCTGTAAGACTTTTCTAAAGCAAACTGGGTGAGGATGTCTAGTGTAGTTTGTGATCTGTCCTGAAATCTATCAAAAAGAGAGATTAGGTCTTGAATTAGCATTTGTAACCCCACATTTGAATCATTCTGAAATACTACTCTCTCCCTATTTTCGTGAAATAAAGATTGATTCTGGACAATTCTATTCAAAACAATATACATCCAGTTTAAGATGGAATAGGGGCCAATAACCCGAGAGACATCGTCACTAAAGGTATGTTGTTGAATAAAACTGGAAGTAAAGTAACGGATGGATTCATCCTTCCAAAAGTTTTTTGGATGAAGTAGTGTATCAATAAGAAGTTTTTCCGGGCGATCGTAGCCAAAGAATTCAAAATCGTAAAAAGTATACCGTGTCGGGGAATCAATAATTAAATTGTGAACGCCAAAATCTGATGGGCTCACTATAAACACATCTGGAAGAACGACATCAAGATTACTTAGAGTCCCAAGATAAATTTCTGTCCTAGCTTCAAGCGCCTTGCGAATCGATGTAAGTTTAGAGTCCCAAAGATTTGGAATTTGATTCAACATCCTATTGCGCAATGCCACAGCAATTTGGCTTGTGGTGCAGGCATTATCTACAGCATCTCCAAGATATCTAACTTTGGAATTCAACTTCGATAGACTATCTAGAAAACCAATAAACATCTTTGAGACATCAATATCAACTGCATCGGGATTGACTCCCTCATGCCAACTCATTAGCAATGCAAGGTGCTCTACATTGATTCCATAAACTTGTGGCACGTTTGGAATTCCATGCGAGTTTAGAGTTGTAATTGCTGAATACTCTCGCTTTAATCTTTGAATATGCTGGGGCTTAAAGACCTTTAGAAAATAACTACCGTCTCCGAGTTCTACCCTATAGCTTTCTGAGTTTCCACCTTGTGTCTTTGAATCCAGGATTTTTTTCTGGTTAAACACTTCTTTCCAGTCAAGATTCATTATTCAAATACCTGACTAATTCAAAAAAATCTCCTGCTAGCAAATTCTTGTCTTGATTCAGCTTGCCAGGCGTGTAATGCCATCCTAATGTCTTTCTTGGGAAATTAGAGTGGTTTACAACTTCGTGCAAATCATCAACAAATAAATCGAGTTTGAGAGTCTGAATTTGCTGAACCTTAGCCTCCAAAGAGTCACGAAAGTACAAGTTCTGATTTATTTCAAAATTGATTGGAATTTCCGAATTCTCCAACCAATTGTGTACAAGGCTGTGAAGTTCAACTCCTCCGAAACGGGGTTGAGTTGTCTTGGTTTTATGGCTAACAACAAAAACTTCACACTTACTTTCCTGGAGAAATGAAATGCATTCTAAAGCCCCTCTTGCAAGCTGTGCTTTTTTGAGACCTATTGTATAGATCTTTGACTGAATTTCTTGCCAAACAAAATCGTTACCGTCGGTGCTTTGAAGTAATTGTCGAACCTCGTCTCTTGATAATTGCGGATCAAAGCCATGCTGCTCAAGAATTTCTGGAAACGCAGGTGCATAATCAATTAGAGTATTGTCTAAATCAAATCCAATTCGATAGCGATTTAGATTAATATTGGGTCCTCCGGTGTTTAACAACTAAGAAACCAAAATTGCAATCAGTGAAATTATCTTCCCAACCCCAATTCAATCATTCGTGCGACCGTATTATTTAAACTTGTATTTACTAGTGTTCCGCTCAAGAACTTAGACTTTAACTCAGCAATTGCATCATCTAATGTGTGCTTTGGTTGGAAGCCAGTTGCTAAGAGTTTCGAAGAATCTAATCTGTAGGACCTAGGATCATTTGATTCCTCAACAGTTATGTCAGCACCTACCTCGCCCGCAATTCGCTTCGCGATATCAAGAATAGTTAAGTTCTCAAAGCCTGCGTTATAGGATCCAGATGGAATATCTTTGTTATTGATAAAGTGCCGATATACTTCAACCATATCGGCAATGTGAATGTTTGGCCGCACCTGTGCGCCGCCGAGAACTTTTATTGATTTATTGGAGAGGGCTTGGTAAGTCAGCATGTTAACGGCTAAATCAAACCGCATCCGGGGGGAGTACCCACAAATTGTTGCTGGTCTTACAGAAACAACTCGGAATTCCTCACGCCAATTTGAAACTATCTGTTCCGCTACCATTTTAGTCTTGTTGTAAGTGGAAATTGGCAAAAGAGGTAAATCCTCTGTCACCCTTGGTTCATCACTCAAACCATAAACACTTCCTGAGCTAGCATAAAGAAAATCCTCGACTCCCGCGGCCTTTGCCCAGTGTAGAAGTTGTAAGGTAGCCAATGTGTTGACTTCCCAAGACAAGTCTGGGTTGAGTTCGACACTAGGGTCATTTGCAATGTTAGCAAGGTGAATTACTACTTCGAACTTTCCACCCGGATACTTGCTGCTATCCCGGATGTCACCCTTTATACACTGAAGTTGAGGGGATTGAGGAAGTGTATTTCCAAACCATTCGGAGTCCATAACGACCACTTCGTGACCATCATGCAAGAGGGCCGGAACCAATGAGGAGCCAACATACCCACAACCGCCGGTTACAAAGATTCGCATATGCAGACTCTAATTCATTGAACTACTAGTTTTATGCCTCTGAAGGGAGACTTTCGTGAATTTTGATGATTTCGCCTAAAGAATTTACAAGAAATACGCCCGATAGGTTACTCGTGCTCAATTCCTTGTCTAATAGCAAATAGTTCTGATGGATTCCCGCCGACACAGCGGCGACAATATCCCTTTCCCGGTCCCCAATTGAGATGCAGTTTTCGGGCAACGCGTTGAACTTCTCCATGGCTTGTTCGAATAATCCTGGAAGGGGTTTTCGACACTTGCACAAATCCGTGGGTCTATGCGGACAATAGGCGTAACTCAAGATCTGAATTCCTTCTGACTGAAACTTTTCCAAAATATAGACCATAACCGACTGAAAATCCTGCTCACTAAATAGGCCTCTAGCAATGCCAGATTGGTTTGTTACTATTACAATTTCGAAATTTTTGGCACTAAAATACTTACATAAATGAAAGATCTCTTCGACAAATTCGATATCTTGAATCCGAAAGACAAAGTGCTTATCAAGATTGATTATTCCATCACGATCCAAAAAGAGAAGTCGCCTAAACTCGGGTTTCATGTTTAAATAAACAAATTCATTATTAGATTCTCTCTTATCACTTATATCTGACGTGATATGTAATGACAGATTGCGTGGTGCGCATCCTCGATGATTTGCATATCAGTGGATGGGACATTAATTTCTAAATCAACAAGATTCGACATTTGTCCACCCCCAAATCCAGTTAACCCTATCGTGTAGACTCCCAACTCCTTTGTAGCTTTCAATGCATTTAAAATATTTATTGAGTTACCGCTCCCAGAAATTGCAAAAAGAATATCGCCAACACGTGCAAAATTCCGAAGGGACAATTCAAGCGCTTTTACATATGATTCATCATTGCTCCATGCACTTTGAATAGGAACAAGGTCCATCAAAGGTAATGCCCGAATGGTTTTTTGAATTCTCATTGCACAACCCTTTGATAGGTCTACACAAAAATGTGAAGCCGTGGCTGCGCTTCCACCATTGCCAATGACCCAAATTGTTCTATCAGTGTCAGCTATTTCACGAAAAATTGCTAAGGCACTCTCAATGTTTGGGAGACTTACACCAAATAACGCCCCACTGAGATCGGATTGATACTTGCTCCAACTTGACTGGTTCATTTCAGGGCCCCTTTGATAAAGCAAATCTAAGTTGAACGTTACTACACAGCTTTTGTGAATTTGATAAGGCAAGCTCGATTCAATTCTTGGTTCATCAATATCCCTATGGAAACCAACCAGAACAGAATAAAACAAGAACAAGTTTATTGTGGGCCCAGACGGGCTCGAACCGTCGACCCACGGATTAAAAGTCCGTTGCTCTACCGACTGAGCTATAGGCCCCAAATTTATAATGGCATCTTAACCGAAAAGCGAGGGTCCGTTTACATCGAACTAGCGGCCTTGGGAAGCTTTCTTGAGTCTTTCGACAATTGCTACTCCTAATCCTTGTTCCTTTGGTGGATAGACGACTAACAATTCCATCTTTTCATGGTCCGCTCGCCGAAAAGTGGAGTAAAGGATCCGAGCAAAATCCTCAAGGGTTTCAGGGGATGCCAATCTCAGCATGTTCGCTGGCGTTTCAACATCTTTCATTGCCAGGAATCCAGCACCACTTAAAGTGAGATCACCGAGAACAACTTTACACTTTGGTGCGTAATGTTTCTCAAATGATCCACTGAACTTTATAGAATCTTGACTCACTGAGTCTAAACAGTGAATTCCTAATTGCAAATAAATAGCTTCTTTCGTGACGTATCCTGGACGTAGGATAATTGGAATTATGCCAGTGCAATCAATAATTGTTGATTCGATCCCAATTGTTGAATCTCCACCGGCAAGTATTTGATCTCCTGGGCCTAAGAATTTGCCAAGTTCCTCTTCAACATCCGAACTCGAAGTTGGGGAAACTTGACCGAATCGATTGGCGCTTGGCGCAGCTATTGCTGAATCCGATATCTTTTCGAATTCTTGAACTAGCGCATGCGCAACTGAATCACTTGGAACTCGTAATCCCACCGTTTCTTGGCCACCCGTAATGAAATCCTCCACGATCGCGCTTCGCTTTAAAATCAAAGTCAGAGGTCCTGGCCAAAAAGTGCGTGCGAGTAAAATTGCATACTCTGGAATTTCAGTTGCCCATTTTCCTAATTGACCTATAGATGAGATGTGGACAATTAGTGGGTGATCAGCTGGACGATCCTTTACTTCATAAATTCTCTTCACTGCCTGGGAATTTCTGGCATCTGCGCCAAGACCGTAAACAGTTTCAGTGGGGAAGGCCACCAAATGGCCGGCCTTAAGTGACGCAGCAGCATTCCGAATAGCATCTTGTGAGCAGTCGGAAAGAAACGGGGAGTTTTTCATTAGGTTGCTAATTATCCACTGTTATGAGGAAGGATAGCACCATGAAACCAGGGTCCCAGATTAAGGTCATGCAGATCATTGCGCGCATGAATGTTGGAGGTCCGGCTATTTTGGTGGCGGATTTGATACGGAACCTGGATCCATCGAAGTTTGAAACAAGGCTAGTCACGGGTTTCTGCGATGAGAATGAGTCAGATTACCTAGACGAGGTCGCGACAGACATTAATGCCACCCGCATTCCAGGTTTCGGTCGTTCACTCTCGGTCTTCAAAGACCTAAAAGCTTTCTTTCTCTTAATCCTAGAGATACGGCGATTTAGACCTGACGTGATTCACACTCATACAGCCAAAGCCGGTGTATTGGGGCGAATTGCTAGTTTTATTGCTAAGCCGAATACGAAAAGAATTCATACTTTTCATGGACATTTATTGCATGGGTATTTCAGTTCACCGAAGGTAAAAATAATTGTTCTTCTTGAAAAATTTCTTGGGTTGATCACTCATAAGTTTGTAGCTATTGGTACACAGGTAAAAAATGATCTTGTTCAGGCGGGTGTCGGTAATACTAAAAAGTTTGAAGTTATTCTCCCAGGTCTTCAGGATCTAGATCTCCACTCTCTGGTTGAGGCTAGAAAGAATCTCGGGTTAGCCTCTGAGAAAAGTTATGTCGTGTTTATCGGTCGTTTGACGCAGATCAAGCGTCCAGACCGCTTAATTGAGTTAGCTCGTTCAATAAAAATTGAGTACCCGTCCGCTAGTTTACTTATCGCGGGTGCAGGAGAACTCTTGCCGAAGTTAAAGGAAGTGGTCGATAAAGAATTTCTACCTGTTACCTTTCTTGGATGGAGAAATGACATCGGAACGATTCTATGTGCGTCAAATATCGCTGTACTTAGCAGCGATAATGAGGGAATACCTTTAACTTTAATTCAAGCTTCGCAAGCGGGGCTTCCCATAGTAAGTACGAATGTGGGTTCTGTGAGCGAGATTGTTGTTGACGGTGTGACTGGTTTATTGACGAAAGTATCTTCAGAAGGTCTAATTCGAGGTGTTTTCTCGCTCCTTAAGGATCCTAAATTAGCTGAGCAGCTTGGAAAATCAGGTCAAAAACGGGCGCGCGAATTGTTTTCTTCTGATGCCATGATCAAACGCCATGAGTCTATGTATTCACAATTGCTTTGATACTGATTCTTGGTTAAATCTCAGACAATAGTAGATACTTAACCTATGAAACTAACAAAACTTCGCACAATCACATCCCTAGTCACCGTCGCTGCAGTCGCAGGCGTTGTGGCTCTTGCTATTCCAGCCAATGGCGCGGGCACCACAGATAACCGCTTCATCACCGTCACAGGTGTTGGCACAATCTCTGTTGCCCCAGATGCTGTTCGCTTTAACGCAACAGTCTCAGCCATTGCCTCAACAAATGCTGCTGCACTTTCATCTGCCAGCAAATCAGCTGCTGCTGTGCGCGCAGCGCTGATAGCTAAAGGCATTGCAACTAAAGACATCCGCTCTGCAAACATCTCTGTCTATCCTGAATACAACTGGACACAAGAGGCTGGCACAAAGATCACTGGCTACCGCGCCTCACAATCATTTGATGTTCTAGTCCGCACAGCCTCAAAGGCTGGCACCATCATCGAAGCAGTAGTAACTGCAGGTGGCGACAACGTCCAACTGGGTGGAGTAGTACCAACAACTCTTAACCCAGCAACAGCCACAGAAGATGCACGTGCAGCAGCTGTTGCTAATGCAAAATCAAAAGCATCTTCTTATGCAAAGCTTCTTGGCACAAGCATCGGCAAGGTCCTTTCTCTTGAAGAGCAATCTTCACCTGTCTACTCATCACCTTTCCCAATGGCAAAGGCAGAAGCAGACTCTGCAGTGCAGATTGATCTAGGAGAGCAAGATGTGACAGTGACAATTACTGTTCGTTGGGCACTTAACTAAGCCAGTAGATACCTTTAAACAAGATAGCCGCTACCCCTTATCCGAAGGGATAGCGGCTTTTTTGTGCTTAATTATCGGGTTTGGTTGCTTGGGTAATGGCAGGTAAGATTGCGAAGCCTTAGAACGTCCCCATCGTCTAGGGGCCTAGGACATCGCCCTTTCACGGCGGTAACACGGGTTCGAATCCCGTTG
>Ga0214917_10001742_pt1 | contig 27699 bp, 28 predicted proteins | sample LL_1208_BB_MetaG_FD_177983 | JGI IMG/M metagenome (GOLD analysis project Ga0214917, IMG submission 177983) | Freshwater microbial communities from Lake Lanier, Atlanta, Georgia, United States - LL_1208_BB | ecosystem: Environmental > Aquatic > Freshwater > Lake | place: USA: Georgia | collected... | reverse complement strand
CAAAAAAGCCAGCTAGGCAGAATTCTCGATCCCATCGCCGACAAGCTTCTCTTGGTCACGTCCATCGTGCTGCTGGGCACCGTCGGGGTATCCGGCCTGGGCAAGTTACCCACGTGGTTTCCAATCCTGGTGGTCAGCCGGGATCTGATCCTGGTTGCAGGAACGGTCCTGGTGGGAACCTTGCTTCACAACTACCACTTTGTCCGGCCGCACTGGACCGGAAAGGTCTGCACCTTCTTGCAGATCAACGTGGTGGCATTTGGCCTTCTTTTCCCAGTTCATGCCCTGGCGAAGGTGTTCCTAGTCCTGGCGGGGTTCATGACGGTGGTGTCCCTTGGTGTTTATCTCACGCGAGGATGGAAACTCCTGCATGCGAGCAGTTATGGTGAACCCGGACGGGGTTAAATCCCACCGCCCGGTGGTGGCCATCGTCGGCCGCCCTAACGTTGGCAAAAGTGCCCTCTTCAACCGCATTTGCGGCAAAAAGATCGCTTTGGTCTTCGACCGCCCGGGTGTGACGCGGGACCGGCTCGTCGCGGACGCCAATTGGGAGGGTCGGCCCTTCACCCTGATGGACACAGGTGGGCTGGGATTGGAGGACGGTTCCGGTCTTGAGGAGGCAGTGGAAAGGGAGGTGGATTTGGCGATTGCGGCAGCCACCCGGGTCCTTCTCGTGGTGGACGGAAAGGAAGGACTCCAGGTGTTGGACACCGAGGTGGCCAAGCGCCTGCGCCGTGCAGGAGCCGCCGTCACGCTGGTAGTCAACAAAATGGACCCAGGCTCTTCGGCGAGCAGGGCGGGGGAGTTCGCTAAGCTCGGTTTCGGGCCGGGACATCCCGTTTCCGCGGAGCACGGGCTGGGTATCGAATCCCTCCTGGAAGGAATCGGGGCAGGGTGGCCGCAGGAAGAGATGGTGCGGACGGAGAGGACCCGGATCGCGGTGGTGGGGCGTCCCAATGCCGGAAAATCATCCCTGGTAAACGCCTGGATTGGGGAGGCCCGGACCATGGTGAACCCGCTGGCTGGAACCACCCGGGATGCAGTCGACGTAGACTCGGAGATTTGCGGCCTGCCCGTCACCTTCATTGATACTGCCGGGCTCCGTCAAAGACGCCGGGTGCATGACCCGTTAGAGCAGATCATGGGTGGGCGCACCGCCCACGCGATCGACCGCTGTCATTTGGCCATTCTCGCGGTTGATGCGGTGGAAGGGGTGGGGCTGGTGGAAAAAAAGGTGGCGGGGTTGATCCAGAAGGCTCGGAGACCCTGCGTGGTGGCCGTGACCAAATGGGATCTGGTGCGGCAAGGCGGGGCGGAAACCCGCGCCAGGAAGTTTCTTGCGAACTATGAGGAGGCCTTGCGGCAAAAGCTCTTCTTCCTGCCCGAGGTACCGGTGGTTTTTTTTAGTTCCTTACAACGCACGGGGTTGGAACGTTTGGGTGAGGCAGTGGCGGAGGGAATCCGCAACCGTTCGCTTAAACTTGGCACGGGAGAGTTGAACCGCGTCCTGGCCCAGGCCATGGAGCGAAAAGCGCCTCCCGCCAAAGGGGGCAAGCGGCTGCGGATTTATTATGCCACACAGGTGGATGGACCGATTCCCACGGTACTGGGTTTCGTGAACCAGCCGGCGCTGATGAACCAAGACTACGAGAGGTATCTTGGTGCCCGGGTGAGAGAGGTTTTCCGCTTGAAGGGATCCCCCTTGCGCTGGATCTGGCGGGGAAGGGAGAAACAACCGGGAGGCAGGGGGCCAAAAAAAAGCTGAATTACCAGGAATTGGGGGTCCGGAAGGCGGCCCGGAATTCCTTTACGGCTCCATGATTTTTGATGAAAGACGGAGGATGCCTTCTTGGGCGATTTCACTGCTGGCATAGTCTTCCTGCGCCTGAAGGTACCAGGCCAAGCTCGAGCCCCACTGCTGTTTCCGCTCCATCTCCTGAGCGGTACGGATGCTGCGGACGAATTCTGCGGCCTTGGTCGTGAATTCTGCCCTGGCCTGGTTTAACTTGGGATCATCCGGGTAATCGGAAAAGCCCCGCTCCACACTTTCCCAGGCGCCCGCGGAATCCCCTCGCTTCGCAAGTTCCGCGGCGCGTAGCAGGGCTGCCTCCGCCAGCTGAACCTGATCCAGCACCTGCTTGAGCTTTTCTTGCTTCACGCGATCAAGGGCGGTGGCAGCGATAAAACGAACCTTGTCCTCATAGATTTGACGGAAATTTTTCTGTGCATACAAACGGTCGAAATCATTCAGGGCCTGTTGCTGTACATCGGTCTGACTGAAGATCGCGCCGGACACCTCGGCCAAGGCTGGGTTACGCGGCCAAATCTCCGTGGCGGACCTTAATTCGTTTTCGAGAGTGGTGCGGTCGCCTGAGGATGCGGCGGCCCGGGCTTTGGCGAGATGGAGGGCGCTGACGGTGCGGGCGGTCTCAATAGCCGCCATGGGCTTAGCACTGTCAAAATCCCTGCTGATGGATTCCAGCTCCCGCACGAGCGCAGCGGCGCGTTCGTAGTCCTTGACCTCAAGGGAGGAAAGCAACTGGTTGGATTTCTGGGTGAATTCGATGACTTGGCGTTTTTTGGTCCGGGGAAGGAGCCTAATCTCGGGAAGATACTCGCCCACCACAAAGGCCTCGCTGAGCCTTTCCGAGGCGCTTTTCAGTTCGTTTTTTTCCAGCAAAAAGGAGAAAGCCTCCACGCCCTCCCGCACATCCCGGATGGCTTCGTTGGCCAGGGCATCCAGTTGACCGATGGTTTTTGGAAGCTTGGAAATATCCCCGAAGGATTCCTTGTTTTTGTCCGACTGATTGGCGGCGTAATCATCGGCAACCCTCAGCTGGCTGTCTCCGTCCCCGAAAAGGGTCCGGTAAAAACGGTTTGCCAACAGGACGTGCTCGAACCTTCGCTGCAGGAAGAGCTGGGCGATCAGGACTTGGAACTCGATTTTCGCCTGGAGGCGCAGGGCTTCCTTTTTGACGCGATTGCCGGCAATGGAGGCGTTGACCTCGCCGAGCTCGGTGAGCAGGGGCTGCATTTTCATGTCACGCTTCAGGGCTTGTTCCTTATTCCACTGCTCGGCCGCAGCCGGGTTTTTCGGCGCAGGCCCCAGCAGGCCGCTGTCCGCGGCGAAGCGGGAATTCCACTCCAGCGTATCCTTCCGCTGAGCCAAGGTGCGGTTTTGGTCGTCAATCTTCGTCACCTCGCGCTGGGCCATCAAAACCCCGTAAATGGCATCGTCGAGTGAGTTGCATAGTCCGGCATCGGGCTCGTATTCCGAGGCCTGCGGGAGTATGGCCCAGGCTTTTCGGAAGTTTTCCTTGGAGGCCTTGGCGGGAGAGAGGAGATCCAGCATGGTTTTCATGCGATCCCGATATTTTTTTGCATCCTCCCCGGTCTCCTCTTCAGAATTCAGGTATTTCTCAAAGCGGGCCCGAAAAACCCGCTGATCCTGCACATTCCAGATTTTTCCGTCCCAAGCCATCACCTCGCTGCCGGGATCGAAGGAGGGAATGTCCTTGCCCAGAAAACCGCCTCCTTCCTTGGATTGGGCCAACTTCGGCGATCCACCTTGGACCGGGGTTGCGGGGGAGGATTCCGGGATGCTCTGGGGGTTTTGTGTCAACGCGGTCTTGCCGCATAGGCAGGTAAAAACCACCGTAGCGAAAATCCGCCTGTTCATGCCTTGCTCATCTCCTCCACTTCCAGCAAAGCCGCATCATTCACGCGCACTTTCAGTCGGTATTTCTGCCCTTTTTGCAGGTTAATCTCGCGAAAGCGTGGCGGGATGAGCAACGGCAAAGGCCGGTCCCTGCCGCCATGTTGCACCCGGAAGCTGAATAGACGGCCCTTTTCCTGACTCCAGCCGAGGGAGTTGGCGATGGTGCCCTCCACTTGGTAGGTGTTGCCTTTCAGGCTGTTGGCGTTTTCATAATAATCTTCCGGTTTCAGGCGCTCCACGGTGCGGTATGGATCACCGTCCTTCTGGAAGAAAAAGGCACCCAAACCGCCCAAAAGGGAGAATGCGGCAAAGAACGCCAACCAAAGTGCGGGGGAAGGTTTGCGGTGGGCTCGACGGCTCATTAGGCGATATCCTATGGGAAAAGCCCCCCACGGGGCAAATTATCGCCAGTCGCTTCGCCGGATTCCGAAAAAGGCGCAAATCAGTCCAAGGACGAGATGAAGAGTCAGCATCCAGGCGGAAATCTCGCTTCCAGCGAGCGGTGTTTCCGTGACCGCTCGCACCAGATCGTAAAAGCGGGTGTCCCTGAGGGTTTGCAGATACCCCGACCACGCCCAATAAGCGCTAATCCAGGGACGAACCACCCATCCCAAAACCTCGGGGAGGGCCAGGATGGCGCCGGAAAGGGGTAGCTGAAAACCGACCAGATAAAGGCTCCCCAGGGACGCCTGCTCGCTGGAGGATGTCCAACTGGAAATGCCAAGACAAAGGGAAGTCACCGCCGCTGTGACCAGGGCAAAGGGGAGGAACTGGGCAAAAAGATCCCCCGGAAATTGACCAACCGCGCGGACAAAGAGGGTCATCCACCCTGACTGGACCAGGACGAGCAGCGACAAAAACCCGATCATACCCAAAAGGGCCGCCGCGGGACGCAGACCGGCGAGCTTTTCCTTTTCCAGGATCGCCCGGTCCCCGACCACCTCACGGGCGGCATTATTGGATCCCATCAAAGCCAACAAGATGACCTGAAACATGGCCAGCCCGCTGACCAGCGTGCTGATCTTTGCGGACTGGGAGGTAAAATCCAGCGCGTCCTTGAGCTGTTGGAAAGCGTTCGTGGCGGGGCTCATGGTCATATTTTTGACATTGGGAAGGCCATTCCAGGCAAAAAGGGTCACTACGGCAGGGAAGACCAGAAGAAGGGCCAATTGCAATACCGCTTGGGCGGGGTCTCGGAAAAAAAGTTTCAAGCGACGGCCGAACCAGGTGGTCGTCTGGGAAACCAGACCTGGCAATTGGGCGGAGACACCTGTTTCCGGGCGGGTCATCTCCGTGGCAATCTCCTCCACGACCGCTTCCGCCTCAAAGCCGAGCTCCTCCGGTGAGGAAACCCATTCCTCTCCCCAATTGGCCGGATCACGCTGGGCAAGCAGCGGGTAAATCTCCTCCGGGGAGTTTGCGCCAAAGTAGCCGCACAAATCCGTGGGCCGGGAACAAAAGGCCAGTCGTCCTCCCGTAAGGACGGTGATGGAATCATACCGGTCCAAGAATCGTAGGCTATGGGTGACCAAAAGAACAAGGCGCCCCGGTTGTCTGGCTAGCCCCTGCAGCAGAAGGGTGATTTCCTCCTCCGACTTGGGGTCCAGTCCGCTGGTTACCTCGTCCGCGAGAAAAAGACTCGGTGAGGTGGTCAATTCCATGGCCAATCCCAAGCGCCTGAGTTGACCCCCGGAAAGAACGCCGGCCCGGCGGTCGTGTAGATCGGCTAACCCGGTTTCCGCTTCAATCTGTTCGACCAGCTCGGCGATTTCCGCCGCACTTCCGGACCGTCTCAGCCGCGCGGCGTAGGCAAGGTTTTCGCGGACCGTCAAACGTGGTTGGGCGCAGGTGAACTGGGGCACGTAGCCGAGCTCGTGCGGGGCGAGATCCCTCTCATCCAGATTCCTTCCGTCCCAGCGGATGGTGCCTGCCGTGTGAGGCAGGATTCCCGCGATGGTTTTCAGGAGGGTGCTTTTACCGCAGCCGGAGGGGCCCACGATGGCGCCAAAATGACCTCCCGGAAGATGAAGGTTGATGTCGGACAAAAGGGGGCGTTCTGATGCAGGCAGGGACAGTTCCAGGGAATCAAGGGAGAGCACGTCCCAAAGAATCCTTACATCAGCGGGGAAGGCAACGACGAAAAAGTCTCCAATCCGGCTGGAAAATCCCATAGAAAGGCTTCGATGAGCGGCACTTCCGGATCCAGGCGGCGCCTTGGTTGGTGGTGGCTATGGGCGGGACTGGGAATTCTTCTGGTGAGTGCCGTACTGGCAGCCGTTTTCCTGCCCCTTGCGGTGGTGCGGTGGCTGGAGGGTGCCGACTTTCGAAGGATCGCCTCGCAGCAGCTTTCCAGTCTGCTCAAAACAGAAGGGGAGTTGGAGCCTCTTGAGTGGTCCTCCTTCAATGTGTACTCCGCCGGTTTCCGCAGTCGTCCGGAGGCTGCCGGCCCCTGGCTGTGGAATTTTCAGGAAGTCCGGACAGGGATTTCCCCGAGGCTCTTGCTGGACCGGATTCTCCGCTTTCCCGAAATCACCATCGATACCCTGACCCTTGCCCCCGGTACGCGCCCGCAAGCCCTGCCGGAATCCGGGGAAGTGGCGACTTCGCCCAAGCCGGGTTCCTCCGAACTTTTCCGGGAGGTGCAGGTCGGCAAGGTGGAGGTAGGGTCTTTTTCGGTGAAACCCTGTCCGGCATCCCAAGGGTGGGGTGCCAAGAATCTGAAGATCACCCTTCGACCGGCCAAACAGTCGGCCGATTTGGAATTCCAGGGCGGGGAGATTTCGGCCCCGCTCGCGTGGGTCGGAGTCCTGCAAATTGTCTCTGCCAAAGTCCGGTACGCCGATCCCACGGTGTATCTTACCGCCCTCGATGCACGATCACCGCAGGGAGGGGGACTGCAGGCCTCCGGGGAATACACGCCGGGAAAAGTCCCTCAAGCGAGAGGGCGCATCAACTGGGAAAAATGGGCGCTACCTGGAGGGAGGATCGGTTTGGGTTTATTTGAAATCCCCGCCAAGGTTTCCGGGGATTTTGTCCTTCAAGAGCTGCGCGATGGGGGTGTTGTCGGGCAGGGGCAGGTCAACCTAGTGGAGGCACGTCTCGAGCCGGGGAAGGGCTCGGAAACAGTCCTGGGTCTTTTGGCGGCCATCACCGGGGAACCTCGTCTGCGAGGTTGTCCCCTGACCACCGCACGCGCCCAGTGGTCGATGCAACCCGGCATCTATGACATCCAACGCATGGAGGCGGAGGCTCCGGGGCTTTTGAGGGCCAATGGACAGGCCCGAATCACCGGGAACAAGCTCACCGGACAGGTCTTCCTTGGGCTCGAGAAAGGACTTGGGGCAAAAGTCAACGCCCTGACCGGAGGCGAGTGTTTCCGACGGGAAGAGAACGGTTATCTGGTGGAACCCGTCAGCCTTTATGGAACCCTGGACCAGCCCCAGAACGACCTACAGGCGAAACTGACTGCCGCCATGGCTCGAACGGCGGTCCGTACGGGGGCGCAGATTCTTGAAAATGCCGCAGGATCCCAGGGGGGGGATGCGGCCAAAGCCGCAGGACAAATTCTTAACTCCCTGTTTGCCCCACCGGGTCGCTAAGCCTAATCGGACACGTCGTAGGTATCGTCTGAGGAGCGCCCCTGCCACCGATTGAGGAGATGCTGAAAGAGTTTGGTCAGGGATTCCCGGCTGGAGATCCGGTACTCGATGATTTTGGCGTGGCTGGTTTCCGGGAATTTTTTCACCACGGAATTGGTGGCGGCTTTCAGTGCGCCCGGACCCCGGGAAACGATTTCCTCGGTGGCCCGCCCGATGCCGTCGGCGATGCTCTGGCCGGGCAGGGAGCCCGTCGAGGTGGAAGGTTTCTCAAGAACATAAAACCTGGCTTGGGTTGATCCGCGGGTCGCCACGGTCACTTCCACCACCCGCATGGCCCCATCGAGCAGATATTCGTGCTGGCTGACCGAATCAATCGCCATGAGGGAAACCGAGTAGTAGTTGCCGTCTGCAAATTTGCAGTTCCACAAGCCGGGACGGCCCCCGGACCCTGTCACCGAATTGGTGGATTGGGCGCAAAGGTTTGCCGCAATCAGCAGTATCAAGGGGAAGGCACGCCTCATCCGTAGCTCTTGAAAAATTTCTTTTTCTCCTCCGACGGTTCCGACCTTGGCGGCGCGGAGGTTCCCGGGCCGGCTTTTTCCAGTCTCGGGGCAGGGGACTCTTCCGGTTCCTGTTCTTCCTCGAACTCGGGTATCTCCATCTGGGGGCCCCGGTCAGGCATCATCGATGAGGGTGTTCCTCCACTGGCCTCCACAAACGCCATTTGCACCTGCTGCAGGGCGTTTTTCAGGATCTTGTCCTCTTGCTCGTTCAGGTTGCCCCGGGTCTTGATGTCGATCAGTTCCAGATGATCGATCAGCATCTTGGCTGCCTGCAGGTTGGGCGGCAGGCGTTCACCTTCAGGGGTGGGAATGCGACCCAGCACGTAAAGGATGTTCTGGGCTTGCACCATGATGAACTGGACAAACTTCCGCGTTGTTTCTGACGCGGTTGCCGGATTGGACCCCTGAATCTCGGCCATAGTGCCTGATTATCCCTTGGGCGATGGGGCGGGACTTTTCCCCGGACGCTTCCGGGTTGTCCTGGTGGGGGCAGTTGGGGAGTTTCGCATGCCTGGCTGGATCCGGGAGGAGTCCTCATCGCGGGGGCGAAAGGGGATATCAAACGCCTCCGAAAAGGACCAAAGCTCAGCGAAATCGTCCATCCGGTCGTCCTCACTCTTCCCCAAAACACCCAGGCTCACCAGCTGGAAAACAATTTCTCCCACCTCGGCGCACCGCGTGACTCCCCAGTCCTCCAGCACCATCTTGGCCATGGGGCCAAACTCCTCCAAAGCGAGGTCCCGGAACCCTTCCAGCAGCTCCTTGCCGCTGACGTGGGCCGGTCGGGCCGCATCCGCCCGTTTTAATTGGCGGAGCGAGTGGTCCAAAGCCCGACGGACAAAGTGATAGGCAGCGGGTGCAAACTGCGGATTTTCCTGCCGAAGTTTGGCAATGGCAAGCTCCATGGATAAATGGGCCATAGTCTCATTATTATGACCGATTTGTGGCTGGTTGTCCACGGGTCAAGAGGCGCGAAACAGCCCGAGAAAAAGGGAAATTCCGAGAATCAGCAGGCCGGCGACGAGAAGGACCTTCCGTTCCCGGCGCAGAAGGAGAAAGGGCCTCATTCCACGATCAGATTCATCAGGCGGCGCGGGACCAGGATCATCTTTTGAACGGGTTTACCCCCTGTCCATGAGGCAAGATCCGGATGTGCCCGCACCAAGCGCTCCACATCCTCCTTGGTTGCTTGGCTCGGCACCGTGAGGCGTCCCCGCAGCTTGCTGTTTACCTGTACGGCCAGTTCGAAGGCTTCCTCCTGCAGGTCCTCTTTCCGGTAGGTTGGCCACGCCGCCACGCTTACCAACCCGTTTCCCCCCAGCCTCGCGTGCACCTCCTCCGCCAGATGTGGCGCGAAAGGGCACAACAGTCTTGCCAGATGCAGAACCGCAGATTTCGGGCGCTTCTCCAGTCCGGTGAGATGGTTGACCAGCACCATCAGGGCCGAGATCGCCGTGTTGAACTGGATTTTCTCCAGGTCCTCCGTCACCTTAGCGGTGGCTTTGGCCAAAGCCCGCACCGTTTCCGTTGCCGGAGCCGTGTCCGCGAGGGCAGGGGAGGTGGCCCACTCGCCGGAATCTGTCTCCTCGCATACCAGTCTCCATACCCGACTAAGGAAACGGACGGCCCCTTCCATTCCTTTGGAACTCCAAGGCTTCATCTGCTCCAGTGGACCGAGGAACATCTCGAATACCCGCAGGGCGTCCGCCCCGTGTTCCCGGATCACCTCGTCGGGACTGACCACATTGCCGAGTGATTTCGACATCTTCCGGTTGTCCTCCCCCAGGATGATGCCCTGGTTCACCAGTCGCCGGAACGGCTCCGGATGGGAAACCAGATTGAGGTCGAAAAGCACCTTATGCCAGAACCTCGCATAGAGCAGGTGCAACACGGCATGTTCGGCCCCGCCCACGTACAAATCCACGCCTCCGCCGGCCATCCAGTACCTCTCTGCATCCGGGCTCCACGGTCTCGAGTCGTTCCCGGGATCGCAAAAACGCAGGTAGTACCAGCAGGAGCCGGCCCATTGCGGCATCGTGTTCAGTTCCCGGACCCGGCCGTCGGGAAATTTTTTCCAGGCTTCTGCTTTGCCCAGCGGGGGTTCTCCTGAAGCCATCGGCTGGAAATCCGCCAGTTCGGGAAGGGTGAGGGGGAGGTCCTTTTCCGGGATCGCTTCGTGCCGGTCGCCCTTCCAAACAATCGGGAACGGTTCGCCCCAGTAACGTTGCCGGGAAAAGAGCCAGTCCCGCAGCTTGTATCGGACCTGCCGGCGCCCATGCCCGTTCTTTTCCAGCCAATCTGAAATTACGGCCTTGGCCTTTGCCGTTTTGAGGCCGTCGAGGAAGCCAGAATCAAAATTTATGCCGTCTTCCGTGAAGCAGTCCGGTGAGGGGCCCGAATCCGGACGGATGACCTTCCGCACAACCAGGTTGTTCTCCCTGGCGAATTCAAAGTCCCTTACGTCGTGCGCCGGCACTGCCATAACTGCCCCGGTGCCATACGAAGCCAGCACGTAGTCCGCCACCCAGACCGGGATTTTTTCTCCATGGACCGGATTCACCACGGTGGCACCGATGGGCACTCCGGTTTTTTTCTTCGCCAACTCCGTCCGCTCCAGGTCGCTTTTGGCAGCGCTCTCGCGGACATACTTCTCCACGGCGGCCTTGCGATCGGGAGAGGTGAGGGAGGAGATCAAGGGATGTTCCGGCGCCAGTACCAGGTAAGTTACCCCAAAAAGCGTGTCCGGCCTTGTCGTGTAGACGGGAATTTTCTCCCCGGAGCCCTCCACCGAGAAAACCACCTCGGCGCCCTCGCTCTTGCCGATCCAGTTTCTCTGCATTTCTTTGAGGGATTCCGGCCATTCGAGCAAGTCCAGATCCTGGAGCAGACGTTCTGCGTAAGCGGTGATCCTCAACATCCACTGCCGCATCGGCCGGCGTTCCACGGGATGGTTCCCGCGTTCCGAGCGAGGTCCCTCGTCCGTGGGCAGAACCTCTTCGTTGGCCAACACCGTCCCCAGGGCAGGGCAGTACCAGACTGGGGCCTCGGCCACGTAGGCCAGACCCTTTTCATATAATTTGAGGAAAATCCACTGGGTCCACCGGAAATACTTCGGGTCAGTCGTGTCGATCTCCCGTTCCCAGTCGTAGCTGAAGCCCATCGCCTGAATCTGCCGGCGAAAATTGCCGATGTTTGTCGCCGTTGTCACCCGCGGATGGGTGCCGGTCTGGACCGCATGCTGTTCCGCCGGTAGGCCAAACGCGTCCCACCCCATCGGATGGAGGACGTTCTGTCCGAGCATTCGCCGGTAGCGCGCGACGATGTCCGTCGCCGTGTATCCTTCCAGATGGCCGACGTGTAGGCCCGCGGCGGAGGGGTAGGGGAACATGTCGAGGATGTAGGCCTTGGGTCTTTCCGATCCCGGTTCGCCCGGTTGCGCCGCGCGGAAACAGCGGGCCTCCGCCCAAGCTTTTTGCCAGCGGGGCTCAATCTCGGCGAATGGGTAGGGGGCGCGGGTTGGCATGGTTCCCAAAGCGCGATAGTAAACTCCAATCCCCATGCCAAGTCGAACCCCTGGTCAAAATCCCTTGCTGTGGATCGCCACCCGCAACCGGGGAAAAACCAGGGAATTCTCGCAACTGCTTCGCAGCGTCTGCCGGGTCCGCGACCTTCATGGCCTGCCTCGCTTTCCGGAAATCCGGGAAACCGGGAAAACTTTCGCCGCCAACGCCCGCCTTAAGGCCTGCACCTTGAGTCGGGCTCTCCCGAACCATCCTATTCTTGCTGATGACAGCGGTTTAGTCGTGCCTGCCCTTGGTGGGCGGCCAGGGGTACGTTCGGCCCGCTTTGCCGGGTCTCGGGCCACGGATCAGTCCAACCGCACCAAACTTTTAAGGCTTCTGAAGGCTAAAACCGGCCGCCATAGGAAGGCTTATTTTGAGACCTGCCTGGTCATCGCGGAAAACGGGGCTGTTTTGGGTTCAGTCTCGGGTCGGGTTTGGGGCCGGATAACCCAAGCGGAGTCGGGTAGCGGGGGGTTTGGGTATGATTCTATCTTCCAACCGAAAGGCTACGCAGACACCTTTGGACGGCTTCCTGCCGGGACCAAAAACAGGATCAGCCATCGGGCGAGGGCAATCGCAAAGCTTAGGCAAAGACTTAGCAGGCTTTTAAGTTTCGCTCGAGCGATAGAATAAAATTAATACAATATTTATTGTGCGACAAATATAATGAGACTTTAAGCAGAGTGGTTTCCGTGGTCGTGCCGGGAATCTTTTCTTCGGGCGGTTTGCGCCTCAATGAATCAGCCCCCAACGCTTGCTGAAGGGCCAGTAAACAAAGGCACCTTTTCCCACCAAACTCCTGGAGGGCACAGGGCCCCAACCGCGGCTGTCAAAGCTGTTCCCGCTGTTGTCGCCCATGGCCCAGTAATCCTTGCCTGGCACCTGATAGGAATCTTGCGGGTTGGTTAAAAATGTTGGCCCCAAGGTGTATCCGCCGTATCCGTCCTTTTGGGCGGCCACCCGCTGGCATGCCCAATCCTGGGCTGGTTTCCCATTAATCCAAAGGACGGGCGGGCGGACCTGAAGTTGGTCCCCGCCCAAGGCTACGCATCGCTTGATGTAATATTGGGAGCCTTGAATCCCGCGTAGCCGTAGCCCGGATTCAATGCCCTCGATCCCGTCGGTGGTGAAGACGAACGTCTCGCCACGGTACGGCTTCCTGAGGTGATAAAGGACTTTGTTGACGAATAGGTGGTCGCCGCTGGTGGAGCTGAAATTGGCCAGCACCTCTCCGGCCTTCACCCTGTCTCCTGCTCGTGCCTTGATGATCCTGCTGCCATCTTCCGAAGACTGCTTCAGGCCGGTCCAGATGGTTTCGGTCCACCCGTCGGCCACAATTTCCGTGGTGGTCCACGGGATCGTCCCGAAAAGCTGTCCCTCCCGCACGGAAACAATGGTTCCCTCCCGGGGAGCAACCGCCCGGTGCCAGCTTTTTCCCCGCCACACCAAGTCAAAAATCCGGACCGGCCATGAGGGCGGTGGTTGACTCTCCGGTTCGGTCAGGATCCCCAGTAGGGTCGGTCGCATCGAGTGGGTCGGAATTTTGAATGGCTGGAGGAAGTAGGCTCGCACTCCCAGGGCCAGGGCGATTGCCACCAGCGCCACCTCCGCATTTTCCCTGCGACCATGGTGCTTATCGGTTCGCAGTAAGTCACCGAAATGGGTCTCCAATCGTCTTAATATCTCTCCCCTCCTCTCCGCACTTGTGCTCCAACCCAGCGCCTCCTTGGCCATTCGTTCGGCCTCATCGAGGCGCATTACGGTCTTTTCTGGGAGCACATCCCGTCCATACCGCGACCGTTTTCGCAGGAAATGCTGGATCGCCTTGAGATGCTTCCGTTCCGCCCGCGCCTGACCGAAAAAAATCATGTTAATCCCCGAATGCCTTCAGCACCTGCAGGAAGGCCTCCTGCGGGATGTCCACCTTGCCGAACTGTTTCATCCGCTTCTTTCCCTCCTTCTGCTTTTCCAGCAACTTCCGCTTCCGGGTGATGTCACCCCCATAACACTTCGCGGTCACGTTCTTTCCGAAGCTTTTCACATCCTCCCGTGCCACCACTTTTCCTCCAATGGCCGCCTGCAACGCCACCTTGAACAACTGCGGCGGGATCACCTCCTTCAGTTTTGCCGTGAGCACCCGGCCACGCGAAGCCGCTTTTTCCCGGTGCACAATGCAGGAAAAGGCGTCCATCGGTTCGCCGTTTACCAGGATCTCGAGTTTCACCAGGTCGTTGGCATGGTACGGCCCGTGCTCGTAATCCATCGATCCGTAGCCCCGCGTGATCGATTTGATCCGGTCGCTAAAGTCCACGAGGATTTCATTGAGCGGGATCTCCGTGGTCAGCATCACGCGCTTGGCGTCAAGAGACTCCGTCTTCCGCACCTCCCCCCGTTTTTCCCGCACCATCGCCACCAGATCCCCAATATTCTCGTTGGGGCACAACAGGTAAACCGTCACCATCGGCTCGCGGATCTCTTCGATCACGCTTGGATCCGGCATTTGCACCGGGTTTTCCACTTTGAGCACCTTCCCGTTGGTCAGGTGCACCTCGTAAATGACGCTTGGGTATGTCGAGATCACTTCCATGGCGAACTCGCGTGCCAACCGCTCCTGCACGATCTCCATGTGCAGCAACCCGAGGAATCCGCACCGGAAACCAAAACCCAGCGCAGGCGAACTTTCCGGGGTGTAGACGAGGGCCGAATCGTTGATCTGCAATTTGCCCAGCGCAAGTTTCAGCTTCTCGAAGTCGGCCGAATTAATCGGATAGATTCCGGAAAAAACCATCGGCTGAACCTTCCGGAATCCGGCTAGGGGCTCCTTTGCCGGCTTGAGAGGGTTCGTGATAGTGTCCCCAATGTCGATCTCCGCGGTTGTTTTCAGGTTGGCCACCAGGTAGCCCGTGTCGCCCGGCCCAAGTCGCTTGCCCGGAGTCAGTTTCGGGCTGAACGTACCCACCTCCTTGGTCTCATATTTTCTCCCGCTTTGCATCAGCTGGATGGGCGTTCCCGCGGTGATCTCCCCGGAAACCACCCGTACATAGGCGATCACCCCCCGGTACGTGTCAAAGACGCTGTCGAACACCAGCGCCCGCAACTCCTCCCCTTCCGATCCCTTGGGCATTGGCAGCCGGTGCACCACCGCCTCCAGCACCTCGGAGATACCCTGTCCCGTCTTGGCGCTCACCAGAAGCGCCTCCTCGGCGGGAATCGCGAGAATTTCCTCCAACTGCCTTTTTACTCCCGGGATGTCGGAACTGGGAAGGTCGATCTTGTTGATCACGGGAATCAGCTTCAGTCCTTCCTTGTGGGCCAGGTGCACGTTGGCCACCGTCTGGGCCTCCACCCCTTGGGCGGCATCGACGACCAGCAAGGCCCCCTCGCAGGCGGCCAAAGAGCGGGAAACCTCGTAGGAAAAGTCCACGTGTCCCGGGGTGTCGATCAGGTTCAGCCGGTATTTTTGCCCGTCCTTGCCTGTGTAATTGAGCGTCACTGGGTGAGCCTTGATGGTGATGCCCCGCTCCCGCTCCAGGTCCATCGAATCCAGTAATTGGGCCTGCATTTCCCGGTCGGAGATCGCCCCTGTCGCCTGCAGCAACCGGTCGGAAAGGGTGGTCTTCCCGTGGTCGACATGGGCAATGATGCAGAAGTTGCGGATGAATTTGGGGTCCATGAAGGATAATCCGGGGCTCAGCCCGAGACGGTGGCGGACTGGGCGGAACTTCTCAGGTCCGCCACGGCCTGGGTCAGGTCCGACTGCCGGAACAGCGAGGTTCCCGCCACAAGGATGTTGGCCCCCGCGCCCACGCAGGAGCGGGCGGTGTCGTTGCCGATTCCCCCGTCCACCGTGATGTCTACGTCGTAGTTCTGCCGGAGGATCACTTCCCTTGCCTCGCGGATTTTGGGAAGCATCTCCGAGAGGAACGCTTGCCCGCCGAATCCCGGGTTCACGGTCATCAGCAGTAGCTGTTGGATTTTGGGCAGGAGCGGCACCGCGTGCTTGAGCAAGGTTGGCGGGTTGATCGCCAGGCCCACCCGGCACCCCATCTCCTGGATCAAGTCGAGCGTGCGCGACACCGTATGCCGCGCCTCCAGATGGACGTTGAGGCAGTCCGCACCTGCCTCCACAAAATCCCGCGCATACCGGTCCGGTTGTTCGATCATCAGGTGGACATCCAGGGTGACATCCCCCATCACCTTGCGCAGCGTCTGCACCATGTTGGTTCCAAAGGAAATGTTGGGAACGAAGTGACCGTCCATCACGTCGATGTGTACCCACTGGGCACCGCTGGCCTTGATGCGCTCCGCTTCGGCCTCAATCCGGCCCAGGTCAGCTGCCAGCACGGAGGGAGCGATGATCAAGGGACGGCTGGTCATGCTGCTTCCTTCTTTTGCTCGATGATTTCCACCTCGTATCCCTCCGGTGCATCCAGGAACGCGAACCGCGTTCCCCTCGATGTGGCGGTAGGTCCGTCGGTCCAGGGGTAACCCAGTGCCGCTGCGTGCTTCCCGAAAGCGTCCAAGTCCTTGACCTCAAATGCCAGGTGCACCAGGTCAGCGGGGCACTTCACGGGGCCGGAGGCCGGATAGTGGCAAAGCTCCAGCATCTCCCCGCCCGCAACGGACTGCAGGAATACCAGGGTGCTGCCTCTCGGCGAGGTGCTTTTTGATATCTCCTTCAGGCCAAGCACCTCCTTATAGAAGTGCAGGTTCCGATCCAGATCCTGAATCCGAAACCTCGTGTGCAACCATTTTCCGACCTTCATGCTGAAGGGTAATATTCCCCTGATCGGTGCGCCCGTCGAACCCGGAATCTGCTAGCCCGCCTCGGACTTGGGGTCCCTGTCCAGAAGTGCCTGCAGGGCCGCCTTGGGCGGTTTCCCCTCAAACAGCACTGCATAAAGCTGTTCCGCCACCGGCGCCTCCACCCTTTGCCTTGCTTCGATCCGGTGCAGCGCTTCGGTCGTCGGCACCCCCTCGCAAATCCCTTCCACGGCGGCCAATGCCTTTTCCAGTTTTTCCCCTGCCCCCAAACGCTCTCCCACACGCCGGTTCCGGCTTGCCCGGCTGTAGGAAGTCAGCATCAGGTCGCCCACTCCGCTCAATCCGTACAAAGTCTCCTCCTTTGCCCCCAACCGTACCGCAACCCGCACCATTTCCCGCAGCGACCGCGTCAACAATCCCGCCAAGCTATTCTCCCCGAGTCCCAGCCCCGCGCACATTCCCGCCGCTAGCGCGTACACGTTTTTTAAGGAGCCGCCCCACTCCACCCCCGCCAGGTCCGTTGTTTGGTACACCCGGAAGACCGGCCCATGCAGGATCTTCTGCACATATTTCGCGAGCTTCTCGTCCTCGGCCGCCGCGACCACCGCAGTGGGAACCCCGTTCGCCAACTCTGTCGCGAGGCTGGGGCCTGAGACTGCCGCCACCGGAGCCTTGGGCCAGATCTCCTGGATGACCTCGCTGATCCTCTTGCCCGTCTCTATCTCGATCCCCTTGCTCAGACTCACCACCGGAGCCGTTTGCGGACCCAGCGCCCGGAGGCATCCCCTCACTGCCTGGGTGGGCACAGCGAGAAAAATCATTTCCGCGGGACCCGGCATTCGCACATCGTCCTGCTCCACCCAGGAGACCTCATGGCCGTGCGACCGAATCATCGTTCCGACGGCCCCGCCCCATGCCCCCTTGCCTAGAACCACAATCCTCAACTTTTCTGTTTTCCTTTTCTGCGGGCCGCCCGTTTTCTTTCGAAGCTATTTTCCGTTCCCTGGGCCAGCCTCTGCAGGTTGCCCCTATGCCGATACCAGACCAGCCCAGCCAGCAAGAAGGATGCTGCCAGCAGGGCCTGTCTTCCCGGTTCCAACCACATCACCAGAAAAGGAAAGGACGTCGCCGCCAGCAAGGACGAAACCGAAACAATCCTCTTTACAAAAAAAGAAAATCCCCAGATTGCCGCAGCCCAGATCAGGACGGCCGGGGATAAGCCTAACAGCACCCCGGCCGAGGTTGCCACACCCTTGCCGCCCCTAAAGTTCAGCCAGGGCGAAAACACGTGCCCGGCCACTGCCGCTATTCCCGTCAGCACTGAAGTCGCGTCCCCTGCCTGCAGGAACTCCGCCGCCAACCAAACCGCGAACCACCCTTTTAGGGCGTCCAAAAGGAAGACCAAGTACCCCCACTTCTTTCCCAGGACCCGGCCGACGTTGGTGGCGCCAATGTTGCCACTGCCCTTTTTCTGGATGTCCACGCCCTGGCAGCGGGCAATCCAGGCCCCAAAGGGAATGGATCCGATAAGAAATCCTGCCCCAAAAAGAAAAAACCTTGTGGTCACTCTCTTCGGGATGGGCGAAGAACCTCCAAAGGGCAAGGAAATCCCCAGTGGATTTTGATTTGGGGTTGACCCGCCTTTTGGATAAGATGACCGATTATGCCGGAAATTTCTTCCAGCCAACTGACGGCAGGCCAGTCGGACTCGTTTCGCAAAGCCAAGGAAGCCTTGGCCCGCCAGAATTGGGATTACATCCTCATGTTGATCCCCCCCATCCTGGAGGCGAATCCCGGATTTCTGGAGGGCCGAAAGGTTCTTCGCGCCGCCCAAGCGGCCAAGGCAAAAGGCGTTTCTACCCTGGAGAAGAAAATGATGGGCGTGAAAATCGCCCCGATGGTGCTTGCGGCCAAGTCGGCCGCGGGCAAATCCTGGTCGGCGGCCTTGGCCAAAATCGAGGAAGCCCTCGCTATGGATCCGCATAGTGGGCAGGCCAACTTCGCCCTTTCGGAAATCGCCTTGGCCAACGACCTTCCCGGCACCGCCATCTTCGCCCACGAGACCGTACGGGTGGGCTCCCCCCAGGATGTTGGCAATCTCCATGGACTCGCCCGTGCCTACATCGCCGCCCGGCAGATGAGCAAAGCGCGCGACACCTACCAGACCATCCTCGGTATCAACCCTTCGGACGGGGACGCCCTCAAGGGAATGAAGGATGCCAGCGCCCTGGTGGCCACCCAGGAGGGGGGGTGGGAAAAAACCACCGATTTTCGCGAATCCCTCAAAAGCAAGGAGGAAGCCCTTGCCCTCGAGTCCGCCGGAAAGGTCGTCAAAACGGCGGAGGCCGTTGCGGAACAGCTCACCCGTCTTCATGCCCAGTTTGAAAAAGAGCCACAAAATGTGAATCTTGCCAGGCAGATCGCCGAGCTATGCGAGACCCAGGGGTCTTTGGATCACGCCCTGCAATGGTTCCAGTTTGCCTATGATCTCACCCAAAAATCAGACCCTGTCCTGGAAAAGCATGTCTTCCGGCTTCGCCTTCAACAAATGGACGCCGAAACGGAGCGCGCCAAGGCGGAAGGTGCCGGGCAGGAAGTTCTTTCGGAAATCGAGGGTCGCCGAAAGTCCCTGACACTGGAAGGTGCCCGGGAGCGCGTTGCGCGGTATCCCAACGACCTGAATTACCGATTCGAACTGGGGGAGGCTCTGGTGGAAAGCGGCCTCTACAAGGAAGCTGTGCCGGAGTTGCAGCAGGCCCTGCGTCAACCCTCCGTCCGCCACAAGGCCCTGATTCTGCTGGGACAGTCCTATCACCGCCGCAACATGCTCGATCTCGCCGCCAAGCAATACGCCTCCGCCGCCTCGGAAATTGTCGCCATGGATGCCACCAAAAAGGAGGCCATCTACTCCCTCGGGGTGGCGCTGGAGGCGATGAGCAAGAAAACGGAGGCCTTGGAGGAATTTAAAAAGATTTACGAGATCGACAGCCAATACCGCGATGTCTCCGATCGTGTGGAGGCTGCCTACCAACAGACGTCCTAAAAGGCGAAGGCCGGGCGGTTCTCTCGCCCGGCCCTCGTTCCGCGGAACCCGTAAGCCGGATTCTGGACCCCATCGGATTTCTCCGACGGTTTGGCAGCCATTTCTCTAGCCTGCCTTTCAGCAGACTCCAAAGACCGCCAAGCGGCCTTCGGTGCGGCTCCAACCCGGGAAGGTTCCGCTTGCGCGGAACGGGCGGATCACCCGTCTCCCCTGCTCGGCCTTGCACCCTCCGGGGTTTGTCCCTGCGCCGGTCACCCGGCGTTGGGGTGGGCTCTTACCCCCACCGTTTCACCCTTACCCTGCTTCGCCAAGGCGACGCAGGGCGGTCTGTTTTCTGTGACACTTTCCGTCAGCTCCGGGTCGCCCCGAAGCTGCCCCCGGTTTCCCGGGGCGGAGTATCCTGTGGTGTCCGGACTTTCCTCTCCCGGTTCCGTTGCCGGAACTGAGAGCGACTGCCTAGGTTCCAAAGTTCTCTCTAGGGGAAAACAGCCGTAAGGGCAAACCGACCCCAATCGGTGTCCAGGAAGCCGATTGTGGTGGGATTTTTCCTGGATGCCCCAGGATTACTCCATCCACTCCAAGGGGTTCCAGGTAAGGAGGAGGATGGTTTCCACCACGAGGGCCATCAGGAAGGTGGGGGCTAGAAGGGTCAGGGATAAGCCAACCCAAAAAGGAATGCGGGGATCGCGGATTCGGTTCTTGGCCACCTGGCCGGCGACCGCTACGGCAACACCCAGACTAAGAACGGAAAGGGTTACGACCATGACCAATCTTGGAATTGCCGCGCCAAGTAGGCAAGCCATCCTGAGACGATGATTCGTACGCTAACGGGCCTCCTTCTTTTGCTGACCACATCGCTCCTGTTCGCTCAAAAACTCCAACCCTGCCGGAAAGACACCCCTGCCCTCAGGTTGGAGCAACCCTTGCGCGCCTCCGGTCTTCAGGTGGGCGGCGTGGAGGAGTTTCCCGCCGGGATCTACCGCCCCTTGGGTACCAACGAAGACGGGACGTTTTACCTCTTTGAAAAACCCCTGGTTGCCAGGCTGATGGCCGACACCGTGAAAGTCGCCGGGGGGCTTTTTCTTCCCAGCGACCCCGATGAAGATGCCCGGGGGTGGTATTCCATGCCCGACGGCGCTAGAAATCCGGTGATCGCGCCGGAACAGGGGGTGGATAGTGCCTGGGAGGGTGATCCCACCCTGCCCGCCTCGGACCCCTACAAGGCCGCCAATTTTTCAGGCTTCCGAAAGAAAGTGGGGCTGAGCGATAAGCCAAAGCTGGTTCCCCTTTCCGCAGGGAAACCCTGAGTTTCAGTCGAGGGGATTCCCCTTCTTGTCGATCATCCGGCTTTTTTTCTCCATGCGGACAGAGGCTTTTCCGTCCCGGAAATCGGAAGCCTCCTCAAAATTGGGTTGGATGACCATGACACCCTTTAGGTCGATGTAGCCGAATTTTCCCCCGATTCGGTCCCCCACCTGGACTCGGGCCAGTCCCTCGTGAAAATTTCCTGCCCAGGCATACTTTTTGTCGAAGGCCACGGAGCCATCGGGACGGATGTACATCCACGTTTCCTTCTCCCCGGGGGCGCCCGACTTTTGCACGGGTGCCATACCGGAGGAAAAAAAGCCGATTTGATCGAATTCCGGCTCCACGGCCATTTTCCCTTTGGGGTCGACAAAGCCCCATTTGGAGCCGTCCTTAACGCCGCCCAGCCCTTCGCGAAAGGGACGGGCCCAGTCATATTCGGGTGAAATCGCCCATCTTCCCTGTCGGTCAATATATCCGAACTTGCCCTTCATCCGGTCGCCTTCGCATGCCGGAGCCAGCCCCTGGGAAAAATCCCCGGCCCAGGAAAAACGGGCCGGAATTTTCCATGTACCATCCGTGCCGAGATATCCCCACAAATCTCCCTCCCGCACTGCGGCCAATTGCTCCGAAAACCCCTTTGCTTCCGAAAACTTCGGGGAAACCAACCAGTTGCCATCCAGCGCCCGCAGGCCCCATTTACCGTCCTCCCCTTTCATTGGTACGGCTCCCTCCAAAAACAAATGAGCCTCGGGTGGGGTTTCTGCAAGGAGCATAGGGCCCAAGTTGACGAGGGAAAATATCAACAAAAAGAGCCTTCCCATGTTTCCCCGATAGAATCCCAAACCAAGGGGTCAAGGAGAAGCTGGCACTTGCCGCAGATCCTTGGATGATAACCGGACAATGATTCTGACAAGAGCCTCCCTTTTTCTTGGGTTTTTCCTTTTGGTTTCCGGATGCCGGTGTCTCTCCCAGGACGCCTCTTATGGCTCCGCCACCTATACGCCGCAACAGCTTCACGAGATGCTTGTCGGACAAAATCGGAATGCCGTTCTCCAGGCTTTCGGTCGCCTTCCCAATATCATCCGCGGGAACGATTGGTTTTATGAAAACGTCGCGGTTTATGTTCCCGAAAGGGATGAATACTACACCCTTGCGGTCGTATGTTTTTCCTTGAGTGACGGGCGGGTCTGGCAGGTCGTTTGTTACCCCCATTGAATCTCTGCCGGTTTTTCCTAGGCTGGCGGGATGGCCCGAGGTCCCTTTCGCGCGCTTAGCTCAGGGGTAGAGCGGCTGCTTTACACGCAGTTGGTCGGAGGTTCAAATCCTTCAGCGCGCACCCTGCTTTTCTTGTTCTCCGCATTGTTCGCGATTCCGGTGCTGGCGGAGGGCAACCCAACCGCCTTGTCTCCGGGTTCCGTCTACGTCATCCCCATTCAAAAGGAGATTCAGAAAGGCCTCGTCTACATCGTTCGGCGCGGCGTGAAGGATGCGATGGAAAACAACGCCTCCGCCCTGGTTCTTGATATGGATACGCCCGGTGGCGAAGGCGAGGCCATGAAAGAAATCATGGGCATCGTCGCCAAGTTTCAACCCGCCGACCGCACCTTCACCTATGTGAACAAGGAGGCCTTCTCCGCCGGTGCCTTTATCTCCGCTGCCACCCGCCACATCTGGATGGCCCCTGGCGCCATCATTGGCGCCGCCTCGCCCGTCACCCTTGGCCAGGAAGGTCCGAAGGAACTACCTCCCAAATTCGTTTCCGGTTTTGCCGCCGTCATTCGCGCCGCCGCCGAACAGAACAGCCACAACCCCGCTGTCTTTGACGCCATGGTCAACAAGCAGGCCGGGCTGAAGATCGATGGCCGCGAAATTGTCGCCAAGGGCGATATCCTCACGCTCACCACTAAGGAAGCCACCCAGCAGGTTGGCCGTCCGCCGAAACCCCTCCTCGCGGACGGGGTCGCCGAGAGCCTTGAGTCCTTGATCGAGAAACACGTCCAATCCGGCGCCAAAATCGTCCGCGTGAACCCAACCGGGTTTGAACAGATCGGTCGTTTCATCGTCTCCATCTCCCCCCTGCTCCTGGCTGCGGCCTTCCTGTTTGGCTATATCGAGTTCAAAACCCCGGGCCTGGGCATCTTTGGCGTTCTTGCCGCCGCCTGCGCCCTGGTCTTCTTTTTTGGGCACTACATCGCCGGTCTCTCCGGTTACGAGAATCTCCTGCTCCTTGGTCTTGGGGTTGCCCTGATTGCCGCCGAACTCTTTCTTTTTCCGGGTACCTTTTTCCTCGGTCTGATCGGCTTGGGTCTTCTTCTTTTCGGGATTCTAAACACCATGGTGGACCGTTATCCCACCGATCCCGTCCTCCCCGCCCTCCCCCAACTCCATGTCCCCGCCCTCAACCTTTCCCTCGGTCTTTTCGGCGGCATCGTCGCCATCCTCTTGGCCGCCCGCTTCCTTCCCCGCTCGTCCCTCTTCCGACCATTTGAACTCACCACCACTTCCCCCCGCTTCCAGCCCATCGCCGAGGAGCCGGCTCCCCGCGGCGCCAAGGGAAAAGCCATCACCGACCTCCGCCCCAGCGGTCGCGCCTCCTTGAACAAAAAAACCTACGACGTTCTCGCCGAGGGCGACTTCATTCCCGCCGGCACCTCCGTCAAGGCCACGGGTCATGAAGGCACCACCACCCTCGTCCGCCGGACGGATTCGTGACTCTTCTCCTCACCCTCCTGGTCGCCGGGATCACCCTCCTTCTCGCCGAAGTCTTCCTGCCGGGCATGGTCGCCGGCGTTCTCGGCGTAGTCTGTCTCCTCGGGGTCGCCGTCGTCGGCTTTGCAGAATTCGGTCCCCCAACTGGCACCCTCATCGTCATCGGGGAACTCGTCGCCGGCACCATCCTCACTGTCCTCTGGATGCGCTATTTCCCGAAAACCCCGCTGGGTAAAAAATATATCCTCGATCCCTCCACTGCCGCCAAGGCTCCCGCAGGATCGGAAAAATGGGTGAATCGGGAAGGCGTCACCCTGACCGACCTTCGTCCCGCCGGTTCCGCCCGGATCGACGGTGAAAAGGTCGATGTGATCACCGCTGGAGAGCATCTCGAGGCCGGCACTCGGGTGAAAGTGGTCCGTCTTGACGGTCCATCCGTTTTTGTTCGCAGGACCGGCAATCCCCATTCATAATTCTCCGATATGCCGCTAATTCTTCTCATTGCCGCCGGGGTGGTTGCCCTGGTCTTCGGAATCATTCTTCTGAACTTCTTCGGCCTTTGGCTTCGGGCCCTCACCTCCGGCGCCCCGGTCGGAATCCCCACCCTTATTGCCATGCGTCTGCGCGGCATCCCGAACTCCCTCATTGTTAACGCCCGGATCACCGCTGTCCGCGCCGGAATCGACGTCTCCACCGCCCAACTGGAAACCCATTTCCTCGCCGGCGGCAACGTCGATCAGGTCATCCGCGCCCTCATTGCCGCCGATAAGGCCGGCATCAAGCTCGACTTCAACCGCTGCTGCGCCATCGATCTCGCCACCTCCGGCTCCGGCAAGACCGTCTTTGACGCCGTCCGCACCAGCGTCAACCCCCGCGTCATCGACTGCCCGGGAACTGCTTCCGGCAAAAGCACCATCGATGGTGTCGCCAAGGACGGTATCACCGTCCGCGCCCGCGCCCGCGTCACCGTTCGCTCCAACCTTGACCGCTTCGTCGGCGGCGCCACGGAGGAAACCATCATCGCCCGCGTGGGAGAAGGCATCGTCCGGGCCATTGGCTCCAAGGAAACCTACAAGGGCGTTCTCGAAAATCCGCAGGACATTTCCAAGGACGTGCTCAATCGCGGGCTCGATGCCGGCACCGCCTACGAGATCCTCTCGATCGACATTGCCGATGTGGACGTCGGGGAGAACGTCGGCGCCAAGCTCCAGGCCGAACAGGCAGACGCCGACAAACAGGTCGCCCAGGCCAAAGCGGAAATGCGTCGTGCCGCCGCGGTCGCGGTGGAGCAGGAGATGCGCGCCAAGGTCGTCGAGGCCGAGGCCCAGGTTCCCCTCGCCATGGCCGAGGCCTTCCGCAAGGGCAACCTCGGCATCCTCGACTACCAGAAGATCCGCAATGTTTCGGCCGACACGGAGATGCGCGCCGCCATCGCCAAGGATTCGGGCAAGACCGGCCCGAAATAATTCCCCTCCGCCATGGAGTGGCTCGTCCCCGTTCTCTTTGTCCTCGCCAGCCTCGCGCAGTGGTGGATGCAGAGAAACCGCCAGGGACAGGAGGAGAAGCCGTCCGAAAAGCCCCCCCTCCCGGGACGCCCCAACCCCCCTCGCCGCGAACCACCTGCGCAGGAGGAGTTTGGGGATTTGGGCGATCTTCTCGAGGCGTTGGGTCGCCGTCGCCACGATTCCCCACCGTCGCCGGTGGACGAAATCAGGCCATCCGTGCTCCCCGATCCGCCCGCCCAGCCAGCGCCTCCGCTCCGCCGCGAAACGCCTCCTGTTTTCCGTCCCGAGCCGCTCATCGTTCTCGAAACCCCCAAACCCGCCCCCACCCCCGTGGTGGTTTTTCCTGAGCCGAAACCATCGCCTCTCGCGGAACCTTTGGCTGTTTTCGAGGAAACAGCCCCGTCTCGGGTCACCTTTCGCCCCTTCCCCGACGCCAAAAAAGCGGACGCTGTCTTCACCCACCGCTGGGCCGAGAAACTTCGCTCTTCGGAGTCGGTCCGGGATGCGATCGTCCTTTCCGAAATTCTCGCCCCGCCGGTCTCTTTGCGCTGAAATCCTTCTATGCCAAAAAAGAACGCCGCCGGCTTGCCTGTCGCCCTCATCCAGATGGCGATGTCTCCCGATCCAAAAAAGAATCTCCCTGCGGCCATTGACCGCATCCACGCCGCCGCCAAGCAGGGCGCCCAGTTGGTTTGCCTGCCCGAACTCTTCCGCTCCCTCTACTTCTGCCAAAAGGAAGACTACAAGTGCTTTGACCTGGCTGAACCCATCCCCGGCCCCACCACCAACCTCCTCGCTAAAACCGCCAAAAAACTCAAAATCACCCTCGTCTCCAGCCATTTTGAGGAACGAGCGGGAGGCCTGTACCACAACACCGCCGTGGTCTTCGGTCCGGACGGCTCCATCCTCGGCACCTACCGCAAGATGCACATCCCGGACGACCCGGGCTTTAGTGAGAAGTTTTACTTCGCGCCCGGAGACACCGGTTTCCTACCGATCTCGACCCCGGTCGGAAAGCTCGGTGTCCTGGTCTGCTGGGACCAGTGGTATCCGGAGGCCGCCCGTCTCATGGCCTTGCGGGGCGCCCAAATCCTTATCTACCCGACCGCCATCGGGCTGGCGCGGACGGAACCGCGGGAATTGCATAAGGTCCAGTGCAGTGCCTGGCAGACCATGCAAAGAAGCCACGCGATCGCCAACGGTGTTTATGTCCTCTCGATCAATCGCACCGGACGGGAGGATAATCTCGATTTTTGGGGCACCTCCTTTGTTTGCGATCCTTTTGGTCAGGTCCTCACCCAGGCTTCCGCCGACCGCTCGGAGACCATCCGCGCGCATCTGGATCTCCATGAAATCGGCGTTACTCGCCAACACTGGCCCTTTTTGCGCGATCGGCGGGTCGACGCTTACCAGGGGCTCGACCAGCGTTTCCTCACTCCTTGAGCTACTCTTCGTCCGCCATCGACTGGTCCCAATACCGCTTTCCTTCCGAGTGGGAAAAACACGAGGCCACTTGGCTGGCCTGGCCCCATAACGAGGGCACCTGGCCCGGCCTGATGGAGCCGGTCCGCCAGACCTACCTGGAAATTATCCGCGCCCTCATCCCTGGCGAACGGGTGTATCTTTGCGTCAATGACTGTGCGGCGGCCGACGATGTCGGAGAGCGACTCCGACAGGCCGGCCTAACATCCTCCCATCTCCGGCTCGTCACCATCAAAACTGACGATGCCTGGCTCCGAGACAGCGGGCCTATTTTCATGCTCCACCGCAAAAAAGGTGTTCCCCCACGGGTCGCCCATGATTTCGGCTTCAACGGGTGGGGTCGGAAATACACGCCGTGGGATGCGGACGACCGCGTTCCCCTCGCCGCCTGCCCGATGACCGAAACGCCCTTCGAGACCCACGAGTACGTGCTTGAGGGGGGCTCCATCGACACGGACGGCCTCGATACCCTGCTCACCACGGAACACTGCCTGCTCAATAAAAACCGGAACCCCTCACTTTCCCGCGTCGAAATTGAGACCAGGCTCAAGCGCTGGCTGGGAATGAAACACATTATCTGGTTGGGGGATGGTCTTGAGGGCGACGACACTGATGGGCACGTGGACGACCTGAGTCGCTTTGTCGCCCCCGGCGTGGTCGTAACCGCGGTGGAAAAAGATCCCCGGGATACGAATTACGGCCCCCTGATGGACAACCTTGATCGCTTAAGAAAAGCGCGGGATTCCCGCGGTCAGTCGCTGCGGGTTCTGGAAATCCCCATGCCGCCCCGCAGTGACGGTCCTCATCACCGTAATCCCGCCAGCCACGCCAACTTCTATATCGCAAACTCGGCCGTGCTCGTGCCTGTTTTTAACTCTCCCACGGACAAGGCGACCCTGGATCTGCTCCGCCCCTTCTTTCCGGACCGAAAAGTTGTCGGAATCGACTGTTCTGCCTTGGTCGGTGGTCTCGGCGCCATCCACTGCATCACCCAGCAAATGCCCGCAGTTCAAGCTTAAGTCTGGTGTATGGATAGCTTCAGGTTTTTGTGAACGTTTACGTGAACGCAGATTTTAGAAAATATTGGCTAGAAAGCGTTTATTTTCATGACCCTCGTTTACCTTCACGTTCCCATTCACGATAGTTGAGTCCTCACGGCTCAAGCCCTATGCTTCGAACTATGAAGCCACTCCGCATCGGTCTGCCCTCCGGCAGCCTCCAGGAAGCGACATTGGAGCTTTTTCGGCGCGCCGGATTCAGCATCGGCGCAAACTCCCGCACCTACCGGCCCTCCATTGACGACCCTTCCTTTGAGGTCCGGTTGATTCGCGCCCAGGAGATTGCCGCTTATGTCCAGGATGGGTTCCTTGACCTCGGGCTGACCGGAACGGACTGGATCCAGGAGACCCGGGCGAAGGTGCATGTCGTCTCCACCCTTCGATTCA
>Ga0214917_10001741_pt1 | contig 27703 bp, 37 predicted proteins | sample LL_1208_BB_MetaG_FD_177983 | JGI IMG/M metagenome (GOLD analysis project Ga0214917, IMG submission 177983) | Freshwater microbial communities from Lake Lanier, Atlanta, Georgia, United States - LL_1208_BB | ecosystem: Environmental > Aquatic > Freshwater > Lake | place: USA: Georgia | collected... | reverse complement strand
CTAAAAGGTGCGCCATTAGACCAAATGAATTATGTGGTTGCAGGGGTTAAGAATGGGATTCTTACGCAAAACGAAGCTAGAGAATATCTTGGACTTAATAATCTCGATGGTGCTGATGATTTGTTGCTTGCCTCTGGTGATGCTAGTCCTATCTCCGGTAGTTCTCCGCAAGACACTGGAGGCGGCGGCAACCTTAAAATTATTGGCAGAACGGGGCGCGCAGGAAATGCTTAAAGAACTATTAGAGAAACTCAAGGCTGCGGCAGACAAGAGAAAGCCAAAACCTAAGTTGGTAGATGGAAAGATTAAGGAAAGGGAGCCGATAAATGGCTAAACATGTCACTTTTTTCTACGAAGCCAAAGTTGAGTTAGGCAGAAAAGCCGACGAGGCAACGGGCGAGCCCACGGGCGAAATAGAAGCCACACTTACAACCTGGGGCGCAAGAGAAGGCGCAGACGGTCGGCGGTTCTTTTATACGCCAGAGGCTTTTCAAAACTGGCACGAAATGTGGCACGAGTCAGGCAGACCGCTGCCGATGTACTTTCAACATTCAAGCGATATGATGCCTGTCGGTGAATGGTCGAAGTTTGATATCAACGAAGAAGGTATGACCGGAACTGGAAAGATTTTCCTAAATACCACAGCCGGATCTGATTTATATACAATCATGCGCGAAAGCCCGCGGATGGTCGGCGGTGTATCTGTTGGTGCTTATGCTGACGAATATCAGATGGTTGATGAAAATGGTGAACCTACAGACGATCCGGATATGTTTTTTCAGATCGTCAAAGGTGGTCTAGCGGAGGTGTCCATCGTGATGCAGCCGAATAATCCGAAGGCTGAGATCAGTAGACTTGAATACTGGATGGGATCAAAACCCAATCCGAGAGCGATTGAGAAGGCTTTGCGTGATGCAGGGCTATCTCGCCGGGATGCGACCGCCGCGTCCGGTGTGTTGAAAGCCATTTTGGAACAGCGTGATGCTGTGGGCGATCAACAAACTGCCACTCAGAGTGAGTCTGATGCGGCGGAGTTGCTGAAAGCGCTCGAATACCGCGAGTTGCTGAAAGCTATTTCAACCCGTTAGGAGATTTCAAAATGTTGGAAAAAGTAATCGAAAAACTGGATGCAATCGAAGCATCTAGCGCTGCCAAGCTGGCAGAAACCGCACAGGCTGTCGAGGCAAAAGTTGCCGAGGCTGTCGAGGCTGTTAAAACCGAAACCGAAGCAAAGATTGCCGCTTTAGAGGCAAAAGTTGCCGCTCCTTCTATCATTCGTCCTATTCACAAGACTGTCCGTGGCGAAGCAAATCGTCGCTTCCGTGATGTGCTTAAGGAATATGTAAAGGGTGGGAACAACATTGAGCGCGAGATCAAGATTTTTGAATCTGTCGATCAGTGTGAAGCCTACATCAACGAAGCCTCAGCTCTTACAGGCTCAGGTTATGATGTTGGTGGCCGCACCGCTTACGATCCCGTATTCGCTGCAAAGCGTCTTGGAAACCCGTTGTTAGGTTTGTCGCGAATCGTCGCAACTGATGGTTCGGCTTATCAGTTCCGCGTCAAGACAGGTAATGCAGGCGCACAGTGGGGCTACACCGTTCAAAACAACGGCGCATCCACGACTGAAGCCACGAGCATCTGGCAAGTCATTCTTAAGGACTTGAATGCTCAGTTCCCAATCAGGACGGCGGCGCTTGATGACATTGACGGCTTGGAGCCCAATGTTGTAGACGATATGTTGATGGAGTTCCAGCAGTCAATCGCAACCTCGGCAATTCAAAACAACGATCAGTCGGGAACTGGAACCTCGGTAACGACGGGCGGCGCTGACGGTTTGCGCGGTTTGGATCAGTACGCTGGCGCAAATGCTTCCTACACCGGCGGCTCATGCTCGACGGCTTCGTTCGGAACCTCGGGAACTGCAACCAGTAACGGTTTGCATAACCTTGCTACTTACGATCAGTTGACCACGAACGCCAACACGGTCGCGGCTAACAATATTGTTTACAAAGACGTTGTGAACTTTATTTATAGCCTGCCACAGCAGTATTGGACACCGACAGCAGCATTTATGATTAACCCAGTTCTCCTTCAAGGAATCCGTGGTTTGGTCGATTCGCAGCTGCGTCCGATCTACATCGACGGTCTTTCCAGAACTGATGGCATCGTAGGTGAGTTGCTTGGGTTTAAGGTCGTTGTTAATAAGTATGTTGACAATCCCAGCCAACCCACCGCCGGAGCAGCAGGAACGACCTCCTACTATCCGATGTACTTTGCGGATTGGCAGCAGTTCCACACAATGGTGATGCGTCTGTCGATGGTTCTCCGTCGCTACGATCAGACCCTCCCAGGTTCGATTACGTTCTACGGCGAGACTCGCGCAGCTACTTCGGTGCGCGATCCTAACGCTGGCGTTCGTTATCGTTCGACTGGTACGGCTGCTTGATAAAAGAGGGCGCAAGCCCTCTCCCTTTTGGAGAGACTATGAAACATGTAATTTTGGAAGGCTTGAAAAAGGCTCTCCACGAGGGCAACAGTACTGTCAATCTCGCGGAAGCCTCAGCCCTAACCGGCTCAGGCAGCGGGGTTGGCGGTCGCGTATATAACGAGGATGTATTTGCATCCCTTCGTTATTGGAACCCATTTCGAGTGTTTGCCAATCAGACAATGACGGCAGACTCAGATATTCAGTTTGTTGTCAAAACGGGTAACGCTGCTAACTCCACTAACCCGTGGGGTTATGCGGTCAACGCCAATTCAGGCTCGCCCAACATCGCCACTAGTATCTGGCAGCTTCCGATGCGTGTTATTTCCGCTCAGATGCCAATTCGCGCAGCGGCAATGGATGACATCAACGGATTAGATGCGGCTCTTGTCGAAGATCTTGCAATGGAATTTAGCCAGATTGAAGCGGCATCTATGGCAATCAACAACGATCAGGCAGGCTCAACAACGACTTCTACAGGCGCGACAAACGGTCTTAGAGGCTTGAAGATGTATCTTGGAACCGCAGGATCATCTGCCGCTTATGGAACGTCCGGAACGGCCATAACGGCAGGCATTCATACTTTGAACACAATCGGCTACACGAACGCTTCTGGTGTAACGTGGGCTAATTTAGTTGATGCAGCAAACGCACTTCCCGGCCAGTTTTGGAGGATGGAAGGTACTGCATGGATGATGCACCCGACGGTCATTCAGGTTCTAAGGAAAGCTCTTACGACAGGCAATAATAATGTATTGCTAGAGACTGGTGAGTTCGACGAAGGCCCTGCGATTAACATCCTCGGCTGGCCTGTCATTGCTAACCCGTATTTAGATGCTCCTGCTGTTGGCGCTTCCCCGGTTTATCTTGCCAACTGGCCGAGGTTTATGTGGATCGTCGACCATTCCGAGATGTTGCTTCAGAGAATGGAGCAGACTCAGCCGGGAACGATTACCATATATGCTGAGAAGCGGATGGTTTCGACCGTTCGTGATGTAACTGCCGGTGTTCGGATCATTGGAACCTAAAGATGCCATCTCAACTGCAAGGTAACTTCGGAGCGGGTTCAAGAAACCCGTTTAACTACTCGAAAGTGATCCAGAGTAATCGAGATCCGGTTACTCAATGGCTTACTTACGACGAAATCACCAATCAGTTGAATTTATTTCAGGATGAAAGCCAAGACGATTATCTGGCTCAATTAGAACTTGCCGCTAGGATGGCGATAGAAGACTATCTGGGCGTTCCGGTGTTCAATGTGACCTATCAAGCCTCTTACATGATTTCGGGGCTTATGGCAGCTCCTGTAAGTCTTGATCTTCCTGAAGTCTCACAGAATGGTGTCACAATCAATTGGGTGAAATACTACACAGATGTAAATCCACCTGTGCTTACGACAATTACAAGCACAAATTATTATTATGACCCGACGGGTAATAAGGTGGTTTTGTTTGAGGTTCCCAATAACATCAACACTTACATGACCGCTCCTATGCTTTGTCAGTACACGTTACAAGGCTCGGTCATTGGTCAGTATCCTGTAGTCAAGCAAGCCGGTCTCATGCTGCTCACTCACCTGTACAACAACCGCTCTGCAACGTCGGCAGAAAATCTAAAGCAGATTCCGTGGGCGATTGACCAGTTGCTTAGACCTTACAAGCCTTTGGTGATGTAATGGTTTTACGCGTCGATGAGATAAGCATCAATAACCTGTCGTTTACAGTCACAAATTTAGGTGAGCAAACGACGGTAGAGACGCTTTGGTTTAAAACGCGAGCAAAAACCAAATCAGTTCACAATAACATTAGGACATTGGAACGATTTAGGCAATACGACAATATGATAGAGTTTGTTTGTAATTACACGCCAAATATTCGGACAATTTCGGACGCTCAAGAAGCATACAGCGTGACGTTTCGTCAAAAGTCATGGAGAATAGCCGAGATTTTTGAGCACGATGATCGGCAATGGGTAACATTAAGATGTTATCGCAACGAACCGAGCGCGGCGGTATAGCATGGGCCAGAATTCAGCGGTTGTTTATGCTCAGGCAATACAAGCGCAATTGGTTAGTGTAGTAACTCCGACCCCAGTTTATGCGGTATTTAACAGAAATTTTGCGACAGAACCAACGTTTGTGACATGGCAACTTAGGGACGTGCATCAGCCCGTATATACCGGACCGCAGTCTGTAAAAGGAATTGATACTCCAGTATTTCAAGCTACGGTATTTGCACAAGTAATGGCGAATTGTTATGCCAAAGCGCAACAGATTATAGATGCTTTGCATGGCTACCAAGGGACATTTGGAAGTTTATTTTTTGTTGCAAAAGTCGATGTTGATTGGCTTTTCCATACATACGATAATGACAGTAAGTTACATCAAATTGTTCTTGATTGCACTTTAGACATTCCTTCGTGAGGTGAAAAATGGCTCTTCCAACTAAAGTATTACCCGGCTTTTCAGCCTCGCTGTATTGCCAACCAACTGCGACGCCGACCCCATTGACAACTGCAAATCTTTCGGTTGTTGCAAGCGTTTCTGCAATTGCAGTGGCTGCCAATTTAGTGCCGGTGGAGGCAATTCCGTCATTTGGCCAAGATGATGCGGTTGCAAACTTTTCAGTTGCCGGTTCGCGCCAATCTGACAAGATTCCAGTGCAATCTGCACCAACTTCAATGACAGTTGTCGCGGCATGGAACCCGTCAGATACAGTTCTGTTGCTTCTTCGTGGCGATGCGTACAATGGGACGATTGATCGGACATTTGTTATTGCAGCAACGGATGGCACAAACATTGTTTATTACGCGTTTAACGGGCGTGTAAGCCAGTGGACGATTGATCCTGCTCCTGGCGCTGAAGCCAAGGTCACATTTACGATTAATCCAAGGGGCAATCAATATGGTTGGTCAAACAATGTCTGAGTTTCTTGAAGGGATGGTGGGCTTTTATGGCGACCTACATCAATACGCTAAAGGCCATGCCTTTACCCTTCAAGAGGTGGATGCCGCCTTATCGGAGGCCGAAGGCGCTGATGCGATTTGTCTAAGTGTTATGAGGCTTTATGCAGCGAGCGAGTGAGGATTTGCTAGGGTATTTGGTGGCACAAGCTGAGACTGGAGCCAAAAACTGGTTTGGCTATCCTCAGCAGCGCATTGTAAATATTGCACTGTGCCATCGAATAGCTGAAGCTCATGCGCCGGATATGACACCAGAAGAAATTGTGGATTACGTCACAAGGCTAAATGATTTGATTTTCCGGCGCATTGTTGCAAATGCAGTTTGAAGTCAAAGGCATGAAAGATGTAGAGCAGGCATTGCTTGCTTTGCAGGCTGAATTTGGCTCGACTATGGCCAAGAGATCTTTAGTTCCGGCATTAAGAAAAGCAGTTATGCCAGCCAGAGATTCAATCAAAGCCGCTGCGCCAATTGATACGGGAAAGTTGAAAACAACGGTAAGAGTTGGATCTAAGGTAGCAACGGCTAAAGACAAAAAAAGAAAATATTTAAGCGCCAATACGGTTGCATTTGGATATGTTGATGTTGGTGTTAAATATTACGATGATAAAGGTCAGTATAGGCCTGCAACAGAAGCACTGGAATATGGAACGGCAGAACAGCCTGCTAGACCATTTATACGAAGATCATTCAAGACAATGATTCCTAATATGTTGGAAATTTTGTCTAAAGATCTAAAAAATCAAGTTGATAATTGGGCAGCTAAACAAAGGGCAAGAAGATGAAGCTACACGAAAGGCTTGGTGGTTTCAAGCGCACAAAATACAAAACGATAACTTTTAACGGCCATGACCTAGAAGTGTATGTACCTACTAGGAATGAAATGCAAAGCCTCACAGACAGGCTTAGGCGACCCTCAGACGAGCTGATAGATGCAGAGTACCAAGAAATTATTAAATCGCTTTGGGACTTTCTAAAGCCCACCGATGAGGGCGTAGAAATTAAAGGTGATGATGTGTTGGTTCAGGGCTCCAGCATGAAAACTGCTGCGCGATACAAAGCAATTGCCAAGATGCGTGAAATTGCGATGATTTCGTTAGTGGGATTTAAAGAGGGCGAAGATTTGTTTGCGCTTTCTTACGAAGATATATCGGAAACTCTTTCGGAAGTAGATATTAAAAACCTTGTTGATTTAATTCAGCAAGCTGTAGATCCAAATTATGAGGCCACAAGAAAAAACTGATTGGGTCGATATATAGGCAAGTCAGAGCTGCTTCCATATTTAACGGATTGAGTCCTGAAGCGTTTGATAGGCTTGATGTATCGACCGTTCGAGAGTTAGAATTGATGTGGCGCGATGGTATGATAGGCGGCAGGCAAAACCTGATGCTGATATCGCACTTGATGACAATTGTTTGGAATTTGGCATCATCATTTTCCAAACATGGAAAGACATTCAAACCGCAAGATTTTTTCCCGCATTTGGAGGAATATTTTGTACCTCCTGAGAACATGACAAGACAAGAGCGAGATTTCTTGGCATGGACATCATTGCCAGGATTCCGAAAGGAATTTTTGGACATTCTAGGGGGAAATCGTGGCCGGTAAGATGATCGCGGGCCTGCAAGTTGGCTTAGGACTTGACAGCGCAGAGTTCAAAAAGGGTGCCGACGAGGCCAAGAAAAAAGCTCAAGAGCTTGGGCAAAGCCTAGCATCCAATAGCACTCAAACAAAAGGTTATTCGTCTGCAATCAATGACGCTGCCGCTGCACAAAAGAACTTTCAATATAACCTAAGAAATGTAGGTTATCAGGTACAGGATTTCTCGGTTCAGGTTTCAGCGGGAACGTCCGCAACACAAGCGCTTGCACAGCAACTTCCACAATTGTTGTCTGGTTTTGGCACTATGGGTGTGGTGCTGGGCACTATTGCCGCGGTCGGTATTCCTGTTGCGATTGCTGCATTTAATATACTTAACGGCAATATCAAAAGTCTTGAGGATGCAACAAAAGACGCAACTTCCGCGGCTAATGATTTTATTGCAGCAAATAACAAGGCAGGACAATCATTAACAGGAATTGCGGAGTCTTATCACAAAGATGCTGCCCCAGCATTAAAAGAACTTTATGATCAACTAAAGGCTATTGCGAAGATCGAACTTGATCTTCAGATGAAGAAATTTACGCAATCGCTAATCAATGAATATGCACCGACCTGGAAGCTAGCATTGCCAGAGATATTCAATTTGTTTCGTGATTCGCCAGTGGAAAAACTATCAAAAGATCTTGGCGTATCAAATGATGAGGCAAAACAATTATTTAAGACTTTGCGTGAGTTTCAAGAAGGTAAAAAGACATTTGAAGAATTAACGTCGTTTGTTTCTACGTTGTCATTGCAAACAAGAGAAGCGACTGAAGAAGGTCAAAAGCTAAGAAGGCAATTATTAGAGACGATTACTAAAATTACCGAAGCCAATACCGCAAAAACTGAGACTCAAAAGAAAGAAGAGGGCGAAGCAAAACGGCTTGCGGAAAGCGAAGCAAAGCGCAGGCAGGAATATTTAGACGGCTTGGATCAGCAGATTAGAAGGCTAAAAGAAGGTGAAAATGCGGCATTATTGTTTGAAGCTGCTAAACAAGGCGGCGCAGAGGGCGTAAAAAAAGCGAAGCAAATTATTGACTTGAAAAAAGAAGAAGAGGATTTAAAAAACTCATTGAAAAAAAGGATAAAAGAAGAAGAGAGGCAATTAAAAGAAGAAGAAGAAGCTACTAAAGCATTCCGAAAGGCAATGGACGACGATTCAAAACGTGCGATATATGCGTTAGAAAAACAAGAAGAGGCCGAGCGCAAAGCAGCAGAAGCTGGAGAAAAGCGATACCAACAATTTAGAAAAGAGCTTGATGCGGCAAGAACGCCGCTAGAAGTTTATCGTGACAAAGTAGATGAGATAAACAGGGCATTCTCAGAAGGTTTAATTACTTCGCAAGAGCATGAAAAGATTTTGCGGAAATATTCTGAGGACTTGCAAAAAAAATATGATCCGCTCATAGACATCCTAGATGACCTTAGAGATGGATTTAAGAGTTTAGGCGGCTCAATTGTTGATGCGTTTACCTCTGGCAAGTCGGCAATGGATACGTTCAAGACTGTGCTGCTAGATATTTTTAAACGCATGGCGACAAAACAATTCAACCAATTGTTTGATTTGATGATGCCTAAAGCCGGTGGTGGAATGCTTAATCGGTTAATTGGTTCAATTACTGGAGCATTTACCGGCGGCGGTTTTGGCACTGGATCGTCATTTGGAAACATGGATATTGGCGGCTTTTTAGCCGAAGGTGGTCCCGTTCAAGGGAACGAGGCATACATTGTTGGGGAGAAAGGCCCGGAGCTATTTGTGCCAAATGCGAGCGGCACGATAGTGCCTAACAATATGATAATGGGATCAGGGCAAACAGTGAATTACAACGGTCCTTACATAGCCAATATGCAAGCGATTGACACCCAATCCGGATTGCAGTTCCTCATGCAGAACAAACAGACTATTTGGGCTGCGAATCAGTCCGCTCAAAGGTCATTGCCTGTGAGTAAGTGATATGAGCCTTCAAACCATTCTGTCAATCTGCGAATCGGTCGGCATCAACGACCAAAGGTTTGTTGGTCAGACCATCAGCCGCAACCAAAAAATCTTCACCTCAGAAATTTTGACGGTTGTGCCTTTTGTGTTTGACCTCAAGCCCATGAACTACTTGCTGTACTCGCAGAACCGAGGGACGCTGAACAGCTTGCGAATTCCTGACAAAGCACTTGAGCAATACCTCAATTTTGGCAGCACTGGTTGGCTGAACTACATCAAATACCAAGGCGAGATGACCTCAGCGCAGATTGGCGCGTGTCTGTGGCAATCCTCAAGCGCGTTGAAATCCTTGGTGCTTGGCTCACTTCCGTCTGTTGCTTCAACAACGGTTCTTTTTCGTGCTGGTGACTTTGTTCAGTTTGGGCGGTACGCCTACATTGTGACGGCAGACGTGTTGCGCGGGGTTCTTTCAACAGTGACTGTTCCTGTTCACCGAAACCTTATCACCGGAACAACCACGACTACTCCATTGGTTGCTGGTCAGTTTGGCACAACAACCGCGTTCTCAACTACCTACACAGGCATCACGTTTCCTGTCATCTTGCGTGTATACCCTGACTACACGCTTGCGCCAATGACCAATGATTCGTTCATCCAGTGGAATGGGACGTTCAAGGCTTTTGAGAGCGTTCTATGAACAACATTGCGCCAGTCCAAAACACCAACAACATCCGCGTTGCGGATTTTGTTCGCATCACATCAGGTTCTGAAACGTATCTGTTGTCATCGTGTCCGTACACAATCACGGTTCCAGCGGTGTCCACGGCTCCATTCACGGCCGCAAGCGTTCTGATGAGGGTTGGGGACGTTCAGCGCGACATTAAGTCAACGGCCAACGAAACCACCGTGTCACTGTCCGGCATTGATACGGCCACGCTTGGCTTTGTTTTGGGGCAAACAATCAAAGGAGCCAAGATTGAGATGTGGCACGGGTTCTTTGACACCAATGGCGCACTCATCACGACCGGCGGCACGGGTGGTCTGTACCAGTTCTTCAACGGGTTCATCACCAGCTTTTCCATCACGGAAAACTGGATGGAGGAAGCCAAAGCATATTTGGCAACCATCACAGTGTCAGCATCATCCATCCAACTGATTTTGCAGAACCGGGTTGCTGGCCGCTACACCAACAACAATTCGTGGCAGTTCTTTGCCCCAGGCGACACAAGCATGAATCGCGTTGGGTTCATTGAAACAATCAACTACTACTTTGGCAAAGATGCGCCCGCAAATTCGTGACGCCTCACCGCACGACATTCCTGCGTTGCTAAATATGCTGCGCGGGTATCGGGCCAACATGCCATACGGTTTCCTGCAAGACGCGGATGACGCTGAATACGTCACACAGATGCTGACAAGCCTGATGGCGGGGCAAGGGCTAGTGCTGGTTGCCGAGAAAGACAAACTGATTGGCGTGTTGATTGCGGGCATCATGCCAAGCCTTTGGTCACCCAAGCACGCAATGCTGACTGAGTTTGCCTATTGGGTTGAGCCAGAACACCGTGGCGGCACTGCCGGTTATCGGTTGCTCAACAAGTACCTTGAGCGCGGCATCAAGCTCAAAGAGGATGGGCGCGTGTGTCACATCTTCATGAGCAAAATGGTCAACAGTCCCGACCTCAGTTATGAGCGGTTTGGGTTTCGCAAACTTGAAGAATTTTGGGTGATGTAAATGCCGGGTTCAATAATTGCCGCAGCGGTCTTCAATTTGACGGCAGGCACGTTTGCTTACGCGGCAACGGCGTTTGCGATCAACCTTGTTGCGTCCGCAATTATTTCGAGAGCGTTTGGGCCAAAAGGCCCAGGTGATTCTGCCAACCAAAGCTCCAACCCCGGCAACAACCAGCAGGTTGGGCCAGCGGGCGACAACAAAGTGCCGGTCATCTATGGAAGCGCATTCACTGGCGGCATCGTCACCGATTTGTCCATCACCAGCGACAACCAGACAATTTTTTATGTTCTGACCTTGGCGGAAGTCACCGGGAGTGAATACGGTGCGGCAGACACCTACACATTTGGCAGCGTGTATTTTGGCGGCAAGCGTTGCGTGTTTGATGGAATCGACACAACGCGGGTTGTTGGATTGCTTGACGAGTCCACGGGCCAGACGCAAACCAACATTGACGGCAAGTTGTTCATATACCTGTACCGCAATGGCTCAAATTCTGGCGCGAACACGACCACATCCGCCATTGAAGTCATGCAGCAAGACGGGCTTGTGTACAAGTGGGATTCGTCCAAACAAATGACCAATGCGGCGTTTGCAATCGTCAAGATGCAGTACAGCGTCAGCGCAAACTTGACCGGCATCCAGCAGACACGTTTTCAACTGACCAACTCGCGCACAAACCCCGGCGCGTGCTTGTATGACTTTATGCGCTCAGAGCGTTATGGTGCAGCGTTGTCGGACGCTCAGATTGATTCCACATCACTCAATGCATTGGACGCATACAGCACGCAGTTGATGACATACACGACATACACAGGCGGGTCTGCTACGCAACAGCGGTTCAAGTTTGACGGAATGTTGGACATGAACAATTCCGTGATGGCAAACCTGCAATCACTGTCAACGTGCTGTGACTGCCTCATCAAATACAACGAAATCAACGGCAAATGGGGCGTCATCGTTCAGCAGCCGACATACACGGCAGTGATGGACGTCAACGACAGCAATATGGTGTCTTCCATTCAAGTGACGCCTATTGACCTTGCCTCAAGCTACAACATCATTGAGGTGAAATTTCCTGACGGTTCGTCCAAGGACACCTTCAATTCCGCCACGTTTGATTTGTCAATCGTGAACCCTGCGCTGATGTACCCCAACGAGCCGGTGAACAAGCAAACAGTCAGCTTGCCGCTGGTGAACAACAGCGTTCGGGCGCAGTACATTGCCAACCGTTGCCTTGAGGCGGCGCGTGAAGACTTGCAACTCAAAGTGGTCATCAACTACGTTGGAATTCAGCTTGAAGCCGGTGACGTTGTGACCGTGACCAACTCCAATTACGGTTGGGCCGCAAAAGTGTTCCGCATCAATCAAGTGGTTGAGAACTTCAGTGACGATGGGCAAATCACGGCGTCTTTGTCGCTTGGTGAATACAACCCGGCGGTGTTTGATGACATGAACATCACTCAGTTCACGCCAGCACCAAACAGCGGCATTGGTTCGCCATTGACGTTTGGTACGCTGTACGCGCCAACAATCACAAACATTCAAGTCAACGCGGCCATTCCAAGTTTTGACGTGGCCGTGACCTGCTCAAGCAGCGGCATCGTGCAGTACGCTGAGGTGTATTACAGCGCGTTCCAGTACCCAACAACAACGCAAATGATGTTTGCCGGAACAACGGCCATCAACGCCAACGGCAATCCGTATGCGCCCAACGCCTCAATGGGCACGGTTCAAATCAGCACAGTGCCGCAGGGCAACTGGTACTTTTTTGTCAGGTACATCAACGCCCTTGGCAGCAGCCCGTTTTCGGCCGCATCCTCAGTGTTTGCTTGGCGTCCCACAACCTACCAATACACAAACCGCTGGATTGCGGTTGCATACGCAACAAACGCAACGGGCACAGCGGGGTTCAGCTTCAACCCGCGTGGCAAAACCTACTTTGGCTTGCTGAACGCAACAACAGCCAACACAAGCAACGACCCAACGCAATACACGTGGTATGCCGGAACCTTTGGCGCTGAGAATTACTTGCTGTTTGCGAGCCGTGGTGATCGCAAGGTCAGCATCGCTGTTGGCAACGCGGGATTCAGCAACTTGGGCGGAGCGTTTGTGCCGTCCGAAACATCGTTGTATGACACGTCAATTTGGGGTGCGCTTGAAGATGGACAAAACTACATTGACCTTGATGCGCGGTCAGGTCAGTTGACCAAAGCCGGGACAACCGCAATCAGCAGTGCTGACGGCTTGTTGAGCGTCACAAACAACACCTCTGGTTCTATGGTGGTGTCATTGCAGAAATTCTTGAACTTTGGCAACGGCGTGTACAGCAAAACATTTAACGCGGCAACGCTGACCATTGACGTGTATGGACGCGTGGTGGGATTCACTGAGCCTGATTCGTTCTACTACACGGACAACAGCTTTACGGCGACAGCAGGGCAAACCAGCTTTGCCGTGACGCACGTTGTTGGAAACGTCCTTGTGTTCCGTGATGGCGTATTGCTGGACACCTCTGAGTACACCGAGACAACCACAACTGTTGTGATGACTGTTGCTTGCGCGGCTGGCGAGATTGTTGAAATCATCAACATGAGGGCAGTCAGCACCAATCAATACTATGAGCCGCTGACCACAAGTATTGCAAGCAGCACCACCAACACAGTGACCTATTTGGCGGGGCCAGACCAAATCATTGAAGTTGGCGACCAGTTGTGCTTTGCGGCCGCTCAACCCGCACCAACAGATACCGTGACGTCATTTGCCGTGTCAGCGGTCAACCCGGCAACCAAGGTCATCACATTTGGCGCGACAATTTCCGGCGCAACGGCGGGCTTGCAGATTTTCCGCAAACGGGCGGCGGGTGCGGCGTACCGTCCATTCAGCCGCTGGACGGTTGATTTGACGGCGGCAAACAGCTACACCCCAACACAGTTTACGGTGCGCAACGGCTTTGAATCAATTTACATCAATGGCGCACAAATCAGTGAGGTTGACTATGACCTGACAGACACAACAATCGGCGGGTTCCCTGCGCCAGTGACGGGAAAACTGACCATCATTGCGTACAGTGAAAACAACTTTGGCGTCCCGGCTTCCAACGTGACCAACAACGTTGCTTACTCTGCCGCAGGGGTCTCGTCTTACGTGTTCCCCAACAACCCGCTGTCAGTGGAAATCTACGCCAACGGTGCATTGCTTTCCAAAGGCGCGGCGGCGGATTATACGGCCACATCTGCGGGTTATAACTTAGTCACGGCGTTCAACAACAACTTCACCTTGCTTAACCAGCAAACATTCGCCAGAATTGACGCGGCATAAAGGAAAAACATGACACAGGCATTCAACCTTTCACAACTGGCAAACAATCTTGATTCCACGGGGCGCGTGGACGCTACTGACGGCTTGGTGAACGCGGTTCCGGTTCTCAATGGTGGCACAGGAGCATCCTCAGCAGGTGCAGCAAGAACCAACTTGAACGTCCCCGGACGAGATGGTGAAAGCGCGACAGGAACTTGGCCCATCAGCATTTCGGGCAACGCCGCAACCGTGACAAACGGCGTGACGCTTGATACAGCGCAAACCATCACCGGCAGCAAGACGTTTTCAACTGCTCAGACCTTCAGCGCAAACATTAACGCCAACGCACAAGGCAGGTTCATTTCAGCAGGTAGAGACAGCAGCGATTGGAACAACAGACAAATTCTTGTGCAAGGAGACAATGTGCCCGGAATTGGTTTTCACGCGCCAGTCAGTGCTGCGGCAGGAATTTTGAAATTTTATGGACCAACTAGCAGGTTTGAATTCAGAAACAACGCTGACACAGGGTTTTTGGGTATTACCGCAGATGCTGTATTTTTGCAAAGCTCCAATGAATATGCCGCAGCACGCCCTTCCCTTGGTTGGGTGACGCTGGCTGGCCTCATTTACAACAACACCTTACCGGGTGGAGGCACTTGGGCTTGGTTTTGGGGTAGCGGGGGCGGAGTAGCATCAGGAATCAATGCGGGCGGCACAACCTTGCCTGACATTGGTGTTTACGTTAACGGTTGGGGTTTTGCTTGGAGATTCTTGTGATGAGCAGATTGAAAGAACTTGGGATTGATATTGAGGCACCGATTACATGGCTTAATGTTGACAGAACGTCAGCGCAAGCTGCGCATGGCATCCATCCCTTTGGAATTGACATGACGGGAACTCCGGCGCATTGGGAGGCGTTGATGGCCGATATTGCTGACGGGGTGGTGACTGTTCAGGCAATGCCCCCGGCGGCTGAAATTTCCTTGGCGGCTATGGCTGGCGCGGCAAGGGTTGAGCGCAACCGGCTTTTGGCCGAAACTGACTGGACGCAAATTCCTGACGCGCCTATGCTTGCAAGCAAACGGGCTGAATGGGCGACCTATCGCAAAGCACTGCGCGACCTTACTGGTCAAGCCGGGTTCCCTCAAACCGTTGTCTGGCCGCAGACGCCATAAAACAAGACAAGACAATGCCGTGCCCTGTGAGTACATTGGCGGCGTTGGCGGTGTGATTTATATTGAATACATCGGTTAGACATGTCACTGAAAATTTGCGTTTATGCGATCTCTAAAAACGAAGAGCAATTTGTCAAACGATTCTGCGAATCAGCCAAAGATGCTGACCTAATCCTGATAGCCGATACTGGGTCAACAGACAACACTGCAAGCCTAGCCAGAGAATGCGGCGCTACCGTCTACGATATATCTGTTAAGCCGTGGCGTTTTGATATGGCGCGAGACACTGCTTTATGTCTTATCCCCGGTGACTACGATGTTTGTATTTCCCTAGATCTTGATGAGGTTTTAGAGCCGGGATGGCGCGATGAAATAGAAAGCGTCTGGAGGCCCGAAACGACTCGATTGAGATATAAATTCAATTGGGGGCATGACATTCTTTTTTATTATGAAAAGATCCATCATAGAAATGGATATCGTTGGCATCATCCGGTGCATGAATATCCCGTACCCGATCTCCGTATTCAAGAAGTCTACGCTTACACCGACAAACTCTTAGTCTCTCATCACCCCGATCCTACTAAGTCGCGAGGGCAATATCTCGACCTCCTCAGAATGGCTGTTAAAGAGGATTCTAGATGCCCTAGAAACGCTTTTTACTTTGCTCGAGAGCTAACCTTCTACAGTCTTTGGGATGAGGCTATAGAGGCTTTAAACGCTTATTTGAAGATGCCGGAAGCGACCTGGGCGAATGAACGATGTTACGCGATGAGGCTTTTAGGTAAATCTTACGACGCAAAACAAAATTACTGGCAAGCTCTAAAGTGGTATCGCATGGCTATTGCTGAAGCTCCAGGCACTAGAGAGCCTTGGGTTGATTTTGCGATGTCTTGTTACGCTAAACATTTGTGGAAAGAATGCCACCATGCCGCTACAATGGCACTTAGTATTGTAGATCGTGAATTGGTTTATACGTGCGACCCTGACGTTTGGACCTCGAAACCGTATGATTTGGCGGCAATCTCTGCTCATCATTTAGGCTTGAAAGATGATGCGATTCGGTATGGTCAGCAAGCGGTGAAATTATCTCCGGATGACCAGCGGTTGAAAAGCAATCTAGCTTTTTATGAAGAAGCAGTGTTAGAATCCTGAAAAAGACAAGATAGCCATCGTTCTGCTGAGAGTTTTTAGCGAACGTTAATTTACCGAGTGAGGGAAACGTGGCGGTCTTTAATAAGAATACGTTGACACAGGTTAGCGGGTTCAACAATCAAATTATTGCTGGTGAGTTGGTTTATAACCAAAAAACTTACTGGAATATTACGCTCAATAATGCAGATGGAACGCCAAGGAATTTAACAGGCGCAACCATTACTAGCCAAATTATTCGTCGGCAATTGTCTAACGTGAAAGATTCACGTTACGGATTGACATTTGATATTGCAGACTTTAGCCCTCCCCCCACGGCTGTTAATTTAACAATTGCAAACCAAAGTCTTTCAACCGGAGCTTTTACGCTGGTAATAGATGAATCAACGTGGTTGGTTCTTTCAACAGATACTCAGTTGGATATCAATGCAGAAAACCCAGCGGGTTTTTCGGGAAACATTACAGTTGCGATTCCTGCCAATGGATCAACCCCAGCTCAAGATTTAATTATCTTTTTGCTGTTTTTAGTTAGATCAAATGGGGTGATCAATTGAGCGTGAATGTCGTTACTGAAAACGACATTTCTTTGACAGTCGAGCAAAACAATCAGATCACTCTGACTATTGACCAAGGGATTGTCGGCCCCACTGGACCGTATGGCCCAACTGGGCCTGCTGGCGCGGGGATTGTGTTAAAAGGCTCGGTTGCGACCGTCGGCGATCTTCCGGCGGTGGGAAATAACCCAGGCGATGCTTACATTGTCTCCTCCAACGGGCATCTGTATATATGGAGCGGATCTGCGTGGGTAGACGCGGGGCAATTTGTCGGGCCGACTGGACCTACAGGCCCAACAGGACAATCTATAACCGGCCCAACGGGTGCTACTGGCGCTGCATCTTCTGTGGCTGGACCGACAGGCCCAACCGGTGGCAGCGGCCCTACCGGCCCCACTGGTGCAGCGTCTACAGTACAAGGGCCTACAGGACCCACCGGAGGAAATGGACCTACTGGCGCAGCCTCAACGGTTGCGGGACCCACTGGCCCGACCGGTGCAAATGGAGCGTCTGGCCCTACTGGCCCGACCGGTGCCGCTTCGACGGTTGCGGGACCAACGGGACCCACTGGTGATGCAGGAGCGTCTGGACCAACTGGACCTACGGGCGCGGCTTCAACTGTACCGGGCCCCACCGGCCCGCAAGGCTTATCCATCACCGGACCGACGGGCGAGCAAGGACCAACGGGTGCGGCTTCTACAGTTCCGGGGCCTACGGGCCCGCAGGGCTTGTCGATTACTGGCCCGACGGGTGAACAGGGGCCTACTGGCGCAGCTTCCACGGTTCCGGGCCCAACGGGGCCGCAGGGTTTATCCATCACCGGGCCTACCGGCAGTCAGGGTCCAACAGGGCCGCAGGGTTTATCCATCACCGGGCCTACCGGCAGTCAGGGTCCAACAGGGCCGCAAGGTTTGTCTATCACCGGGCCTACCGGCAGTCAGGGCCCAACTGGGGCGCAGGGCCCCACGGGCCCGGCGGGGGGAGGTGGTAGTGCAATTACGGTTAAAGATGAAGGCACGACGTTAACGACGAACGTCACTTCTTTTGATTTTGTCGGAACAGGTGTTACGGCTACGGCAGTGGGAGATGCTGTAACTGTCAATGTCTCCGCGGGTGTCGGACCGACTGGGCCTACGGGGGCCGGGGGCGCTCTCGGTTACTGGGGTTCTTTCTACTCCGACACGACCCAGACGATCGCATCCACAACCACCGCTTACGCGATCACGCTTAATAACACTGATCCTAATAGCTCTGGTGTAAGTATCGTCTCCGGTTCAAGACTAACCTTTACTTATGCCGGTGTTTATAACATCCAGTTTTCTGCTCAGATTGACAGGACTTCCGGATCTGGGACAGATACGATTGAGATCTGGTTTGCTAAGAATGGCACGAACATTTCTGAGTCGTCGACAAAAGTAACGATCACTGGAGGCGCGGCGCAAGCAAAAGAAGTAGCAGCGTGGAACTACATGTTGCAAGTCGCGGCAAATGATTATGTCGAGCTATATTGGCAGGCCACAAATACAAACATCGCTCTTTTAGCGGAGCCGGGGCAAATCAACCCTGTGCGTCCTGCTGTGCCTTCGGTCATTCTGACGGCTCAACAAGTGATGTTTACGCAGCTCGGCCCAACCGGCGCTCAAGGCGTTACCGGTCCGACCGGTGCTCAGGGTATAACTGGGCCTACAGGGCCTACTGGGGCGCAAGGATCTGCTGGTCTAGCAGGTCCAACCGGACCGACGGGTGCTAATGGAGCAGTCGGACCCACGGGGCCGACAGGATCACAAGGTGATGCAGGCCCCACTGGACCAACAGGAAGTAATGGAGCTGCAGGGCCAACAGGCCCTACTGGTGATCCTTACGGTTTGTTTTATAAAACCGACTCATCGACAGTTGCGTTTACGAAAACCGGAGCAGGTACGGCGCAAATCAAAGCAGGCACACGCATTGAGGTTGGTGGCACGACAGTAACATTTTCAAGCGCTACGTCAATCACGATGCCTACCTTAACGGCTGGTACAGATTATGCAATTTGGGTAAAGGATGACGCCACGATTGAGGCAACATCTAATTATTCGGCTGCGCCTAGTGCGGGTAATTGGCGACGTATCGGCGGCTTTCACTACGCTCCTGGGGGTAATGCAACTGGCACATCGGGCGGCAATACAACGCCAGCAATCAACGAATATTCATTTTGGGATTTGAAGTTTCGACCCGCATGCCCCGATCCTCGTGGGATGACTTTGGTTGCTGATTCGTTTTGGGCAGATATTTATTTGCTTGGAGTTAATTATATTACTAATGGAACATCGGCATATAACGTAACGATTGCTGATGGCTCTTCTCCTCCTAAAATTCCTACAAAGTTTGGTGGGAATGGGTCTACAGCTTACAGTTCAATGAACTGGTGGCAAGCCAACGAGGTTTTGCGATCATATGGAAAACGGTCACCTGTTTATGACGAGTTTGCTGCTCTAGCATATGGCACAACCGAAGCAAGTGCAGGCGGCACAGATCCAATATCAACAATTCTTCGCAACGCTTACACATCCAAGTGGGGCGTGATGCTTGCAACTGGGAATATGTGGGTATGGGGCGCAGATTTTGGAGGCGGGGCTAATGCCGCATCATTTGTGGCTAACACGGGCGGCAGGGGATCAACATATCAACTAGCATTTAGCTCTCGATTTGGAGGAGCTTATTCCGTCGGAACAGACTCTGGGTCACGCAGTTCAATTTGGAATGTTGATGCAAGCACTACATCTAATGTTATATCCGCTCGTGGCGTTTGTGACCATTTGATTCTTGATTGAGGTGCAATATGGCAGCACTACTAAAAACAATTATCAACACTCGTGAAGATCTTGACTCAATCAAAGGTACGCCAGAACACGCACAATTCATTGATTTTTTGCGTGGCAGCATGGTTCGTCGGCAAAATGTAGCGGTCTACCCGGAAAGCTACGGAGAGCCTGGATACGATGGTCCGGTGATTGAGCCTATATGGGAAGACGTTGAAGACCTAAGTACCATTGAAAGATTTGGATTTAGCAAGTCGGATTTGTCATGACCACAAAAATCACAGGTGCAAACATCACCAATACCGGCGTCACTGCTGGGTCGTACACCAGTGCAAACATCACGGTCAATGCACAGGGGCAGATTACCGCAGCAGCAAATGGATCTGGTGGCGGTGGCGGTCTAACGTGGCAATCCGTCCAGACATCTAACTTCACAGCCTCTGCTGGCAATGCTTATCCTGTCAACACAACCTCAGCAGCGATTACTGTTACGCTGCCTGATTCGCCGAGTGCTGGCAATTCTATAACGCTGACGGATTATGCTGGGACATGGGCAACTAATAATGTAACCGTGGCTCCGAATGGCAACAATATAAACGGAGTAACTAACAACTTTGTTTTGAATGCCAATCGTTTTTCTGCCGAGTTTGTTTATATCGATGCAACTCAAGGCTGGGTGCTCTATGGCACAGCAAACGCAGAAAGTTTGAATGTATCGTCCGTAGAATACTTAGTTGTAGGTGGCGGCGTACACACAGGCGGCGGTACACCGTTCAGGAAAAACTACGCAGGCATTGGCTATACCTACGATGCACAGCGAGACGCATTTATCCCACCGCAACCCTATCCATCGTGGGTGCTGAACGAAGACACTTGCCTCTGGGATGCGCCTGTGCCAATGCCAACAGACGGACAGATGTATAGCTGGGATGAGGCTACGACAAGCTGGGTTGAAATTCTAGGATAACAATGTGTTCGGCTTTGATCCATTCTCAGCGATCAGTGGTGTTACAGAACCGATTGATGCCAAAGTTTCTTGTTATTCTTTGTTTAGGTTGAATATGGACTCGCAAACTATCATCAATATTTTATTCGGCGCGATTTCAGCCGCGTTTGGCTGGATCTTCCGAGTTGTTTGGGAAGCCGTAAAAGACATGCAACGCGATTTGCGAGACATAGAAAAGAATTTGCCGCATGACTATGTATTAAAAAAAGATTATGAAAATGACATCCATGAAATAAAAATTATGCTTTCCAAGATATTTGACAAACTAGACAACAAACAGGACAAGTAATGTTTGAAACAGCCTACGACAAAATGATCCAAGACGAAGGTGGTTACATCTTACACAAAATAGCAGGTGACACCGGAGGTCAAACGTATGCAGGGATTGCAAGAAATAAAAACCCGAATTGGCCTGGGTGGGGATTTGTAGATCGTGGTGAAACACCACCAACGCAAATGGTTCGTGACTTTTACAGAGTCAACTATTGGGATGCCATACAGGGCGACAAACTAAATCCTATTGTCGCTTCGTCTATCTTCAACTTTGCTGTCAACGCTGGCGTTTCTGTAGCTTCCAAACTTGCTCAGATATGCGTTAAAACAGCTCCAGACGGCGTTATTGGCGCTCGGTCGGTAGATGCCCTTAACCGAATAGATCCGGAGCTTTTTGTAGCCTCCTATGCCCTTGCGAAGATCGCTCGTTATCGTGACATCGTGATGCGGGATAGAAGCCAAATTAAGTTTCTTTTAGGTTGGCTTAATCGAGCACTTAAGCTGTGAATATCCTCGGCATTTCATCTGTCGTTGAATCTGTCGGTAAGGTCATTGGAGATCTTCATACGTCAGATAAAGAACGGATGGAGCTTGAGTTAGAGGCTAAAAGAATAGATCAGGCTATCGACCTCGGACAGATGGAAGTCAACAAGGTCGAGGCAGCGAATCAGAACCTCTTTGTGGCTGGCTGGCGACCTGCTATCGGTTGGGTTGGCGCAGGCGCGATGGCCTACCAGTTTCTTCTTTACCCGCTTTTAGTCTGGGCATGGACATGGTTGCAAGCCGGAGATTATGTGCCTAAAGAGGTGGCCCCGCCTCCAATGTTAGACACGGAGGCTTTGTGGGTTATTTTGAGCGGGATGCTAGGGATTGCAGGCATGAGGAGTTTCGAGAAGACTCGAGGTGTAGCTCGGTAAGTCGTTGCTTCACCATCTCCCCGATCTCCTCTCCGTGATGTTTAGCTATTTTTTCGATCAACGGAAGCCGCTGCGGACGAGGCTTCGATAAAAGCCAGTAAGCCCAATCCTGGATGACATACGGAAGAGCAGCTTCATAAGCCTTCTCAATTTCCTGTCGATCACTGCATTTCACCGCTTTGATGATCTCCAGCCATTGACCACGCTCTAAAAGCTCGGTGTTTTTCGATGGTGTCGGGACACTCTGTGGAGGGCGGCTTCCAGCCGTGTTCTCTCCAGATGTCCTCGACAGGTCGGAAGGTTCGTGGGGATCGTTGGCTTTCAATGAGTTCTTTCCAATTCATAGTTTCTCCATTTGTTGGGTTACTTCATTTAAAAAAACGACAACATCATCTTCTAGGCTTTTTATATCCTTTTCAGGCGGCTCAAACCGCGCCACAAAGAGCTGCAGCTTCTCAGGCAGCCTGGGGTCAAATGAAACAAAATCGACCCACCTACGACCCGTACAAGCCATCTGGGCAAGCATCTGATGCTTATAGCCGGACGGAACCTCTTTAGCTGTCAGATAAGAGATATGCGTCGAGGTCTTGGGGCATTTGATCTCTATCAGACCATCGTCTCCAATCAACCCGTCTGGGCTAGCAGCAAAGTTAGGGATGGTTGGATGATCTACTAAGCCTGTTTGCTCTACCCAGTTTCCTGTATAGATCTGATACGCGGCTCTTGCAAGCGGTTCGTTTGTTGTTCCCCATTCCATATAAGAGTTTGAAAAACTCTCGGCTGGATTGTTTGTAAGACGCTCGGCAATGATGTCGGCGATATATCCAGATCGAGCCGCGGTCCCCTTTTTAGCCCTTGCATCTGACACGCGGGAAGCTGTCACCTTCCCTAGCCTTGCAAGCCTCCAGGCATCCGAGCCTTGTTCAAAATGCGATGTCATCGTCATCAGTCTTTTTAGATTCTTTTTGACCAAGCATCTGCATTTGCTCGGCCACAATCTCGGTCGTGTATCTATCCACACCTTGTTTGTCTGTCCATTTTCTAGTCTGAAGCCTTCCCTCTACATACAAAGGCTTTCCCTTCTGAACATACTTCTCGATGATCTCGGCCAGTTTTCCGTAAGCAACGACACGATGCCATTCTGTGTCTTCCTGAGTTTGACCTTGTTTGTTTTTGAACCTGTTTGTTGTTGCTATTGTGAGATTAGCAATCGCAGTTCCTGATTCAGAAAATCTTGTTTCAGGATCTTTTCCAACGTTGCCAACAAGAATGACTTTATTTACGGATGACATTTAATTTACCTTTTTCAAATAAAAATCCAATTGTTTTCCGGTGAGCTTTTTCCCAGGCCTGCTGTTTTTCCTCCTTACTCATTCTGTGGCCTTGGTCAATTGCCGCATGGCAAGAAAAACATAGCGCAGCAACCCTGTAGTCATGAGCCTTTATGCCCGTTCCTTTACCGTCGCGCTGTTGATTGCTGTGAGCTGCAACAATCGTCCCATCTTCTACTCCGCACAGCGTACAGGGTAGTTCCCTGCAAGCCTCTAAGAGTTTTATAGATCTCCAATTCATGCAGTGTTCCTAATGTCTGCCCTTAAATTTGCCTGCTCCGATCTCCAGATCTCGATTCTTGCCTGAGCAGCGATCAGATCCCACCGTAACTTCTCTTCGATCTGAACCGCGGCTTCAAGAGCTTTTAATAACTGCAAGTAATCAGGATGAGCGTAAGCGTCACGCTCTTGCGCTCCCAATGCTGACTCAAGTGAGCCCTTCATCAAAATCGCTTTTTTAGACTTCCTGAACTCTTCTAAATAAACTCTCTGAGCTTTGGCATCTGCAAACTGTTGCGCGTGTTTTAGGATGTAATCAACTGCTTTGTGAGGATCTTTCACTGGATGCCAAGCTCCTTTTTGCGGATGTCTTTGGCCGCCTCAATGGCTTTTATGCTTTCTACCGACTCTTTGTGCTTTTTTATAGCAGCAGAAAACTCTTGTTTCAGAGTGTCTTTGGTGGCTTTAGCAATCTTTCCCAAATCAATCTCAAGATCGTTTTTCACAACCTCGTGCGTCTGATTCTCGGAGTCATTGTCGCCTTCTGTAGGAATACAAAATGCCTGCATTAAAGCGTACTTGTAAGCCGCTGACATCGCTTTATTAGTTGCCTTATCACCTGAGTCCATAGCCTCGCCAATCGTCGATATAACGTGGCTGGAGCCATCTTCGCCGGAAACTAAAGCAAACTCCATTTCAACAGTAACATAGAACAAAGCAGTGCCGTGTTTGTTGACGCGCTCGGTGACGTTTCTGCCGGTGACCCTGGGAAGAACGCATAATTTATGCTCCGCAAGAATGGGAGCCATAGCGTTGTAAACATCGTCTATACCTCGGAAGGTATATTTTTGTGACTCATTGATCCTGCCCTTCGCAATCCCAGCTTTCGCTATCGTCGCCATCACTTTGCTTATACTTTCGTATACTTTTTGCACAGCATTCTCCTATCGTATAAAAAAGAACATCATCGTCCCATAAATGATTCCGAAAGCAATTGCAACGATCCAATCCTTCTTGGTGTTCATATAATTTCCTGTCTAAAAAATAGTCGTAGTTCATATTTACCTCAAAAAACAACTATATACTTACCGCAACAATACGCTACAGCAAGCAGACAAAAGGTGGGTTCTAAACGATGAGCGGCAAGTCACCAACGCAACGTAGCTTAGAAATGTTGAGGGATAAGGGTTATCTTTGCCAAGTTGTAGAGCGATGGAATCCTCATGCGCGGATCAGAATCGACCTTTTTACGATTGGCGACATCATAGCCATCAGGGATTCTGAGACCCTGTTAGTTCAAACAACGTCAAACAACAATCTTAACGCCAGGGTAAAGAAGATAGAATCTTGCGAGTTCTTGCCTGCAATCATACGAGCTGGATGGAAAATTGAAGCCCACGGCTGGCGTAAACTAAAGTCAGGGTGGGCTTGCAAGATCGTTGGGTTTTAGGCTTCGTCTGCGTCTGCTGCTTCAACTGCTGCAAGCAAGCGAGAATACAAATCGCCTAAGCCAGAGTTGATTGACTCATTGCCAAGCCATTCCACAACTGCGTCAAACTCATCTTCAGACATGCTGATAGTAACGAAATCTTCCATTTCACACCTCAATTTTTTGGCCACGAAAATAAGGAACGCCCTCGACTACTTCCACTAATTCTGGTGGAAGCAATCGACCACTATTATCAAACGTCAAAACGACAAAACCACTACACCAAGGTACAGGATTTGCCTCCACATAGCGGAATGCCGATGAATCAGGATCAGACAACATGCCTGTAGATACACCGTATCGCCTGCCGGAATAGTCTCCCCAAGGCTTAACCTCTAAAAGATGCGTATGCCCTGTGACGCTATTGAGACCTGATTTTAAAACATTGTTGTAGCCGCTGTGAATTCCAGAATGTTGCATCCTGTGCTTAATCATCGTGTTTTCGTTGACAAGAACAGCCCAGCTTACAGACCATTCCTGAATGTGATCCACCAATGACGTACCTTTGATTCCACGGAATTCAGGCGCAGCATTTGCCAGCCGCTTGTCGAATCTGATGCAGTGGTTCCCAATCGTGCGGTGCAGGATCGTGCCAAGCCCTTTACATGCTTTGTGAATGGCATCCATGTGATATTGCACAGACTCTAGCTCCTGTTGCAATGTTGGACGCTCTGTCCAATCTTCCGCGCCATATTTGGAAATCGTTGCTCCATCTAACAGGTCGCCGTTAGCCACGATCATCTGCGGCTTTGTCATCTTGATGACCTTTAGAAGCGCTTTGAAAGCTACAGAGGTTTGGTTAGGTTGAAAATGAGCATCGCTAAAAACAATTACGCGACCCGTGATGTCAGCTACGCTTTTCATCCTGTCGTAGGAATGCGTAATCACGGCTTGGTTCAATCGACCGTCATTGGTTGTTTCTAGGGGAATGTTGTGCCGTTGGGACACCATATTTCGACGGTTGTATACGGTTCGGACGTTCGTGTTTAGGGCTCGAGCAACCGCAGCAGGACTGCCCAGTTTCAGCCAAAGATCGATAAATTCTTCATCGGTGCATAAGGCATTCATGACATCCCCTAAAAGGTTGCCGCGTTATATCACAAATTTTAGAATTTTAGTGTGACTTGCAGGGATAAGGAACTTTGTTTAGACTGACACAGTTGTAATCGCAAGGGATACCCCGACGGGGGGAAAAGCGGATCCGTCACCCGCCTGCCCTTTGCGCCTTCAGTGACGGCAAACCTAGACGGAGGTTCGCGTGGCGAAGTCTTATCGTAGCCAATATCTCGACCCGAGATGGCAAAAAAAACGTTTAGAAGTAATGGAATCGACTGGCTTTAAATGTGAAAGCTGCGACTCTGAGACAAATACGCTCAACGTTCATCACAAGCAATACATTCCAAATAGAGATGTTTGGGATTACAGGCGCGATCAACTTCTTGTTTTATGTGAAGATTGTCATGAGGCATACCATTCAGAATTTGATTGGCTAAATGAAGTAATAGGATCTGTTGATCCCAGAACTTTGTCTAGAAAAGGAATGGCTGCTTTTTTGGCTGGATGGGCTGGAGTTGAAATAGATCTTGATGAATTCAGCGATCTTCATCAATATATTTTTAGACAAGGCCAAAGTTTTGCTTATCAGTCTGATGCTCTTATAGATTTGTATGAAAAAGTTAGAAGGGGTAAAAAATGAAACGCCCTTCTTTTCAATTTTATCCATCAGACTGGCTTCGAGACACGGCACTCAAATCTTGCTCAATTGGGGCTCGTGGCTTGTGGATCGACATGATCTGCTACATGCACGAAGGTAATCCATACGGTCATCTGAAGGTTAATGAGAAGGTTATCCTTCCAGCCAACCTTGCTCGTATGGTTGGCATAACCTTGCAAGAAGCGGAAGGTTACCTTGATGAGCTAAGACTTGCTGGTGTGTATGACATAGCAGACGATGGGTCTATATGCTCCCGAAGAATGATAAGGGATGAAAAACTTAGGGAAATCAGGGCTTTAGGAGGAAAAAAGGGCGGAAATCCAGCTCTTTTGGATGGTAAGAAGGTTAACCTTAAGGTTATCTCCAACGATAACCAAATTCCAACCCCTTCATCTTCTTCTTCATCTTCTTCTTCAAATAAAAGAAAACCAAAGAATATTGATAAGCCCGAAGGAGTGAACCAGCAAATTTGGGACGATTTTATTTTGATCAGAAATGCTAAAAAAGCACCGCTTACACAGGTGGCGTGGAATGGCATTGTTAGGGAGGCTAACAAAGCAGGCTTTTCTGTAGATGCTGCATTGCGGGAGATTTGCGAAAGAAACTGGACCGCTTTTAAAGCGGAATGGGTGACTAAGCAGACAATCCAGCCAACATCAACCGCTTACGGTGATAGGGCAAGCGTATGAAAGGCCACGACTTCGTAAACAACCTACAGTTTGCAAGCAAACCACCTAAAGCCGTGTTCATAGACTTTACTGGCGAGCCTGATCCGCATCCTGACTATCCGGTTGTGGTTATTGATCCTAAAGACCGCGACTTTCGTTTTGTGAGACAGCTAAGGGTGTTCTTGACAGCAGAAGATCCCGACGAGGCTTATGTTGTCCTGCAAGCAATAAAAAAATATGCCCCCGCGCGAGTTGTTTGTCATTACGCCCCAGGCTTGGTCTGGGATTCTGAGGTGGACGCATGAACATCCTGGAAAACATTGACTACAAAAGCTGGTATGAGCAGATGGAAGC
>Ga0214917_10001740_pt1 | contig 27724 bp, 16 predicted proteins | sample LL_1208_BB_MetaG_FD_177983 | JGI IMG/M metagenome (GOLD analysis project Ga0214917, IMG submission 177983) | Freshwater microbial communities from Lake Lanier, Atlanta, Georgia, United States - LL_1208_BB | ecosystem: Environmental > Aquatic > Freshwater > Lake | place: USA: Georgia | collected... | reverse complement strand
ATGAGATTTTTGCCTTTCTTCGCCACAAATCCAGCCCCACGGCCAGAATCATGATCACGCCCACGGCGACCGTTTGCCAGTGGGTGTTCACACCGGTGGTGACGAGACCGGTGCGAATGACCTGCATCAGAAGAAGTCCGAGGAATGTGCCCACCACCGTGCCAACTCCGCCGAAGAGGCTGACTCCGCCGATCACGGTGCTGGCGATGACGTCGAGCTCCCAACCCACTCCGATTTCCGGCTGGCCAACGTTGATCTGAGCCATGAGCAGGATACCTCCCAAGGCGGCCAGGGCACCGCAAAGGACAAAGCACCCGATCTTCACCGCCTCGGTGTGGATGCCGGCGAGATGGGCCACCTCGCGGTTGCCGCCCGTGGCATAAACCTTCCGTCCCGGAACGGTGAAGCGAAGAAGCAGATCCCCCGCGGCAATCGCGAGCAGGAACACCCAAAAGGCCCAGGAAAGACCGAGTGGCTCCGCCTTGCCAAAATCCTGGACCGAGGCGGGCAGGGGGTAGATGGGGTAGCCTTTGCAAAGCAGGTAATTCAGACCCTTGGCGATGTAGAGCATGCCGAGGGTGGTGATGAAGGCGGGGATACCGACCCGAACCGTGACCCAACCGTTCACCAGGCCCATGGCTGCCCCGAGCGCGATGGCGGCGATGATGGCCGCTACCGCTGGCCACTGGGCGGTTTTCATCAGCCAGGCGGCCGCCACGGCGCAAAAACCGGCCACCGACCCGACCGACAGGTCGATTTCCCCGGCGATCATCAGGAACGTCTGGCCGACGGCGATGAGGCCGACGAAGGCGAGGGCGCGAAGAATCGCACGCACACTTTCCGGACCGAGAAACGCGGGGGAGACCCAGGTGAAAAATGCCGTGCAGAGGAGCAGGGGAAGCAGGATGCCGATTTCCGGCACGGCCCAGATTTTTTTCAGCTTCTGCATAGTCTGACCGTCTCCTTGACAGGAATGAGCCTCACGAGTTCAGTCTCTGTGAGGCCTTTGGTAAATCCACCTTTTTTCCAACAGAAAAACCCCTGTTTTTTCCCTGAAAAAAGGTGGAGACCATGGTGACCATCTTTCATTTTCTTATGGTGTCGAGTGATTACGTTTTCGTATCTGGGTTGCGTTCCCTCTTCCTGCTTTTTACGTGGGCGACCGGATGCTTAACGTTTTCCGCGCTTGCCGTCATCGTGGAGCCTGAAGACAACCAGCTCGCCCGCGCTTGGTTCGATCGTCACCTAACCGGGGAACCGCCGAAAAATCTTCCCTTTTCCTTCGTCTACGGCGGCAAGAACTCCCCGGATTTGCTTCCCCGATGGAAATTTTCCCGGACGGAAAAAAAACTCGAGAACGGCAAGACGGAGATCACTTTCACCTTTCAGGAGCCCGGTCCCGGGCTGGAGGTCCGGGTGGCGGTTGTCCGGGACGATCTCTTTCCGGTCGGCGAATGGACGGTTTACTTCCGGAACCAGGGATCGAAGCCGACTGCCGTTCTCGAAAAAATTCTGGCGATGGACGCCGTGTGGGATGCTCCGCAGACACCGGTCAGCCTTCGCTACGCCAACGGTAGCAACACGACGCCGGACTCCTATCGTCCCTGGACAATCTCGCTCCCTCCGGAAAAACCGTACCGGATGACCAGCAAGGGGGGCCGTCCCTCCTACGGCTCTTCCCTGCCGTTTGGATGTCTGGAGACGGGGAAAGGGGGAATGTTCTACGCCATCGGGTGGCCGGGGCAGTGGACCATGTCCGTGGAGTCCGGAAAGGACGGGCAAACGCGGCTTCAGATCGGCCAAGCCCTGACCCACTTCCGACTCCTTCCCGGGGAACAAGCCCGGAGTCCGTTGATGGCCCTGTTGTTTTACCGGGGGGACTCCACCCGGGGTGTCAACCTGTGGCGGAAGTGGATGGTGGAAAGGAATCTCCCCCGCACCGATGGCAAGCCGCCCGAGCCCATGATCGTGGCCTGCAGTTCCCACCAGTTTAACGAAATGCTCGGGGCCAACGAGGAGAACCAGAAACTCTTCATCGACCGGTTTCTCGAGGAAAAGTTGCCCCTCAAATACTGGTGGATGGACGCCGGGTGGTACGTGAACCATGGGGAGTGGATCAATGTCGGCACCTGGGAAGTCGACCGGAAACGCTTCCCGAACGGTCTGCGGGCGATCACCGACCACGGTCACGCCAAGGGGGTCAAATCGATCGTCTGGTTCGAACCGGAGCGCGTGACCGCCCACTCTTGGCTGTACGACAACAAGTCGGGCTGGCTGCTGTCGCCCACCAACCTCCCCCAGTCCGTCGAATACCAAAAACCTTGGCGTCTTTTGAATTTGGGCAACGAGGAGGCGAGAAAATGGCTGACGGACCATGTCAGCGGACTGATCCAAAGCGAGGGCATCGATCTGTACCGGCAGGATTTCAACATGGATCCCTACTATTTCTGGACGAACGGGGAGACGGAGGATCGCCAGGGCATCACGGAAAATCTTTATGTGCAAGGCTACCTGAATTACTGGGACGAACTGGTGCGCCGCCACCCCGGCTTGCGGATCGATAGTTGCGCCTCCGGCGGTCGCCGCAACGACCTGGAAACACTGCGGCGTGCCCTGCCGCTGCTTCGTGACGACCACCTCTTTGAACCCGTCGGCCAACAAGGGCACACCTATGGGATCTCGTATTGGATTCCCTATCACGGCACGGGAACGCTGGCGGGCCCCTCCAAAATCTTCAAAGACCAGCCCAACGTGCCGGTGGACGACTATTTTTTCCGCAGTCACATGGCCCCCAGCCTCAACATCTGCATGGACATGCGGGAGCGGACGCTGGATTACGAAAAGCTTCGCCGCCTGGCCGGCCAGTTTGAGCGCATCGCCCCTTTTTACCTGGCAGACTATTACCCTCTCACGCCGTACAGCCTGGATCCCAAGGTCTGGATGGCTTGGCAGTTCGATCGTCCGGAAACGGGGGAGGGGATCGTGCAGGTCTTTCGCCGGAAGGAAGCCGCCGAGACGTCCGCGAAGTTCAAGTTGCAGGGGCTCGACGCCAAGGCGACCTACGAGGTGGAAAATCTGGACGGCGGCAAGTCGTCCCGCTCCGGTCGCCAACTCATGGAGGATGGGCTGTCGGTCGAATCAAAAGAAGTTCCCGCCTCGTTCCTTTTTGCTTACAAACGAAAAATTTGAGGTGACGTTGATGAATTGGCGCAGATCGCCCGGGGGTTGGGCTGCCGCGAGAAACTCGGCGACGAAGCGCTGGCGGATTGGGCCAGCCGTGCCATCGAGGAGTTCATCGAAAAGATCGGCATGAAAAGGAACGTCTGTGAGTACGGCGTGCCCGTGTCCGACTTCGACAGCATTGCCACCGAGGTTCGCGCCAACTTTGCGCTGCGGATCGAATCGGACCCGGTTCCGACGGATGCAGCTGGCTTGACCGGAATCCTCCGGGCCTCGGTGCAGGCTTCCGGGGTTTCCTGTTGTTCGCGGGTGAGATAAGCGAATCCGATGACCACCGTCCGCGCTTTTTGTTTGGCCGTCGTGGTCCCATTCCTCGCCTTGCCAGCCGCCGATCTCCCGGAAACGCGCCGGACGGAAGACCTGATTTATGGGCGCAAATCCGGGATGGCCTTGACGATGGATGTGTTCCAGCCGGCCAAACCCAATGGGTGCGGCATCATCTACCTCGTTAACGGCGGCTGGCTCTCCAGCAAAGACACCCCGCGGATGGAAAACGTCCAGCCCGAGTACTACCGGCGCTTTTTGGACCGCGGGTACACGGTCTTCGCCGTGGTCACCAGCTCCCAGCCGGTGTTCACGATTCCTGATCTGATCCGGGATGTGCATCGCGCCGTTCGCTACGTCCGTCTGAATGCGGGGCGTTTTGGCGTCCGGCCGGACCGGCTCGGCGTCACCGGCTCCAGTTCCGGCGGCCACCTTACCCTGATGGCGGCGGCGCAAGCCGATGCGGGCAATCCGAACTCCACCGATCCGGTGGAAAAGGAAAACAGCGCCGTGCAGGCGGCCGCCTGCTTTTTTCCGCCGACCGATTTCCTGAACTACGGCGGTCCGGGGATCGATGGTTGCGGCGTCGGGCGTCTTGCGCCCTTGGCGGTGGCCTTCGGTCCGCGAGCCACAACGGAAAGCGGCCGCCAGAGCCTCGGGAAGGAAATTTCGCCGATCAACTACATCACAGCCGATCTGCCCCCGACGCTCATCATCCACGGCAACGCGGATGAAACGGTTCCTCTCCAGCAGTCGGAAAGCTTTGTGCAGCGCGCCAAGGATGCCGGCGTGAAGAACATCGAACTGATCGTGCGTGAGGGCAAGGGCCATGGCTGGCCGAAAGACAGCATTGTGTGGAAATCGGACGAGGATATGCAGGCAGTGCTGGATTGGTTCGACCGATTTCTGAAATCCTCCCCCCCTTGAGAAGCTTCAGCCTTCCGTCAAGTTCCGGGCAGCCCCTCTGCGGTGGGGGGACCCGCACTAAAACTCATGATGAGAAATCGATGAAACTCTTCTGGTTTCCCCTGGCTTGGTTTTGTGCGATGGCCGCGGGCGTCGGTGCCCCCGCCCAAAAGCCCAACGTGCTTTTCATCGTGGTCGACGATCTCAAGCCATTGCTCGGGTGCTACGATGTTTCCTGGATCAAGTCTCCGAACATCGACCAGTTGGCAAAAAAAGGGACGGTCTTCACGGCCGCCCATTGCCAGGTTTCCTTTTGTGCGCCCTCGCGCGCGAGTTTGCTCACGGGATTGCGCCCCGACACCACGCGGGTGTTTTTCAATCCCGCACAACCCCAGGACATCCTGCGCACGCGTTTTCCCGACCTCGTCACGCTTCCCCAGCAATTTAAAAACCACGGCTACACCACGCATGCCCTCCACAAGGTTTTTGACGGACGCACGGTCGATGCAGGCCACGACCGTGCCTCCTGGACCGTTCCTTACGGGCCCTGGGAAATGGCGCCGGGGGAGAAACCCGGTCCGGGCGGCTACCAGGATCCCGCCACGAAAGCCCGGCTGGCCGAGGCGGTCAGCCAGGGCAAACCGGTTTCCGGTCCGGCCACCGAGGGGTGCGATATCCCGGACAACGCCTACCACGACGGAGGCGTGGCTTACACCGCGGCCAAGCGGATCCGCGAATTCACCCAGCAGGATAAGCCGTTTTTCCTCGCGGTGGGTTTTGTCAAACCCCACCTGCCATTCATCGCGCCGAAAAAATATTGGGACCTTTACGAGCGGGACTCCCTGCCGCTGGCTCCGTTCCAGGAACTCCCGAAGGGCAGTCCGTACGACCTCGCCTTTTACTCCAACTCGGGCGAACTGCGGGACTACTCGGATATTCCCAAAACGGGGCCGATCCCCAAGGCCCAGCAACGCCAGCTCCTCCACGGGTACGCCGCCTGCGTGTCCTATATCGACGCGCAGGTCGGCCTCCTCGTGAAAACGCTCGAAGAGACGGGCGTTGCCGACCACACCATCATCTGTCTTTGGGGAGATCATGGCTGGCATCTCGGGGAACACGGTCACTGGGGGAAAGTGACCAACTACGAGGACGCCACCCGCTCGCCGCTGATCATCTCTGCCCCCGGTCTCAAGCCGGTCGCGCGCACGGAGGCGTTGACGGAATTTCTCGATGTTTACCCTACGCTTTGCGAGTTAGCCGGTTTGCCGATTCCGGACCATGTTCAAGGCAAGAGCCTCGTGCCCCTGATGCGCGGCGAGACGGAGAAACTGCACGAAGCCGCCATCAGCCAGATGTCCCCCGGCGCCAAGAAAAATCTGATGGGCTGGACCCTGCGCACCCCGCGTTACCGCTACATCGAGTGGCGGGAGGCCAAACTGGACGGGGAAACGCCCGTCTTGACCGGCAAGGTGCTGGCCACGGAACTCTACGACTACGAGACGGATCCCCAGGAACGCATCAACCTGGCCGGACAACCGGGGCATGCCAAGGCCTTGAAGGAGCAACAGAGCCTCTTCGACCGGCTTTTGCCCAACCTGCCCAAGCGCGTACCATGAAAACTTTTTTCAAAGCCATGCTCGTCCTTTTTGCCTCCTTGGCGTTGGTGCCTTTCGGCTCGCTCCCCGCGGCCGAGGCTCCGGCGGCCGGCCGACCGAATGTCCTCTTCGTGGTCTTTGACGACCTGAACAACCGGCTCGGCTGCTATGGCGACCCGGTGGCGAAGTCACCCCATATCGACCGGGTAGCCGCGCAGGGCACCGTGTTCACGCGCAACATCTGCCAGCAGCCCATTTGCGGCCCCTCCCGCGCCTCGTTCATGAGCGGCCGCCGGCCGGACTCCCTCGGCATCACGAGCATGACGAAGTTTCTCTACGAGCTGCATCCCGATGCGGTCACGATCCCGCAATGGTTTATGCAGCATGGCTACACCGCCATGAGCATCGGCAAGGTGCTGGGTGGCTATGGAAAGAAAGAGGACTACGAAAAGCTCAGCGTACCCGACCGGCGTACGGGCAGTCCGACCAAAGACGAATTCGCCATGCCCGGCGGTGCGCCGCTGCCGCCGAACCTGGCGAAGGACCGCCTCTGTGAGAATCGTGATGTGCCGGACGAGGCGTGCTTCGACACCCTCACCGCAAACCTGGCCATCCAGGAACTGCGCAGCCTGTCCAAAAAGCCGGAGCCCTTCTTTTTGGCCCTGGGGCTGTTCAAGCCGCACACCCCCTACAAAATCCCGAAGCGCTACTGGGACCTCTACCGCCGCGAGGAGATCCCGGCGATCGAACCCGCCGCCCGCCCGAAAAATGCGCCCGAGATCGCCTTCCACGCCAATCATGAAATTCTCGGTGAACCGAACGACCGCCGAACCCTCGACGAGGAGGCAAAACGCGAACTGCGCCACGGTTACTACGCGGCGATGAGCTTCGCCGACGCCCAACTGGGCCGGGTGCTGGATGTGCTGGAGGAGCTGAAGATCGCGGACCGCACCATCGTCGTTCTTGTCGGCGACAACGGATTCCAGCTGGGGGAGCATGACTGCTGGGGGAAGATGACCCTGTTTGGCTGGGATGCACGCGTGCCGCTGGTCATTCGTGCTCCGGCGGTCGGCTCGGGTGGCAAAAAAACGGCGTCCCTGGCGGAGATGATCGACCTGTTTCCCACGCTTACGGAGCTTTGCGGCCTGCCGAATCCGCTCCACCTCGATGGCACCAGCCTGGTTCCCGTGCTTAAGGACGCGAACGCCACGGTGAAGACCGCCGCACTGACCCAGCATCCACGTCCCGCGCTTTATTGGGGTGGGGGACCCCAGGCTTTGCCCAAGGTGATGGGGTACGGCCTCAAGACCGACCGGTGGAGCTACCACGAATGGCGGGATTTCCAGACCGGCGAGGTCGTGGCCCGGGAACTCTATGATGAAAAGGCCGATCCGCTGGAAACCGTCAATTTGGCCGAGAGCCCCGAAGGCCTCGCGCAGATCCCCGCGCTGGCCGCGCAACTCGACGCTATGACCAAGCCGGGATCCGTGGGTCGCCAGGCGTCCAAAACCGGCGATTACAACCTGAGGATCACCACGGACCGAGCGGAGCCTTTTTACCATCAGGGAGAAACGGTTCGTTTTACCATTGGCCTCACGCTCGACGGGGTGGCGGTGAAGGATGCCAAGGTGAAATGGAAGATCTCCAAAGATGGCTTTGGCCCCCCTTTGCAGGAAGGTACGGAGAATCCGGGGGACGGGTCCTTCACGGTGAGCGGGAAACTCGACGAGCCCGGCTTCCTTCGGTGTCAGGCCGAAGTTTCCATCCCCGGCGCATCTGTCCCGATCGCCATCGCGGCCGCGGCCTTTGACCCGACCCAGATCAAGCCCAGCCTCCCCCCGCCGAATGACTTCCAGGCCTTTTGGGCTGGCCAGAAGGCGAAGCTCGCCGCCATTCCCTTGAACCTCAAGTTGACGCCCGTGAAATCCCCCGTGGCGGGCGTGGAGGTTTTCGATGTTCAGGCGGATGCCATCGGAAAGCCCATGTCGGGGTATCTCGCCCGTCCGGTCGGTGCCGCACCTCAAAGCCTGCCGGCGATTGTGCTATGCCATGGTGCCGGAGTGCGGAGTTCCGGGCTGGACCGCGCGGCCCAATGGGCGGGAAACGGTTTTCTCGCCTTGGATTTCAACGCCCATGGATTGCCCAATGGCCAACCGGCCGAGTTTTATGAAAATCTACAGAAGACCGAACTGAAGGACTATTACCTCAAAAATCCGCAATCCCGCGAAACGATCTTTTTTCTCGGTCTTTTTCTCCGGCTGATGCGGGCCATGGACGTTCTCACCTCCCGGCCGGAATGGGATGGGAAGCACCTGGTGGCCGAAGGTGGGAGCCAGGGAGGTGGGCAGGCGATCGCCGCCGCCGCCCTCGATCCCCGTGTGACGTTTTTTGCCGCACAGAAGCCGGCGATGTGTGATCACACCGGCATGGTGGTCGGCCGGACCAGCGGCTGGCCAAGGCTCGTGCCTGTCGCCGGTGGAAAGCCCGACGAGCCATCCCTGCAAGCCGCCCGCTATTTTGATGCGGTCAACTTTGCCCGCTTCGCCCAAGCGCCTGCTTTTTTCACCGTCGGCTTCATCGATGTAATCTGTCCGCCCACCTGTGTCTATGCGGCCTACAACGCGGTCCTCGGGGAAAAGGAAATGGCGGATTACATTCACGACGGCCATGAGTTCCCACCGGCAGGCAACGCCGCCACCCAAGCCGCCATCCTGAAATATCTGAAAAGCGCCAAGGCCGCCGGCCGATAAGCCGGCGGGCACAATCCCGCGACATGCCGGAATTTCCCGGCATAAAAAAGCATGAAACCAGGCTATTTTTAGTAGGCAGGGACTTCCCTCAAGCCTTAAGAAGATAGTGGAGTCTTGATCCTGAGAATTGTCTTTCTTGGTTTGGCCTTCTGGCTGCTTGGTCCTCTGGTGGTGCTGAGCATCCCCTGAATGGATCGTGAATTGATCATGCGCCCACTTTCTCTGCTCCGTAAAATGTTAGACGGAAAGCTGCGCTGGCTTCTTATGGGCTGGATGTTTCTCATTAGTGCCATCGCCTATCTGGATCGGGTGAATCTTTCCATCGCCGGGCAGGCAGTCCAGAAAGACCACGGCCTCACGGATGTGCAACTGGGATGGGTGTTCAGCGCGTTTCTCATTGGCTACGCGATGTTTCAAGTACCCGGGGGATGGCTGGCGGATCGGTATGGACCGCGGCTCGTTATCTCGGCGGGCGTAGTCTGGTGGGGAGTGTTTACCACGCTCACAGCGTTGGTGCCCCCAGGCCTCGCGACGTCGATAGCGTTGCTGGTGGGGACGCGTTTTTTGTTAGGGGTGGGGGAGGCGGTTTTGTTCCCTTCCTCCAACAAGCTGGTGTCGGCCTGGATTCCTTCCGCGGAGCGCGGATTGGCGAACGGGCTGATTTTTGCCGGAGTGGGGGCGGGAGCCGGCATCACTCCGCCGCTCATTATCTACATTCTGACGCTCTGGGGCTGGCACGCCTCGTTCTATGCGAGTGCAGGAATTGGGCTTCTCGTCGGCCTGGGTTGGCTCCTGCTGGTACGGGATCAGCCACGGAGTCATCCGCTCGCCAGCGCAGAGGAGGTGGCAACGATCGAGGCTGGGATCCCCGCGGCCAGCCATGCAGATGCCGAGGCCCTTTCTTGGCGTGCGATCTTGGGGAGTCGCAACGTGTGGGCGGTGACGGCCAGCTATTTTGCCTTTTGCTACGTGACCTACATTTTCTTCTCATGGTTCTTTATTTACCTCAGCCGGGTGCGCGGACTCGATTTGAAATCCAGCGCGCTCTACTCGATGTTGCCATTCCTCGCCATGGTGGGTGGTGCTTTGCTGGGTGGCTGGGTGGCGGACTGGATCACTCGGCACGTCAACAGGCGCTTGGGGCGCTGCGGGGTGGCGGCGTTCGGGCTACTGCTGGCATCCGTGTTTTTAGCCTTGGCCACGCAGGTGGAAAGCGCGCGTGTGGCAAGCATCGTCTTGGCCGGCGGGGCGGGGGCGATTTATATCTCTCAGAGCGCTTTTTGGGCCGTGACGGCGGACATCGCTGGTAAATCGGCGGGCACGGTGTCTGGCCTGATGAACATGGGCGGCCAGATCGGCGGCGCGGTCACGGCCTCGCTCACGCCGTGGATTGCGGAGCACTTCGGATGGACCTCATCCTTTCTCGCCGCCGCCGTCGTGTGTCTTGCGGGCTCTTTCGCCTGGGGGCTCGTGCGGCCCGATCAAACCATTCTGGGTCGACGTCACCCGGCATCATTCCCCACCTAACCTGTGATCCTCCGCATCCTGACGCTCTCCTTGCTTGGTCTCAGTGCGCTCCACGGCGCGGAGGAGTCTGCGCTTGCCGACGTGCGCGCGGCCGACGATGAGCGCGTCCGCGCCACGCTGGCGGCAGACCTTGCGCGACTCACCGCCATTCTTTCTGATGACCTCCATTACGGCCATTCGACCGGCGCGGTGGATACGAAGGCTTCCTACATCGATTCCCTGGTCAGCGGACGCACGAAATACATCGTGATTGACTATCAGGAGCGGAATTTCACTTTTCCCGTGCCGGGCATCGCACTGATGACCGGACGCGTGCACATCAAAGCCTCGAGCGTCTTGGGTGCGTCGGACGGCTTCTTGCGCCTGCTGGCCGTCTGGCGCGAGGAGAAGGGGCAATGGCGCTTCCTTGCTTGGCAATCGTGCAAACTTCCTCCCGCTTCCAAGCCATAAACTCCACCCTCCTACTCGTTGCCGTCCTGCAGTTCGCGCCCTGGGGCGCGCTGTATGCCGGCGATCCGGCGCCAGCCGGCCTTTCCCTTTTGCCATCGGGGTGGGATCCGAAGGCGGCGGGAGAGACGGTTTTGCGGCAGCTGGTCAATGGGACGCCGCCCGGCGTGAAGGGCGCCCACGATGCGGAGTTCGTCTGTGTTGGCGACCACGCCTACGTGGTGGCCGAGCTTAACGACACGAAATCCGGGGAAAGCGCCTTTTGGCCCGACATCTACGGCGCACTTACGATTGTGGACCTACGCACCCTCAGGGTGGAGGATGTCGTGGTGCTGGCGCGGGGCGGGCAAAAGTTCGGAAAATTCACCCTGCCGGTCGGGGCGTGTTTTGTGCCGCGCATCCTGCAAAAGGACGATTCGACCCTGCGCTGCTACTTCGCCAGCGAACAACCCGACAAACGCCAGTCGCAGACGTGGTATCGCGATTTCGACCTGAAAACGCGAACATTCGAACCGGATATCCACAAGGTGAAGTTGAAGACCGCGGCGGGAACTTTCGACATGCAACCGCAATATTTCCATGCGGATGCCGCGGCAAAGGGTTTCCAGAAACCGGCCCAGGATTACGGCCTCTACCTGTTCGATTCGTTCAAAAAATTCGACGGCAAAACCTACATCGCGATCAACAATTGGCCCGGCCATCAGAACGCCCTGGCGGTTCTGCGCGACGATCGGGCGACAGTCGAAGTCCTCGGCCATTACTTCGAGCCCCAGGCGGCGGGCCTGAGTGAATCCGCGGTGGAGCGTCTGCCTGATGGCACCTGGATGGCCATCTGCCGGAGTGAGGCCATGGGCGGAAATTATCGTTTTACCACGAGCACCGATGGCCGCACTTGGACGACCGCCCGCGAGTTGCCCTTCGTGCCCAACGGCATCAGTTCCAAGCCCACTTTCAACAGGTTTGGCGGTCTCTATTATCTGGGCTGGCAGGAAGGTGCCTCGATCGGGGGCGTGCCGCGCAGTGTCTTCAACATCGATATTTCCCGGGACGGTAAAAACTGGGAGAGGAAATACCGTTTGGAGACGGACAAGTCCTTCCAGTATCCGACTTTCCATGAGCACAATGGCTCGATCTGGCTGACCGTCACGCAGGGGGACGGTCCGGGTAGCTATAAGGAGCGGATCATGTTCGGCAAGCTTGAGGAGATTGGATCCCAACCCGGCGATTCAAAGGGCAAGCTGCCGAAAACCGAAAGAAATACACCTGATTCAGGAAGGTGATGTCGGGGGTTGTCTTGAGAATGGTGTCATGAGGTGGCTCTTGGGGTTTCTGGTATGTTGGCTGCCTCTTTTTTTTGCAGGGTGCGGAGGCGGTTCCAAGCCTGCCGTTGCCCAGTTTGCCGACCCCGGTCTGGCCACGCGGGAAGCGAAGAAAAGCGCGGCGGTGACGGATCCGGCGATCCTCAACCTTTCCTTGGAACCGCCCTTGGTCAACACGAACCCTGGGCCGGAATACAATGACGAAAACCGCGAATTCGCCGGGGCTTTTTCCGGCATCGCCCGTACGCCTAAGGGACGACTCTGGGCGGGTTGGGCCTCGGGCGGAGACAACGAGCATGCCTACATGCTCCTGGCCCGCAGTGACGATGACGGGAAAACGTGGTCCAAACCGCGGGTGGTGATCGACCCCACCGACCCGCCGGGCGTTCCCGGAGGCCGCTGTGCCATAACCGGGAACGTCTGGACCGATCCCAAGGGCAGGGTGTGGGTGTTCTTTGGTCAAAGCCTTGGTTACTTCGACGGCCGTGGTGGGTGCTGGTTCATCCGTTGCGACAATCCGGACGACAAACAACCGGTCTGGACCAAGCCGGAGCGCATCGGCGAAGGCATTCCCTTGAACAAGCCGACCGTCCTCAAGAACGGTGACTGGCTGTTGCCCGTTCCGCTTTGGGAACGGAAGCATATCTCACCGTTCCCGGCCTACGGCGAAGCCCACCGCGACCTGGATGCCATCCGCATGGCGAATGTCTATGCCTCCAGCGACGAAGGGAAGACCTGGACCCGGCGGGGAGGTGCACTCATTCCGAAGACCAATTTTGACGAGCACATGATCGTGGAACTCGAGGATGGCCGCCTGTGGATGATGGCGCGCACCGACTACGGCCTCGCCGAAACCTTTTCCTCTGACGGGGGCAAAACCTGGAGCGACCCGCAACCCTCCAAGGTCCAAAATGTCAGTTCCCGATTTTTCCTCCGGCGTCTGGCTTCGGGCAACATCCTCCTGGTCAAGAACGGCCCGATCGACCGTCGTATGCCCTCGCGCTCGAACCTCATGGCGTTTCTGTCTAAGGATGAAGGCAAAACCTGGGGCGAGGGTCTCTTCCTGGATGAGCGTTCGGATGTTTCCTATCCCGACGGCACCCAGGGTCCGGATGGGACGATCTACATCCTCTACGACTGCAACCGCACCCAGCCGCAGCGGGAAATCCTGCTCGTGAAGCTGCGCGAGGAAGATTTCGACAAGCTGGTCAAGGTCTCGCGCGGCGACGCGCGCCAGATGGGCCGGCCAAGGTTCATCGTGAGCAAGGCCACGGGGCCGCAAAAACCCTATCACGTTCCCAGCACGATGAAGGCTGATCCGAAATGGACCGAGCAGGCGGAGAAAGACGCAAAAGAGGATGTCCGCAAGATCCTTTTCGAGGGCAAGCCCCCGAACAAAATGGTGGTCGATCCGATTCTGCGCGAGTGGGCGGACGGTTCCTGGATTTTGATCTTCATGGCCGGCGGCATGGTCGAGCCCGCCGCGGAAAATCACATCGTCATCCTGCGCAGCATCGACCAGGGCGAGACGTGGTCGAAGCCGGAGGTCTTCGATACCGGCCTTCCGCGCGAAGGTAAAACCGTCGGCCAGTGTCCCAGCGAGCTTTTTGTCGACGGCAACCGCGGTTGGCTCTTCTTTTCCACGCACTCCAAGGATTGGCGCTACGACTGGAAAGCTTGGGTGATCGAGACCCAGGACGCGGGCAAGACCTGGTCGAAACCGATCCCCGCGCCGGGTCGGTTGGCCGACCGGACCTTCATCCGCAACGGGATCATCGCCCCGGATGGCCGCTATATCCTGCCTTTCCAACGCTATGAGGGCTGGCCGACCGGAAAGCCCACCCCCCTTGATGGCATTCAGCCCGACGAAAGCAGCTTTCTCAATCCGCGCAACGGGGTGCTCATCAGCAGCGACCAGGGCAAGACCTGGACCGAACACGGCAACATCCGCCTAAGTCCGAACGATGCCTATTTCGGCTGGGCGGAAAACACCGTCGCCGAAATGGCTGACGGCCGCATCGTCATGCTCATCCGCGCGGATGGCCTCGGGGGCGTGCTCTACCAGGCGGTTTCCAAGGATGGCGGCAAGACCTGGGGCGCGGCGGGCGGCGTCGGCGGATCTGCTGAATCCTCAATGAATCTGGCCATCCCGATGGGAGGCTCCGGCACGGCGGCCATCCACAATCCCGGCTCCAAGGTCCGGCTGTTCAGCCTCGGCGGAAACAACACCGCGCTCGTGCACAATCCCGACCCGGAACGCCGGCGCCGGATGTCGCTGTGGCTGAGTTTCGACGGCATGCCCCATTTTCCGTTCACGTGGCCCTATCAACGCGTGCTGCAGGAAGAGGCGGCGAATCCGAAGATCGGCATCTCCTATCCAGATGGCTTTGTCAGCAAAGACCGCAAATGGCTCCATCTGGTCTATGACGACAGCCGGGACAAGCTGGTCTACTACCGGGCAAGGTTGCCGGATATCGCTGCAGGTAAAAAGGGCAGTATCACAAATTGAAGCTACGCTGCTGAAAATCGTCGGAGGAATCGCTGCTCGCCAAGGGGGCTTGAACCGTGACGTTCAACCTCGCTCTCATACAGAAACATGTGAAGTCACCAAGCCCGAACAAACCACGATCTGTCTTTCCCATAAAAAATCTGATATATAATGAGTCCTAAAAATCCAAGCCATCCATGAAAAACATAAACATATTTTCTGAGTCTATCTTGGATCGCATCCGTGCCGCTAAGATTGTCGCAGTGGTGATTTTGGATGAGGTCACCGACGCGGTGCCGCTGGCCCGGGCCCTGCTGGCGGGCGGCGTCAGCGTGATGGAGCTGACCCTACGGACGCCAACAGCTCTTCAATCCTTGGAAGCCATTCGCGGTGAGTGCCCGGAGATGTTTGTTGGCTTGGGCACGGTGCTCACGCCCGAGCAAGTTGGCCAAGCGGTGCAGGGAAAGGCGGCCTTTGGAGTGGCGCCCGGGTTTAATCCGGCAGTGGTTCGCGCGGCCGCGGCGGCTGGTCTGCCGTTTGCCCCTGGCGTGGCCACGCCCTCCGACATTGAGGGGGCGGTAGCTTTGGGCTGCCGCCTGCTAAAATTTTTTCCGGCGGAGCCCTCTGGCGGCATCCCTTACCTCCAAACGATCGGTGCGCCTTACGCCCATCTGGGCCTGGAATACATTCCATTGGGCGGCCTCGGGAAGGACAACTTCACCCGCTATCTGGCTTTGGAAAACGTCGCGGCGGTCGGGGGTTCCTGGGTCGCTTCCCGTGAGCTGATCCAAAAGCGGGACTGGGAGACGATCACGCGGAATGCCCGTCAGGCAACCGACCAGCTCGCCCGCTAAAAACCAGTTCTCCTGACGGAAAGAATTCTTCTCGGCTAGGACCCAAAAGGGAAGCTGTCGATTGCGTTTCTCATCTCGGGAGTTCGAAATCAAAGCGCAGCAGCGGGTCGGATTTCCGAATCGTTCCTGAATATTTTCGGCCGCCTCACGAGGCTTGATTCGGAATATCTTCGGGTCGGGGTCTGCTGACCGCCTGGTGGAAGCGTAGGGCGACCTTGCCCGGGTGAGGGGCATTTTCCGCCCAATCCTTATTCCACACTGATCCCGCGGTGGCGGGTGGCCGGATCCTGCCGGCTTTTCCGATCCTGTTTTATCTTCCAGCGCGTTTGCCGAATGCGGAATTGGGCTGAGGAACTAGGGCGCCGGTCTCCTGCACGAACCGGTCGATGAGCGCGTCGAGTTCCTTTACCTTTTCGGGCATTTTCCCGGCCAGGTTGGTTTTTTCGCCCACGTCGTCCTTGAGGTTGAAAAGTTCCCTCCTTCCCTCGTATTCGGCCGGGCGATCCCAGAACCGGCGGATCAATTTCCAGTCACCCTGCACCACGCTCACGCCGGCCTGTCCGCTGGGGAACCAGACAAAATAGGCGTCGCGGGTAAGCTTTCCTTCTCCCAGGAGAACCGGGGCGAGGGAAACGCCGTCGATTTTTTGCTTCGGATTTGGCGGGGTGCCGGTGAGGTCGAGCAGGGTGGGGTAGTAATCGATGCAACCGACCACCTCCTCATGGGTCGTGCCAGCGGCGATTTTTCCGGGCCAGCGGAACATGAGCGGGACGCGCGTGCCTCCCTCGTACACCGTGCCCTTGCCATCCCGGAGCGGCTCATTGCTGGTGGGTGGCTTGAACCCGGCCCATTGACGGTACGCGGCGGTGGCGTTGGCGTCGCTTTCGTCCCCCTCGTTGCGGTCCTTGTCCTTCGTCATGCTGCGGACGTTGCCGCCGTTGTCGCTGGCAAAGAGGAAGATAGTATTTTCGGCGAGCCCGAGTTGGTCGAGTTGGTCGAGGATGCGGCCGAGGCTTTCATCGACGCTCTTGAGCATCGAGGCCATGACGGGATTGCCCTGCCGGCCGGTCGGGTCGGTGCGCTTGGCCATTTCCGTAGTGATGGATTTCTTGTGGCCCCACGGGCCGTGCACGCCGTAGTGCCAAAGGTTGAGGAAGAACGGGCGGTCTTTGTTTTCCGCGATGAACGTCAACGCCTCGTCGGTCAGGCGGTCGGTGAGGTATTCACCCGCGGGGCCGTCGGTGATGGTGCCGTGCAGAGTGCGGCGGAGTTCACCGACCGGGGTGTTGGGATCGGGGGGAGGCTGGACGCCGTAGGGGGAAAAGTAGGCGTTGGGCGGGCCGGCGTCGGGAGCGCAGTGAAAGGCCACATCGAAGCCCTGTTTCTCCGGCCAGTGGGCCGGGAGGAGGCCGAGGTGCCATTTGCCGATGTGCCCGGTGCGGTAACCGGCGCCGTGAAGGGCTTCGGCCAAGGTGAATTGGGAGGGATCAAGGAAGGTGCGGCTCTCGGGCAGGATGACCGGGCGGTTCGGGGGTCCGCTTGCCGGCATCTTTTGCTCCTCTGGCGGCTTGTGCCCCACCGCGGAGAAGATGCCGTGGCGCGAGGCGTATTGGCCCGTGAGGATGGAGGCGCGGGTGGGCGAACAGTTCGGCTGCGCGTAAGCCCGGGTGAAGCGCATACTTTGCTTCGCCAGACGCTCCATGTTCGGGGTGTCATAATATTTCGAGCCGTAGGGCTCGGAATCCATCCAGCCCATGTCATCGACGAGGAAGAGAATCACATTCGGTTTTTTTGCCGCGGGCGTGGTTTCGGCGGGAAGGAGCGCCGACAGCAGGCTACCCAGGGCGAGGAGGGTCAGAAGGCTGGTTTTCATGGGTGGATGTCCAGAAGTTCGCGCGCTTTGGTTCCGTGGCCTCCCGAAAAAGCTACTCGGTTCCGCCGTCATCGCCATCGGACTCGCCGGCTTTTTTCCCGCGACCGCCCTTATGGGCCTTCTTCCCGCCCGCCGCCTCGCCGGGGATGAGGCCGTGTTCGGCGAACAGCTTCTCGTGGTAGCGGCTTGGTTCCCCAAGGAAGCCATCCAGCCCGGGGGGGGTGAGCTCCTTGGCCCAGGTTTCGAGGGCGGCGTTGAGACGGCTCACCATTTCGGGGTGCTGAGCCGCAAGGTTGCGACCGGCGTTTTCTCCCTCGGGATTTGTGACGTCGAAAAGCATGGGGGGTTGGTTGCCGAGCTGGATAAGTTTGTAGGGCATTTCCAGAACGGCGGATTGCGACAACCAGCGCCAGAACAGCCTTTCGTGGGGTGCAGCGGAGTCCCGACCGGTAACGAAGGGGGTGAGGTTGACGCCGTCGAGCTTGGGATCCGGCGGCAGCCCGGCGGCGGCCACGGCGGTGGCGGCCACGTCGAGGTTGATCACCGGTTGGTCATACACGGTGCCTGCGGGCCAGGTGCCCGGCCAAGCCCCGAGGAAGGGGACGCGGATGCCGCCCTCGGAGAGCATGCCCTTTTGCCCGACCATGGGGAGATTGACGGAGCCGTCCCAGGCTGAGCCCAGGGGTGCGCCGTTGTCCCCGATAAAAAAGATGAGGGTGTTTTTTTCCGCTCCCATGGCGCGCAGTTTCTCGCGGATTTTCCCCAAGCCCTCGTCCATGGCGGCGATCATGGCCAGGGCCTGGCGCCGTTGGAGCGGGAGATGTTCCGGTGTCCGGCTGAACCATGGCTCGGGCGATTCGAGCGGAACATGCGGGGCATACCAAGCGAGGTAGAGGAACCAGGGGCGCTTCGGGTCGGCGGACCGGCGGTTGAGGAAGGAGAGGGCGGCTTCCGTCTGCACCTCCACCCGGAACCGACCATCGGTCACCTGCCGCGGGGCGTCGGGGAACGGGTTTCCCTGCAGATCGTGGGAGGCGTAGTACTCCTTGTTCTCGCCGCGAAAGTATTCATCGAATCCCTGATGGTGGGGCAGGTGGTCTTCCAGCACCCGGTATTTTTGGCCCTTCTTTTTATCCCCGGTCTGGTCGAGGTGGCTCTTGCCGACGAACCCGCTGAGATACCCCGCAGGCTGGAGAAGTTCCGCGAGGGTTTTTTCTTCGAGGGGCAGGGGGCCCCGGTTGTTGTCCTCCACCCCGAACCGTTGCTGGTAGCGACCGGTGATCAGTCCGCAGCGGGAAGGCGTGCACTGCGGGGCGGAAACATACCCGCGAGTGAAGCGAACCCCGTCCTTGGCCAATTGGTCGAGGTTGGGCGTGCGGATGTCTTTGTCCGCTCCTTGTTGCCCGAGGTCGGCCCAACCGTGGTCATCCGAATAAATCACGAGGAAATTGGGCCTGCCGATGTTGTGGTCCAAGGTTTTTTGCGGGAACTCCGTCTTCAGCCCGGAGGGCTCGAGGGCGTGCGCGCCCGGTGGCGCAAGCAGCAGGGCGGCGAAAAGGACGATCCCGTTTTTCATGGTTGCTTGGCCTTTTCCAGCGGCAAAAGGAAGAGGCCATCCAAGGGGCCCAGCGAGACGAGCGGGCCAACCGGTTCGCCGTCGTTGTGAGCAGGGTCTTGGGGACCCTTCAGTCGCCGGTAACTTTTGCCGGGCAAGAGCGACTCCAGGGGGAAATCCACGGAGGAACGGGCGGAGCCGTTCAGCAGCACCACGCCGTTCTCAAAGGTGCGCCACAGGACATCCGCACAGCCCGGCCGCAGCTCCACGCCGCGCAGTTCCACCGCGCCGGGGGCTTCGCCCACACAGAATTCCAGGGAAGCTTCCCCATCGGTTGGCGCCGTCAGGGTCAGCGCCACGGAACGGGCATCTTGGAAGACGAGAAATTCCTGATACGGGCCGGCCACGGATTTTCCGTCCGGGCCTTTCACGACGAGACGGGCCGCGCAATTCCTCGGGATGGCGTGGTAGCGCGGCTCCATTTGGGCAAAGGGGCCGTCGCCCACGGCCTGGAGGCGCAAGCTGTACTCCTCCCGGGCTTTCACCTGTGCCCCGACCATCGGAAAGACGGCCTTTAGCTGGAAGAAGTCGGAATCTGAGCGCCACAGTCCGGCCGACAACACCTGCAGGCGCACCCCATTGCCGCCCACGCGGACCGGCTTGGCCGCCCGGTATTCCTTGCCTTGCGAAAGGATGGACGGCAACGGCGTCGAGCCCTCCAACTGCCAGAGCGGGGGGCCCAAATGTGCGGTCAGGCGGGTCGGAGCCGACACCGGCTGGCCAAGCCAGCCGCGGACCTTGCGATCCCCGGCATGATATTCGTCGTAATCGGGGGGCGGGGCGAACCCGCCGAATTTCTTCCGCTGTTCCTTGCGGCCGGGAAAATCGCAAAGCGAATCGGGAGCTCCATAGGCGGTCCGGCCGATGTTTTTGCCGACATAGCCGTTGCCCATGCAGGCGGCGGCCAGATTCAACCGATACCAGGCGAGATTCATCGGCGGTTGCAACCGCGCGGAATCGCCGCCGTGATACGCCTCGTCCGGGTATTTGTTGTGCACGAAACCGACGTTGGGTTTGCGGCCGCGTTCGGCCCAAAGCAAAAAAGTATCGAGGCTGCTGGAGAACCTCTGGCCCGCCGGCACGGCCGGAACCTGCATGGCGTGCTCAAACTCCGCCCCGTTCATGATGTCGAAGTACCTCTGGTCCTCGTTCGTGTTCACATCGGCGACGAGCTGGATGTCCTCGCCAAGCCCCGTGAACTTTCCCGGCACCCCTTCGCGGATGGCGCGCAGACAGTCAACCATGCCGAGCGCCCAGTGGTTGACGTTGCCGACAAAGAACTGGTCCGGCCGGCCGTCGAGATCGCAGTCCACCCGGTCGGAGACGCGCCGCGACGGATAGAACATGCCGATGGACACGTCGAACACCATCCCGTTGGCAAAGGGATAATGCTCCTGCATGAGGCGAACATATTCCTTGGCCAGAAACTCCGCCGCGTTCAGGCCGGTGCGTGGATCGCGGGGACAAAAACGGGTCAGGTTGGGGTGGGGTCTTCGCAAGACCTTGGCCGCCGCCGAGCGCGCGGTCAGCCCGTAGCGGCTGACGACGTTGAAATCGAACATCAGGCTCGAATCGGGCGCGACATACGCGCCGGGCGCAAAGGCGTGCCACGACCCCTCCCGGCCCAGCCGCTCGACCGTGATGGTTTTGGCTTCCTCCTCGAGCGCGGTGATTGTGGCGAGTTCCGCCTGCAGCCAATTGAGGTCACCTGCGTCATCGCGGGGGCAGATCACCACGTTCTTGGGGTAGGCATCGAGGCCGACCTCTTTCCGCAATTCCCTGATTGCGCGATTCAAGGTGTTCGGTCGGAAAGGCCCGACATCCTTGACCCGAATCGTGACCTCACGCTGTTTTGCGGGGATGGCATTCAGGGTGTCAGAGCCGGCATCGTAGAGCCAATACCCGAGAAAATCGGTGACGGGATGCAATCCGTCGGCAAATCCCTGCAACCGAGGGCCCCGTTGGGCCATCTCCTGCGTGACGGGATACAAACCCCAATCCTCCAGCACCTGCTGCGGGGTGTAAAACCAAGCCGCGACCAGCGGGTCCGCATCGTGCTGCACCAAAACGACGCGATCGGGGTACAGTTTCTTGAAGGAGGCCTCGATTTGGCGGCGCTCCTCGGGAAGAAGGTCGGAGACAAGCATCTGCACGAATGCCATCTCCGGAAGCATTTCGGGCGTGGCGGCGCGGAAGCTGACCGGCTTCGGATAGCCTCCCGGCACATCCTCCGCACGCAACGCCGAGAGCGGGGTGAGCAGCAGGGCAGAGACGAGAGCGAGGTGAGCCGAATAGAAACTCATTCTCGCGATGGGCTACGGTTCTTCATATTTTTCTGGGATAGGTTTAAGAAAACTTCGGGGAAGGGGAAACCATAGAATAAGGAGACCGTTTCCTTGCCTTGGTTGCGGCAGCACCGCTACAGACGCTATTCCACACTGACCCAGCGGCGGCGTGTTTCCGGATCCGAAACCCGGGGATCGTCCACGCGGATGGATTCCACATGGCCGTCAAAAAAAGCGGCGTTGAATCTGCCCAAACCGTCTTTTCCCCGTACCTGGTGGCGGGGGGCAATGCCACCGGCAAGCAAACTGGAGGGGGTAACCCCGTTGGTGATGACCCGGAGATCCATCCCCCAGAGGCCCGTCTGGTAGATGCTGTTGCTAGCGTAGGAATCGGCAAACATGATGAGTTGCGAAGGGTTTTGGATCCGGGCGGCCCGGACTTCGGCGGGATACGGCTCCGGATTCCAGGACTGCAGGGCAAAGGCGCCCACATTTTCCGCGTCTGACCAGCGAAGGTTGCAACCGTAATCCGGGCAGCGGTTGTTCCACAGGCCGGGCCGGCGCGCAGCCGGGCAAAGGTAGGGGTGCTGCCGCTCAGAGCCCTCCAAAGGGGGCAGGTAAGTTCGCAAATAATCGATCCAAAGGCGGTGGCCGACTCCACCGCTGTCTTCCGGAGCGGCGGGAGCCATGGCGGGGGGAATCTTGCCGCCCTCGTCCGCGGAGTAGGCCAGGACGGCCTGGGCCATGGTGCGGAGGTTGGCGGCGCAGCAGCCGGTTTGGGAGGAGCCGATGGCTTGCCGCAGACCGGAAAATCCCAGGGCCGCCAGCAGTCCCAGCCCCGCCAGAACCACCAGCAACTCCACCAGGGTGAAGCCGGCAGAATGGGGCTTTGGTTTCATCGACAGGAAAACGAAACTCACGGCCCGGCGGGGGCCGGAGGTGCGGCCTCTTTCTTTTCCTCCGTTTCCACGATCCTCTGGTATTCCCAAATGCCGGCGGAACGGGGTTGGGGCAGGCGAAGGATCAACCCGGGCTTCATCATTTCCTCGCCCGTTTTTACCTCCGGGCTGTCCGGGGCGTCAAAATGGACGATCCGGTACCGGCCGGCGGGATCCAGTCCCCGCAACGGGGTGCTCCGGTTGTCTTCCTGATTTTTTTCCCGGCGGAAGGCCTGCACGATGCCCGCGTCCTTTTCCGGCAGGTGAAATTGCCAGGCGACCCATTGGTCGGGGGCGCGGTTGTAGGGTGTGAGTGGATAGTAGTCGCCCTCGATCATCAGCGGCGCCACCCGGCGGAATTCGTCATAGGCTTTTTTCATCACCGGCAGGGACTGCCCATGCATGCCAAAACCCGGCATGATAAGACTCCGGTATTCGTAGGGCTGACCAAAACGGGAAAGTCCCCCATAAAATGGCAACCAGAAGGAAAGGCCGTAGGTTTGCCCCTGAAAGCCCTCGAATTTGTCCGCATCCTGGGTCATCTCATAATCCGAGCGGAGCAGGGGCACCGCACGGCGCATGGATTCAAGGTCGTTGCGGCAACCGCCGGCGGCGCAGGAATCGATCTGCAGGTGCGGAAGACGGCTGCGCAGTTCATCCCAGAGGCGCAGGTGACCCTGCACGTAAAAGTTCTCCGTCAGCCCGTAGCGCATTTTCCCGGTGCGCTCCTCCTCGCGGACGTCGTGGGCCCGCCAGGCCTGCAGGGGGCCGGTGCCGTTGAAATCCACCCGGTACCAGTCGATCTTCTGGTCGCGCAGGACGCCGTGGAGATGGTCGGTCAGCCAGCGGAGGGCCTCCGGGTTGCCCAGGTTGAAGTAGGAGCCGTGGGAGCCGCCCGGCATGAGCCAATCCGGATGACGGGTGGCCAGCACGGGCTCGCGGTAGGCGTCGGCCGCGGAGTTGGTGTAGCCGATCCGCTCGGGCTCGAACCAAAGCATGGTTTTCATGCCCTGCGCGCGGGCCCAGTCCCCGAAAGGCGCAAATCCCTCGGGGAATTTGGCCGGGTCCGGTTCCCAGAAACCGGTGGTGTTGAGGAAGGCCTCCGAGGCATCTTCCCGGTCCTTTTTGGCAAAGGGGCGGGGCTCCGGCTTGACCCACCATCCCCCGCCGGCGTCCATCCAGCAAAGATCCGGTTGGATGCCGGCTTCGAGGAGTTTTTGGAACCGTGGGATCTGCGATTTGTCCAGGATGGTTTGGACGTTCCAGATGGCGCCTTGGCGTCCTTCCGGGGGATGGGGCAGGACGGCTTCCCGATACCAGCGCCGCCAAAGGTTTTGGGTCAGCAGCCAGTCGTCGCCCTTCCAAAACAGCAGGGTAACGGAAGGGAAACGCACCTCTTCGCCCGGTTCCAGGCGGAAGGCGGTCACTTCCTGTCCGGCTTCCCAGCGCATTTCCTTGCCGTCGAAGAAAAAGTCCGCCTTCCATTGGCCCGGCCAACCGAGCACCAAAATCCGCCCGCCCGATCCCGGGCCCGCCAGGTTAAAGTAAGGCCAGCCGGTTTTGCCCCCGGTCGGTTTTCCTCCTTGGGCGAGGAAGCGGCGGGACTGTCCAGCCGCGGGTTTCCATTCGTAGGGCGCGTAGCTTTCCCCCGAGTTGCTGTCTCCCTGGATGCCCCGCAGGACAAAGGAGTCGCCCGGGAAAACCAGGTCCGCCGCCCGCAGGTCCCGGATCTCCGGGCTGGTCTCTGTGCCGGTGTTCCGCAGAAACGCCCGGTATTCCACCACCGACCACTCCCGACTTTCCGCCACCTCCAGCCGCAGTTCCATGCCCGTCTTGGGATCCTGCCAGCGGAGGATCCGGCGGGAGGTGCCTTCCGTGGAGGTTTTTTCTTCCGGCAACTTCTTCCATTCCTTCAGCAGATTCGCCGAACGGCTCCGGTCCATGGTGAAGGTCACCGGCAGGTCGGCGGGGTTTTCGGGGTTGCCGTGTTTTTGCATCCAGGCGGAGGCCGCCTGCGGGTCGGCCGCAGCCGCGATCCGATCCGCCGGCTTTCCCGCGAAGAGCGGGGTGGCTGCAACGATCAACCCGGCGAAGGTGGTCTTCACCGCCCGAACCAGGGTCGGGGCGGAAGAAGAGAAGAGGGGCGCAGATCGCGGATGGGGAGCCATGGGGGAGCCTTGATTTAGTCTGGCCCTGCCTCTCGAGGGAACCACCGATTTCAGCCTGAAAAGCCGGCTTTTTTCCTGTCACGGGCGAAAAAAATTGCCTGCCCCGCAAGGCTAGTCCAAAGGTAAAAAAGTTTTCAAAATTCGTTTCTTCAATCCCCGGATTTTTCAAGCTACCGGTTGGAGGGGGGAGTTTCTTTCGGGCGGGGAGGGAACCGGAACGATGTCCGTGGCCATCCTGACGGAGGGGATCAGCTTGACGAAGAATGTGCTGATGGAACGCAAAGTCCTTTCCCAGGACGGTCCTTGGGAGGCGTTTGACCTGAAAGTCAAAATGGGTGCCGGCCAGACGGTGACTTGGGTGGTGGGGACGGATGGAGATTCCGCCGGGGACGTGATGGGGTTGCAGGTGGAAATCACCAAGCTCACCTCCAAGTAGGTTTAGATTTTTTTTCCCGGCCCCGTTCCCTTACCTATCTTCCTGCAACCATTGGGAAGGGGGTATCCAAGCCACGGATTGCGGCTGGAAATAGGGGAATTTCGGGTGAGACATTTGCATTAGTATGTGATAATCATGGCTTTAAGATGATTCACCCGGCGTATTCCACGGGGCACTTGTTGGCTTTAGTGACTATCTATTAAATCTTTAGAGCGAAAAAATGTAAAAAAATAAAGAGATAATACCGCCATAAACAGGTGGAAAAAAGAAGGGTTTGTGATAAATAATTTTATAAGCAAATGATGTTCGTGGTGACAAATAAGGGTAAGTCCGAGGCGTGCCTTCATCCAAAGGCAGGCGCTCCCAAGGAAGAAGATGTGTGCACTCTTTCTCACTCCCTCCGTTCAGGCCTCGGCATTTTTCTTTCTCTGATGGTTTTTGCCTCGGCGGGTTTTGGCCAAACGACCACCAACTCCGTCACGAATGGAGGCACGATCAATGTCGGGGCCACGGAGATCATCACCAACACGGTGGCTTCGCCGATCACGGCGGCGATCACCAACTACGGGTCACTGCAGTTTTGGCAGACGACGGCGTTGACGGTGAGCGGTGCGATCAGCGGCAGCGGCACCGTGACCAAGGCCACGGGTTCAGGCAACTTGACTCTTTCCGGAGCCAACACCTTCGGTGGGAAGGTCACGGTGACAAGCGGTCGATTGATCGCCAACAGTGTGGCTGACAGCGGCACCAGCGCGCTGGGCACGAATAACCAGCTGGAGTTGGGCAGCGGCGCGGCCTTGGAGGTGAACGTGGCCGGCACCAACAGCACCTCCCGGCAGCTGATCGTCAACGGCAGCTTCACCTTGGCCAACTGGAGCAACGGAGCGGTGGTGTGGAACGGGAATCTGGTCAACAACTCGGCCGGCGCCAATTCTTTCCTGTTCAATAGCACGGGCACAGGCACCAATGAATTCGCCGGCGTGATCGGCAACGGCACCAGCGGGGCATTGAGCTTAAACTTCCAGAACACGCAGATCTGGCGGTTGTCTGGGCCTAACACCTTCACGGGGGATGTGACCATCGGCGGTGGAAAGGTCATCGTCACTTCCTTGGCCAGCAATGGGACGGCCAGCAGCCTTGGGCAGGGAACCGCGGCGATTCGGTTTGGCGGATTCGGCAATTTGCCGACCTTGGAGTACGTCGGCAGCGGGAGCACCAACAACAAGCAGTTCAAGCTGGGGGGCGGGGGCACGGCCAACACGGGGGGCACGGTCCTCAACAACGGCACGGGGGAGTTGGTGTTCAACAACGCCGCCTTCAATGCGGCCGGAGACGGATTGCCCGCCAGCAGCGCGCGGGCGCTGAGCTTGGGCGGCACCAATCTAGCCAACAACGCGATCACCGGGGTGATTGGAGACAACAACGCGAACAACACCGTCTCGGTGGTCAAGATCGACGCGGGCAAATGGATCCTTTCCGGGAACAACACCTACACGGGAGGAACGACCATTTCCAACGGGATCCTGCAGATCGGCAACGGGGGAACCACCGGCTCTGTTTTGGGTGCGATCACCAATAATGCCACACTGATCCTGAGCCGATCGGATGCGTATGATTTGACTAACGTAATTAGTGGATCCGGTGCGCTAACGAAGACCAACGCCAATACTCTGACCCTCTCAGGTGCCAACACCTTCGGCGGGAAGGTGACGGTGGCCAGTGGCACGCTGACGGCGATGGGCGTGGCGGACAGCGGAACCAGCGCCTTGGGGACCAACAATCAGGTGGAGTTGGGTAGCAATGCGTCCTTGTACGTCAACGTGGCTGCCGGCACCACCAACACCACCGCACGACAACTGGTCATCAATGGAACCTTCACTCTGGCCAACGCCAGCAACGGGGTGTTGGTTTGGAATGGTAACTTGGTCAACAACTCAACGACCAGCGCCGGGTTTAATTTCAACGGCGCGGGCACGGGTACCAATGTGTTCGCCGGTTTGATCACCAACAGCACCAACGGATCGGCGTTGAGCGTGACCCTCAACAGCTCGCAGATTTGGAGCCTGACGGGCAGCAACACCTTTTCGGGAGGGGTGACGATTAACGACGGAAAGCTGATTGTCTCCTCGTTCGCCACCAACGGCAGTATCGGGTCGGGGAACTTTCGCATGGGGGGTTTCGCCAACGTGCCGGTGCTGGAATACGTGGGCAGCGGGGACACCACCAGCAAGCAAATGAGGCTGGGGGCCGGAAATGCGGCGACGGGCGGCAGGATCCTCAACAACGGAACCGGGGCCCTGGTGTTCACCAATGCGAATTTCATCAGCGGGGCCGACGTCCTCACTGCCGGTTTGAACCGGGCCGTCACCTTGGGGGGTGCCAACACGGCTGACAACGAGATCAGCGGAGTGATCGCCGACGTGAACTCCACCAATACTGTATCCATCGTCAAGGACGACGCCGGCAAGTGGGTGCTGTCGGGGGCCAACACCTACACGGGAGGAACGACCATCTCCAACGGCATCCTGCAGATCGGTGCGGGTGGCGCGAGCGGTTCCGTGCAGGGGGCGATCACCAACAACGGGACCCTGATCTTCAGCCGCTCGGACACCACCACGGTGACCAACGTCATCAGTGGTTCGGGGGCTCTGATCAAGACGAACGCCAATTCTCTGACCCTCTCGGGCGCCAACACCTTCAGCGGGAACGTGACGGTGGGCGGGGGAACACTGGCCGTCAGCAGCGTGGCCGACACCGGCAGCAGTTCGCTGGGCACAGGAACCCAGGTGACCTTGGGAGGTTCCTCGACCCTTTCGATCTCAGCCAGCAGTTCCAGCAGCACGACGCGGGCCCTGGTCTTGGGTGGGACTGGGGGCAATGTTCTGCGCAACACGGGCTCCGGGGCCTTGGTCTGGAATGGCAATGTGGTCAACAACATGACTGCCAACGGGGCTGATCTCTCTCTTAATGGCACAGGAGCGGGTGTCGCCGAGTTTGCCGGACTGCTGACCAACAACGG
>Ga0214917_10001739_pt1 | contig 27725 bp, 26 predicted proteins | sample LL_1208_BB_MetaG_FD_177983 | JGI IMG/M metagenome (GOLD analysis project Ga0214917, IMG submission 177983) | Freshwater microbial communities from Lake Lanier, Atlanta, Georgia, United States - LL_1208_BB | ecosystem: Environmental > Aquatic > Freshwater > Lake | place: USA: Georgia | collected... | reverse complement strand
GCAACAATTCTATCAAAAATCGAGCCCTTGGTTCAAAGCCTTGTGGTGGGCCATTACTCTGCTCCTCGTGGTCACTCTCTTCCGGTCTTGGCACCACAATAAAAGCTTACATGAGGGATTCCAACAACAGCAGGGCACCGATTTTGTCGCCAAGGCTGGGGAAGATGTCTACGATGCGTTTTATGCAGGCATCTACGATGCCCTGGTGTTCAACAGCGCGAAAAACGATTACGAAATGTCGCAAATCATCCAACGCACCGATTTGGCGAGCGACAACCACAGCGTGGTGCTGGACATTGGATCGGGCACGGGACACCACATTGCGCAGCTGAAGCAGCTCGGTATCCACGACGTACTAGGGATCGACCAATCGGACGCCATGGTTGCTCAAGCCAAGACCAACTATCCGGACTATCCTTTCATGAAAGCCGATGCGCGCCGAGGCGATTTGTTCAAACCGAATTCTTTTACTCACATTTTGTGCCTCTATTTCACGATCTATTACTTCCCGGACAAGCTAGCCTTTTTGCGCAATTGTTTCCGATGGCTGAAGCCGGGTGGCTATCTGGTCGTGCATTTGGTCAATCGCGATCAGTTCGATCCAATCTTGCCCCCGGGCAACCCACTGCTGTTCGTGTCCCCGCAACGATATGCGCCACGGCGTATTACTAGCACCAAGATCAAATTCGACGACTTTTCTTACCACGCCGACTTCCAGTTACCCAAGGGAAGCAATCAGGCCAAATTTATCGAAAAATTCAAAGACGACCGATCTGGCAAAACACGCAAGAACGAACACACTCTGTACATGGAAACGCAAGAAAGTATCCTGACGATGGCTCAAGAGATCGGATTCTTGATTGAAGGGCAAATTGATCTGTTGGAAGCGCAGTACGAATACCAATATTTGTACCTCTTGACCAAACCGATTTAAGTGCGCTTCAACAAAAAAAGGGAGGGACAAAAGACAAGACAAAAATAAGACAAAACAAATGTTGTTGCGATGGATTGCGATCGCACTGGGTGTCGTCATGTGCTTAGTCATTTTGTTCTGGGCCTACGTGCGTTTCCGGTACCGCTTCTGGGCATCACAACCAGTGTATCACATCTACGACCTCTTCTCGAAGGACAAGGGTATCTTGCAACCACACAAAGCATCATCGTCAAAGCATCTGAATCGGATCAACATCCGATGCTTGAGAACGGACACAGTGTCTGACGCGCTCCAACAGAGGGTCACCAATTTTTTGCGGACCCACTACAACCCCGACTATTACTTTCCGACCTCTCTGACGTCCTTCTTCCAAGGTCATGGCCGTCCCTGTTATTGGTCCTTTTACACCAAAAAAAACGACAATGACTGTTTGTTGGGCATTATCACCACCCGCCCCTTGCACCTTCAGTTGAGGTGGCGCAAGGAGACCTTGGCACTAGAGGTATCGTACGTGGATTTCCTGTGTGTGGACGCGTTACACCGCCGAACCGGCATCGCGCAACAATTGATCGAGACCCATGATTACTATCAACGACAACGAACTCCAGAAATATGTGTCAGTCTGTTCAAGCGTGAGGGAGTGTTGAATCCCACTGTGGTGCCGTTGACCGTCCTGACGAACAACATTTTCTGCATGCATGCGTGGTCCAGTGTCCCGCCGTTGCCGCCTGAGTACCGTCTGTTGGCGGGAGATAAGCAGAACATGGTGTACGTACATTCGTTCCTGAAAACAAACACTTCCGCGTTCGAGGTCATCGCGATTCCGTCGGTGAGCAACTTGATTGAACAGACCAAGGCCAATCAAATTTTTGTGCAATGTTTGATGCAAGGCACTGACATCCTAGCAGTCTACATGTTTCGAAAGACGTGTGTGTACATGAAGCCGAATCGACAAGACGAAGTGATCTGTTTGTTCGCCTCAGTGCAAGGGGACGACGACGATGCATTGTTTGTGCATGGATTCCGTTGCGCTTTGGCAGACATCCTGCAAAAGCAAAAAAAAGGTTGCGCCTTCGGCTATTTGGCGATCGAAGAAATTGCGCACAATGGCAAACTGAGGGCGTCAATCCGGACACCTCCTTCGGTGAAGAACCTGTGTGCCTATTATTTTTACAATTTTGCGTTCCACACGGTCGACGCATCGAAGTGCTTGATCGTCCAATAAAACAGGAATACCCCTCCTTGCCCTTCCGACCGAAGGAAGGGGATATGTTAGAAGCTTGAAAAATTTGTTAGAAATTCTGTTTTCGGAAAACCCTCCGAAACGCAAGGGAAACTGGTTGCAGACAGGTTGGATAGGGAACTTGGATACTTTTGGAAATTTGCATTTTCTAACAAATTTCCAACAATTCTAACATCACCGCGTATACTTGCCCACTCGAGCGAAGCTATCCACAATATAAATAATAAAAATTCCTAGGAAACTATACAGTATCACTTCCTCGGTGACATTGTGAGTGCGTTCGTCTTGCTGCTCCTCTAGCAAATTGATCATGTAATTCAACTTGTCCAACAAGATCTGATGGCTGTCGGATGGACCAGCCGCCGCAGGCGGCGCATAAAGACGGTCGATGTCCCCCGGACCAGCCGCCTTCGCCTTGTATGTCGGTATCAAATTTTGGTAATACTTTTCGACGGCCTGGTTGTTCATGAAATTGCTCCGCAGAGTACGCAAATCGACGTTGTCGTTTTCTAAAGGCTCCACCTCGTTCAAATCGGTCGCTTTCAGCGTTTGCATGTTTTCCCGCAACTTCGTGTTCTCCACGCCCGCAGACGATGGGGGCGGCAAGGGCTGAAAATTGGCCAATTCGCTCCCTTCGTTGTCCTCGTCGCAAATATTATTGTTGTTGTTGTCGCTCGAAACCTGGTTGGTGGCGCGTTGAATGGATTGCAACAGAGAGGATACTTTGGGCGTCACCTTCTGGGTCTTTGTGTGCGGTTTGGCTTTCGTTGGTCTAACATCCTCGACGACGCTTTCAAACGGCGCGGCATACATGGCTAAAGACATGGATCAATAATACAAAATTTTTTGAATGCCCAAGAAAATTGTTTCCGCTTGATGAAGGAAGCCTTTTTAACTACTGAAAACAAGGGTAGAAGAAATTTTTTCAGTTTGTTGCTTTCAAAGTATCCCCGATTGTGAAATTTTGATGAGATGGAAAATGAGAAACAGCACTCTGATTTGTTGAAAAAAAAACTTCTCCCCTTATTTGCAAAAAAAAATATCGACGGCTTCACATAATAATTCAAAATAACACCAACATCATCACCGAAATGGCCAAATTTACCAAAATGCACATTGCTCAAGCCATCACTATGCTTGTTCTCGTCTTGCTGGCATTGAGTCCGAATCATTTAGGCGCAGTGTTCTCTGACCTGTTCGGCAAAATGTTCCTTCTAGGTCTCATCATCTTCCTGGCCATGAACAACGTCATGCTTGGGCTGATTGGCGCCGTCATTTTGATTCTCGGCCTCAGCGTCAGTCGCTCTGGCGGCATAGAAGGTCTCGTCGACATGTCTGGCAATATGATGAAGCCGATTTCTCTGCCAGAGGTAAGTATTCCTCCTATCTCCATCGCTCCGATGCTTCTGGATGCGAGCAGTAATGCGAGCGTAACATCCTTCGATACCAGCGGAAACAGCATGGTGGTTGGCACGGACAAGATCTCTGTCGAACAGCAGTTTCGTGGACCAACCACGGTGAGTAGCAATTTGCCAGTGACGCCTCCGACCTCGACCGAGACCGTGGCACCCACGTCCAAGGAATCCTTCACGAGCATGTATAGCAAGTGGTAACAAGGGTTTTTTCTTCTTACCCTGTATCAGCCAGCATATAAAACACATTTCCATAAAAATGGACTTCCTGACGAAGCCGTTCGCGTATGCGCATGATCACATCATGTACCTCAACAACAGCAAGTTCTTTGCAGGTATTGTGATGATCTTGCTCAACGTCGGGTCCAAATTCATTGCGATCCAATTTAGTCGCAGCACCGAAGAGTACATGAAAATGAATGTCACCAAACAGTTGCTTGTCTTCTCGATGGCCTGGATGGGTACCCGTGACATTTATACCGCGCTGGTCTTAACGGCCGTATTCACCATCTTGTCGGACCACTTGTTCAACGAAGAGAGCGAGTTCTGCGTGGTGCCGCCAAAGTACCGTATTTTGCAAAAACTGATGGACACGAACGACGACGGCATGGTATCGGAAAGCGAGCTGCAAGCGGCCATCGCCCTCTTAGAAAAGGCCAAAAAAGAGAAACAACGTCAGATGCAAAAGGAGGCGTTCACGACGTTCCACGAATGGAAAGAGGACAAGATCCGATGATTTTGTTAGTTTGTTGAAATTTTTGTTAGAAAATTGAAGTTATGGAAACCTCTTGATTTTAAAACGCATGCTCGTTCAAATGTTTTGCGTTCGGATTGGATACCTTCCTTTGAAACTGCATTTTCTAACAAAAGCAGTCGCGTTTCGCATATGACATACATGTTTTTGCGAATATTTTTTGTGTCTACCTAATCTAGCCGTAAATGAACGATGGAAAAGGAAAAAAAGAAAGATGAGAAGCCGCCCGACCAATTAAGAATCTATTTTACCACCCCCACGGGGAAAAAGGTGTTGTTCAAGCCGTCCATGATCGTCGAAAGAGTCGACGAGAAAGACGAGAAGGCAAAGGCAAAGGCGAAGCTAAAGGTGTCCTCAGAGATCGCCGGCAATGTAGTTTACATCGACCCTGTGGTGCCTCTGTCGGAAAAACAAATCAAAGACAACACGCCGTACAATCAGGCGCCTTATGAGCAGTTCTTCAATAAGGAGGCCTTCAAGCGCCTCGACGAGATGTCGAAGCTCCAAATGGATCATCAAGTCGACCTGGCGGATGCTTTGGAGCCAGGAAACGTGTTATACAAAAACATTGGACTCACATTGTCGACCATTTTCCAGCGCGACACGATTTTGAACGTGGACGGGGAATTGTTTCTGGTCTTCGGTTTCACCTGGGACGGCGAGCACAAGTTCGACCGATACACGCCTCCGCCACCCAAAAAGAAGGTGGATGCATCTGGGTCAACAGTGATACAACCCAATCTGTCGATGGTGCCTGCGAACTGTGCAAATCTGCTTCGTCTCACGTTGCAATTATTCGAGTTGAAGCTTCAAGAAAAAAATTGGCAAAACGCTAGCTTACACTGGGGAGACATTGTGGATTTGGCAACGTACGGAGATGACGGTCTGAAATGTCCATCTTTTCCAGATTTTTTATCGGTCAACAAGGAGTGGGTTGCGGTTCAGACGGCACGTCTGGCATCCATTGTGCCTCCCATTGATACTTCCATGATCATGAACGCAGACTACGTGTTAGAAATGGTTAAAGAACTCGACTCAGCAATATCAAAGAACAATGGATACGAAGCAAATAAAATTCTGACCGAAATCAAGGACGAAGTTGCATCGGATCCTTCAGGGAACGATTTCAACAGCAAAAATAAGCAATGGCTTGCTGCGAAGGAAAAAGAAGTGGAGCAGCACCGGTTTTCGGCATTCAACATTGACACACGGATGGTCGACAGTAGTGGCAACTGTCGAAGCGACCTTAATGCCCTCTTGAACAAATTGAAGGAGTCGCTCAAGGATGCCAAGTATGATGGCACAGACCGCGAGAATGCTCTGGAAACTTTGACAGAGCTGAAGGCATTGGATCCAAGTATGTGTTCCTACGACGGGTTCCGTGTAGAAAACGAGAAATGGCTGGAAGCCAGAAAGGAAGAGGCCGAAGAATTGCTGGATACGTCTATGGTGGATCCTTCATGCAATAACGCCATCCTGCAACCTCTGTTGGCGAATTTGAAGAGTGCTGTGAATGGAAAACAAGCAGCGCTAGTGTCTCAAGCTATTGCCGATATTCAAAAATTGAAAAGCAGAAATGATTGTTCATTCAATGAATTCGTCACAAAGAACGAAAACTGGCTGGACAATCAAATGGCAATGGCACGAACCTTTCCAGTTGGTCTCGGTTCAGTAAGAGAGAACATTGCAGGCATTCAAAACTACTTCAGAAACGAAAAGGATCGACTCAACGAAGTCGGAGAGAAGTTTTTTAGATCAATCTATGATCCGTCGAAAAAAGGTGGAGCATCCCCAACAGCACCTCCAGCCCCAACAGCACCAACAGCACCTCCAGCACCTCCATTAATTCCAGCTGCCCCTCTAGCAGCACCTCCAGCACCTCCAGCTGTCGCTCCAATAAGACTAGCACCTCCTCCTGTCAAGAGAAATGAGATAGATGATTTAAAAAAGGAACTGGAGCGCCTCAAGCGTGGTCAGTTCTACGGTCCATTTTATGATCCGAGGTACCAAGGCCTGTACAATAGGCGACCCGTTGTACCCGAAGCAACCAACAACAACCCCGCCGTCGTCGTCCTCATTGACCTCTCTCTGGTGAAAAAGGGAAACCAAGACAAAATTTCAGCCGCAGATACTGCCAAACTCACTTGCGACCTCGCCAAAAAGAATGTCACGCAATACTGGGGAAAGTTAGTTGAAAAGTTGAAGCCGTCATCATCGTCTTCTTCTCGCAAAAAAGGTGGCGGTCTACTACTTCAGTCACGAAAAAAGAGAAACAAACGAGTTGCAAGGAAAACGATTAAATCACGAGGGACAAACAGAAAGACAAGACGGAATGCTTAGATTAGATCTTAGTTAAAATTAAAACTTCTTTTTTTTCAATAAGGGTGCGCTGAAAAAAAGGTACTACGGTTCGAAAATCGGATTTGCCAAAAATTCCGACTCCAAGGGTTTGGGGATGTGGTGGAAATCAATCAATTTCTGATTCAAATAAAATTGTCGTTTGGTGTCTTTGTTCTCTTTAAACACGGCAGAGAGTTCCAAGGGGTCCGCGAAATAACGCATGGCGGCTGCTTTGCTGCATCGTTCTTTGAACGGAGGAATGTTTTTCGGAGGATCCCCCATGGCGACCTTGGTGAACAAAAAGACGTCTGCATTAATACGTTCGCCGTCTTTGTCGACACCCAAGTCTCGAAAAAACAAGTTCCGCAGCACCACACGGTTTTCTCCTGTTAGTTGCAAAAAGGCGGTGTGGTTTGAGATGACAATGATCTGCACATCCGGGCTACGGCGGAGAGCTTGCAAAGCTGCCAAAGCAATGCAGTCGTCCGCCTCTAATCGAGGATGATGCAGCACATGTTTTACGCCCGAGGTCTTGAATAATTCCGAAGCGAATACCATTTCCAAGAACTCATGCCGGAATTTCCTCTCTTGTTCTTTGTCTTTATTAGACACCGTATCGACTTTGTAATCGGGCCATAGCACACGGCGCCACAGAAGGTCGCAATCCCCGTCTTTGGCGGCGAGGAGCAACGTGCGGTCTTTGCGGAGGCCAAGATTGTCGCACAGTTCGCTCACGCACTTTTGAAACGACTGCTTGAAAATGGAAACAAAAATTGGATCGCGCACCGGGTCCACGGTGGAGTTTTTCGACAAAATGGCATGATAATGCCAATAGACGAAATAGGTGGCGTCGATGAGCACGATCGTTTGCATTCTTCTTCACAACTCTTTTTGGTTAACCTTGCATAGTCAGTCAAGTACGTCAGAAACACGTCAGTGTTGAATTCAATTTTTTCATTCTTTTTTTATGTGCTTGGCAAATCAGTGTCCATGAAGAAAAACATGTTTTTCAGCAAATAATGCACAATGTGATCATATAACAATAGGATACGCACTTTGCCGTCTTCATCCATGTCCATAAACGAGATGACATCACATTCTCTCAATGCACGAAAGTCTCGAATGCGTGTTTCAATGTCCATCGATTCCTCTGTCAACGTGTGTGTCGGCATATATATTTTTTGAAGTTCGCTTGTTATTGTTAGAGACAATAAAAAGTACCAAAAATTTTAACAGTAGAAGATGCCGTTCTCCATGGCAGACCATTCACGGGGAATCATGGCGGCATCGGAGTTCGACGGGGTGAGTCGCTTTTTGGGGCTAGTTGAGTTTGAATTGGAGATTATCGTGACGTTTGTAGACAAGGTGATGTTTTTTTGAGGAGAAAACGAGCGAGTTGACGAAACCGAAGGAGTAATCGAAGGAGCAGAAGAGAGAGGAGTCGGTGGTTTCTTGTCCTTGTCTTCGTCGTGGTTGTACATGTCCAGGATTTGTGCGACGACGGCACTGCGTTGGATATCTTCGCTGCCCATGCGAACGACTTCGATGCCTGTCACGTTGTCGTGCCTTTTCTTGAAGCGAGCAAACTTGGTCACAAAATCGAAGAGGCCACTGGGTTTTGCCAAATCAGTTTGCATGAGATCACCTGTCACGACCATTCTCGATTGCTCCCCCAATCGCGTAGCTAACATCAGCATCTGACTGGGCGAGCTGTTTTGCATCTCATCGGCGATCACAAAGGCGTGCTTGAACGTGCGTCCACGCATGAATCCGAGCGGTGATATTTCCAGCACATTGTTAGAGAGCATGCGATCCATCTCCATCTTCGAAAAGTGTTGCTCGAAAATGTCAAACAGCGGGCGCAGCCAGGGATCCATTTTTTTGTTCATGCTGCCTGGCAAATACCCGATCTCTTCTTCTTCTACAGGCACAACGGGTCTCGTGACAATGATGCGCGATACGTTGCCCGCCTTCAGCTGGCGAATGGCCTCGTGACATGCGAAAAACGTCTTGCCGGTGCCAGCGGGACCAATGGTGACTAACAGCTTGACGTCGGGATTGCGCAAATGTTTCACGTAGTTGGCCTGATTTTCACTCTTGAACGAGAGCGACGATGCGATGATGGAATTGAATGACGAAGAAGAGGTTGTGACCGTCTTCATCCGCCTTGCCGCTACAGGCAACAAGGTAAAGATGAAGCGGAAGATGCGATTGTGATTCATTCTGTTAAAAGAGGAACAAGTGATTTGTTTAAAAACTTTTTTTTTTGAAATTACATATGCGCTCACAAATATTCTTTTATCGCATTTCATCTAATGCTGCTAAGCAATTGTAAGCTTGCGAATACACGGCATTCAACAATATCTGGGGGTCATCGGTTCTTGCGAAATCGATCTCGTCCATCTTTGGGGATTCCGTGATCGTCGCAATTTCTTCGCGCTTTCCTGTGTTGAACCACTCTTGGATCTCGGGGTATTTGCTTTGTCTCATCTCGTCTGTCCAGTTGTGTATTCCTGAAAACAAGCGGTAAAAGTCCGATCGAAATTGATCGGTGTAGTCCATCAGCAGACGGTCATAGTCTAACTCTTCAAGAAAGTTGTCAAGTGATTGGATGGCTCCGTCGATCGCGTCGAGAAAGCACTTCTTTATGTCGTCGTTCATTTTTTCTCTTTTGTTTTTGTTTTGTTTGTAAAACAGTGTGACTAAACCCATTTGCAAAAGATTCAATTTTTTTTTGCGTCTGGATATATCGGTTTAGAGGCGAAACCTGTGGCTTAAAAAAAACAGCAATGCTCGTCGACCGTTTCTTTTACATCAATTTGGATCGCCGAGGCGACCGCAACATCCATTTCCTCGCCGAATGCGAAAAAGCGACCATTCCGACAGACAAAATCGAACGTTTCAAGGCGATCGATGGCCTAACGGCGACAATCCCCGAAGAGGACATGCGTCTCTTTGACCATGCCGACTACCGCAATATGCCCTTTTTCCGCAACATTGTGGGCAATCAGCTGAGCCACTTTTCTATCATGAAACAGATGCTTGAAGACGAGGATCTGCAGACCATTGCTGTGTTTCAAGACGACGTCGTGTTCAGCGACGGTTTCATGGAGAGCCTCTCTCGTCTCGAGGTGCCAGAGGATGCGGAGATGGTGAGCATCGGTTTCCACAAATTTGCGTGCTTCGCTCACTTTGAAGGATGGCACCTGCGAAGCTCGGAGGACACGGACGACGACTTCGAAGAGCTGGGACAAGAGCGTGTGAATGCTTCGGTCTGCCGCTTGAAAGACACCGTGAACCCTTGTTCCTTGGCTTACCTGTTGACACGAAAGGGAGCAGAAAACATGATCGCCCATTTCCGCGAACATGGCTTCCGACGCGCGACAGACTGGTGTTTCAATGACTATCTGCGGTCGCGTAACATCTTTTATGGGTCCAGCAAGGTGCTTTGCACGGGTAACCCGGCCTTCGGCTCGGACATTTTCTAACGTTTTTGTCGTCTTCTTGTTTTGGAGCCACCTTTCTTTCTCTTGTTTTTCGCGTGCGGAGGATCTTCGTGAGCGAAAGAACGCATCGCCTCCGAAATGGGGGAGCCTCTTCTTGTCTTGTTGATGGTTATGTTTCTGTTTCTTGTGGTCATCGTTGTCGTCTTTTTGTCCGCATGAAAACCGTGCTTCCTTAAAAGCGCCTCGTAGTTCTCCAGCAAGACAGCAGTGGAATATTCTCGGGCACCCATGTCGGCAGTGTACATTGTCTTGAAGAGGGCCGTCGCGTCGTTGTAGAAATCTTCACTCATGCTTCCTGGGAATTTCATGCGCATGGTGTCCAATGCATATTGCAGACTGAACCCTAGACCAAAAATATCGATGAAGTCCACGGCCTGATCTGCGAATTCCTCGTAGGACACACGATCCGCCACTTGGTTCATCCAGTTGGTGAAGGTGCTAACATACATATTGATTTCGCTGTCGTGCGCCTTCTGGTCGGGGCTGATGTAAGCGAAAAAAATCTCGTAAGCGGACGGATGACGCATGTCCCTGTAAATGTACCCATCGTCTTTCTGGCCGGTGAGGATCATGTCCGCCAAGTGATTGCCGATGGACAACCGAATGATCGGTCCCACCTTCTTGAAATAGCGAAAATTGTCTTCTTCCAAGAATCCGCAGTCCAGGGGATAAGACCAGTGAAACAAGCTGCCGAGTTGGCTCCTTCTCGCTTGTCGCAAAATATTTGGTTTGGAGTCCATTAGACCGAAATCGATGAAATTCATGTCGTGCGTGTCCATGTTGTATACGATGTTCTGCGGTTTCAGGTCAAAATGGACGATGCCCTTTCTGTGGAAAAAATCGAGGCCGCGAAACAATTTGTGGACAGCGACCCAAAAATGCTCGGCCTCTGCGCGCAAGGCGCGCTTGGTTTTCAGACTTTTCCAGAGCTCGGTGATTTTGGAGAAAAACTTGTCCAAGTCATATCCGCCGTTTTTGAGGACCAGCAGTCGGTACTTGTCGGGGTTTTCTCCGATTTCTTTGCCGATCGAACATTTTTCGACGGCCTCGAGCTGCTCTTGGCTTGCCAAGTCGGGTGCGCATTCGACGGGAGTGCCAAGGTGATACTCATTGTCTTTGTCGAAGCGCGAGACAAGCATAAACTCACGCATCTCCTTGGCGGCGTCGTCTTTCAACATGATTTTGGAGACCGTGTTGTTGTAATCCACTTTCTTCTTGCCCTTGCATTTGAGACTGGGACGATGCACACATCCGTACGTGCCTTCTCCGATTTTCTCGAACATTTTTCTGTACTTGCTTTGTCTCTCGAAAAAAAAAGACAAGAGAGACAAAGGGATAAAAAGCCCTACAGTTTTCGTTTCTGCTTTTTGGTTTTTCGGCCGTGACGTCTGCCTTTCATGCGTTTCATTCTGGTGCCACCGCCAAAGGTCATTTCGAATTGCATGGGCGACGAAGGAGAAGAAGAGGCGACGGACATACGGTAGGAGTCCAAATCCTCCACGGTGGTATCGTCCTGCGGCGGCGGTCCATCCATTACAACGTGGTTTTCAAAATGTTTGTTGGCCACCGCTAATATCGATGTCGACTCCAACAATTTCTCATAATCGTCCAACACTTTTTGCAACGAGGACTTGTTGAAAAATCCATACGAGATCATGCTGAAGAAAATTTGATACGCGCCCTGGTAAAATTCATCGGTTAGATACGGCCCATACCAATTCAGTGCAAAGAGCAAGGTGAACCCCAACCCGTGAACATCGATGAAAGGAATTGCCTGGTCCAAAAATTTGTTATAATCCACACTTCTGAATCCATTCATCCATTTTAAAAACTCATGAACTTGGAAGCGAACCACGTCTTTCTCGATTTTTCCCGACGAACTAATGTACTGGAAAAAGGGGTCGTAAGTGCCAGGTGCCAAGCCAGGAACACTCCTTGTGCCAAGAAGCACAGCATTTCTGAAATTATCGTCGCTGGTAGCACCCTTACCCACGACAAATGTTTGGTACTTACCTCTGTTGAGGAATCCCTGGCTGAAGGGCAGCGACCAGTGGAACATAGAGAGCCAATTATTATTGTTCTGGGACTCTCGCACCATGGTGTCTTTCTCCTGCATGATGCCAAAATCAATGAAACGCAATTGGTTCTTGTCTGGACGGTACACCACGTTGCTTGGCTTGATGTCATTGTGGACGAGCCCATTTCTCTGAAAGAAGAGCAAGCCCTTCAACAGGTTTTGCACTTCCACCCAAAACAAAGCAACCTCCTGTGGACTGCTGTACTTGGGCAGCTGTCTGACGAATGTATCCAAGTCCATACCACCGTCTTTCAAGATGAGCAGCCTATAATCGCTCGCTTCTTTGTCCTCCAGGATCTTGCACTTGTCCGCCGCGTCGATTTCGCTTTGTTCGTCGAAAGCGGGCACACACAAGGTCGGTTTTCCCAAGAAAAATCGTTTTTCTTTATCCACCTGAGCAACTTTGTCGAATTCCTGCAGTTCCTTTTGGGCCGCTTCGTCCGTCGTGAGTTTGGAGACGGTGTCGGTGTAATCGACGTTTTTGTCCGCGCAAGTCAAGCTGGGACGATAGACGCATCCATACGATCCGTACCCGACGAGATCATTCCCCTTTTTCTTTTTCCCAAGGTCCGGAAACGCGGGTGGTGATGACTTTTTTGTTTTTGTCATTTTTTCTCATTACTAAAAGAGGGATGTGAAAAAATGTCTTTTGGGATCAAATGTCCAAGCTGATGGTGTTCTTGTCGGATCCCTTTCGTCGCTTGCTTCTCTTGGGAATGTTGCCGGATCCTTGCAATTCTTTCAAGTCGCTAATGCTAATGGTACTGCTCTCGTTGATGGAGATGGACTGCAATGCAGGAGGTTCGTCTAAGGCTTGCGCGATTGCGGATTGCTGCTGCTGTTGAAGCTGTTGCTGGAACTGCTGTTGCTGCTGCTGTTGGATGTTGATCGTCTTGGTCTTCAATCCAGAGAGAATGTCGCCGATGTCACTGGGTCCTTTCATTTCGGGCCGGCTGCGTCGGCTGCTTCTCTCGGGAGGTCCCGAAATATTGTTGCCTAAGTTGCTGCTGGTTTCGCGAATGTTGATCCCGTCGTCAACGAAGGAGCGCGCCATGTTCAAGTCCGGTCGCGACATATTGTTGCCTCCGCGGTCATAAGGAGGTGGCACGGCGTTGGGTCCCTGGGTCGCCATGGGCGGTGGAGGTCCCCTACCGTTATTATTGGGCGGCTCCATGATTCCACTCATGAAACCCGAGAATCCCGGACTCGATTGACTCATGCTGTTCACGGCAGCGGTCTGGAATTGACGCATCAGGTCTGGGTTTTGGCGCAGGATATCGTCCATGCCCGGCATCGCTGATTTGAACATCGTATTGGTCATGTGCACCATCATCGCACTGCCACCGAGTTGGAACAACAATTTGAGTTCCGGCGCCATCGAGGCGCGCGTTTTGTATTTTTCATAGAGTTCCCCGAAGATCTCGTCATAATCGGTAATGTTCTCGTTGATTTGCTCTCCCCAGCCATCCAACTTGACGTCGAAGGGGTCAAAGCGATTGTTGAGGAACTCGATGCCGTTGATGATGGCCATCATCATGTTGCCCTGGAATTTGACCGAGTTCTGCTTGGCTTTCTCTTCCATGATCATTTCGTACTCGCCTTGCATCTCCGCCAGAGAGGAGTCCATGTTGTATTTTTTGGTGAGCTCGACACCTTTCTTCTCTAAAGCCTCGAGCTTGCGCAAGAACTTGAATTTCTCGCGGAGCAACTCCTCTTTGGTGAGCTGTGGCTGGGACGAGGTGGCCGGCATGGTTTTGTCCGGATCCACGGGAATGTTGTTGAATTTTCCGTATCCGTCCCAAGTCTTGTTGTTGCTTTCGCGGCTGGTGGTTTCCGCCGTGGCTTGACCCACCGAAGGTGGATTGTCGTCGAATTTGACCGATGGCTTAAAAGAGATGCTCTCTGCGCCCCCAGACAGGTCATTCAATTCGTTCTCTAAATTGGTCAGGTCATCAATGTCAATGTCGCTCTTCGGTTTCGCGTCGCGAACCTTTTCATTCATCAATAATTCGATGCCGCCTCCGAAATTCGTTGTTTTCTTCACTCCGATATCGTCTAGACTCTCGATACCGAGCGAGGATAGTTCAATCAGATCATCCATTGTTTTGTTAAAATTTAAACTGTATTGTTTTCGTCCATAGAACATATAATTTTAAGTTTGTACGAATCGTACGATGTCTTTTGTTTTAACTTAACACCACGTTGGGTATTCAGGGACAACAGGATCAGGGACTGGATTTGGATCAGGAACAGGAACAGGCAGTACCAGATGGCGTTCGATGTACCATCGTCCTTGCAAATAACAGTCACACAAATCGTCTTTCTTTTTGTGCTGAGACAAGAAGGAACGCCAGGATTCCGATACTTGCTCCAAAGTAATGGCGATGCTTGTCTTTTTGCGGTCTTTGTAGCCGTCTGTGCTCACTTGCGACAACTTGTTGCCGGCGCTGATGAATTCGATGCGCGGATTGTTACGCATGATAAAATACTGCGTCAACATCGCTTGCACTGCTTTCATTTTGCTGGCAAGAGGACCGATTTGGTTCTCAATGATGACCAAGTCGACCGGCTCTAACAACAGTGCATCCATTTTCTCCATGAGGTTCCGCCCGATGGTGGCCATATCCAACTTCGTCGCATCCACCGCTTTTGCCTCCACGACAGGCGACAGGAATCGCTCTTTCGCGAAGGTTTCCAAGGCTCCAACGAAATCGGATTTTTTGCCTTCTATCGATAGCTTGCATTGTGCGGCGAGTTCTTTCAAGACGTCCAATTTCTTGGACGCCAGGTTGGTGGGCTTAAAAAAAGGCACTACCATGGAGGTTTGCGCCTTGGCGTGTTTGGCGCAGAAAAGAGAGTCGCCATGATAAAATTTCGCTGCGGCTGTGCATTGCCGTCCGTTCTTCTTTGCGTTGCAAATGAGTTTTTCGACATTGGCACTAGAAGACCTCGTCAGATCGATGTTGTCCCACATCGAAATATCAAAGGGTTGTGCATCACTTTGCCGAGCAAAGTAGCAGAATGAAAGATTTTTGATACCGACATCGAAGCTGATTAGGCTTCGCACTTCTTGTTGCATCTTTGTGGTTCCACATCATTTTTTTTTGTTTCTATGTGGGTTCGTTCAAATGATGAAAGCGACTATCCGCCGCGAATATTAAGAAAAACAAAAAAAAACAAACACAATGGGAAATTTCTGGTCATTGGAAGAACGCGACGAAGACAACAGCACTACTAACAACAACGTCGAGGGTGAAGGTGGTGAGTTAGAGGATGAGAAAAAGAAACGCATCAAAAAATTCGTCTTGGAAGGTGACGACGCCGCGACGAAGCCCAAGACAAGGAGGCGTCGTGTTGGTTTCCGTGGAGTGCGCCAATCGCGCGCCAGGGTTACCCGAATCTAATATTGGTTGTTAGAAGAATAGGAATTTTGTTAGAAAATCTCATTTCCAGAAAGTACCCATTCTACAAGAGAAACAGTTTGCAAATAGGTTCGGTTGAAACCTTGGACCTTTTTGGGATTCGAATTTTCTAACAAAATTTGAAAAAACTAACAAACAGAACGCTGGGTGTGTTAGAAGATTGGGAATTTTGTTAGAAAATCTGGTTTCCAAGAAGTATCTATTCTGCAAGAGAAACAGTTTGCAAAGAGGTTCGGTAGAAATCTTGGACCTTTTCCGATTTCGTATTTTCTAACAAAATTCAAACAAACTAACAACAAGCAACAATCATTTCTGTGTAACGGTAGGTGCCATCATACGCGCCTGGCGTTGCACCTTCGTCAAGTAAGACTCTTTCAAATCGCTGCTGGGGTAGCCAGTCGGTTCAAAGACGCTGCTATAAACGAACGGCGAATTTGACACCGGCTGCGTATTTTGTACGGCGAACGGGCTGATACCGGTGGCGTTGTACGCTTCGTGCGAATTGAACTGGCGGATATAGTCGGCGTTGCGCTGCAAGTACGTGCGATAGTCCCAGTTCGATTGAATATGTGCATCATGACGGATTTTGTTGTTTATCCTGGCCTGAGGTTGCCACCAATTGTACCCCTTGCCGTGCATCAAATACATTTTGTTATTGTTATCATGCACCTCATTATAGTCGCTCATGTTCATGTTATTGTTTTTTTTTCAAACAATAAGATAATTTTTTTTTCGTTCTGTTTTTTTTATTCGACCCCGAGATGTTTGAGAAGCTCTTGCTTCTTCATTTTCGAGGCATCTGCGACACCCTTTTCACCTGCCAAGCTGCGAAGTTTCGGCAATGACATTTTTTTGTAATCGACAGGGAAATCCAAGCTGGTGATGTTGATGGTACGCAAATCATCTTTGGCTTCCTCTTTTCTTTCCTCTTCTGTTGCTGCTTCTGCTCCTTCTTCAGCGCTTTTCGTTACCACCGTTTTATCGTCCTCACTGTCGTCGTCATCGGAAAGATTGCTTTTCAGTTCTTCAATGTCGTGTTCGATAGGGATTGGATTACCTAAATGAACCGTCCAGACTTGGACATGTGGTTCCAAATTCTCTGGCTCAAAGTCATCATCATCACTTGACTCCTCGTTGTCACCACCATCATCATCATCATCGTCTTCGTCGTCGTCAAAGTCTTCATCGTCATCATCCTCCTCTTCGTCGTCGTCTTCGCGCTCGTCTTCCGATACAGGAATCAGAGAAGGTTGGAAAATCGACATTTGTCGCACGTGTGGTGGTGGTGATCCTCCTGCTCCTGAGGCCCTCTGCTGTTGTTTCCAAAATTCCATTTCCCCCGCAACCGAAGATACAAGACCCACCATGGTGGACAGCTTGTGGTCTTGTTGCGCCAGTTTGTGCTGCACATAGAAGAACAAGCCCCCCACTAACACAATGCTGACCAGCACACCGATGATCCATGGACTTGATAACCAATCGTTGAGCGCCATTTTTGCGTTTTGTTTTGGATTTTTTTGAATTATCTGGGGATTCTGGAATACGGACAAAAAAAGTTTGCCTTGTTTGGTGAGGACCGATATTTTTTCAGCCTTCACGTCAACGAATACACCTTCTCCAAGATTTCTTTTGGGTAATGCATGTCCCTTAATACTTTGACACCTCCTTTGACAGTCGAGATGCCGCGTTCCAATTGGTAAGTGTATTGCAGAGTGCCTTTTTCTTGTTCGACGGTTTTCATGTGGAAATTGCGGACTTTGGTCTTTTTCTGCAATTTTTTGCACAGCTTCACGTAGTGCGTGGTCAAGAGGAAGCGGACTTTTCCATATTTCTGCAAGTAGGTCAAGAAAGCATGGGCGCTCGAAACCGCCTCCTCGGGGTTGGTGCCAGAGTACAATTCGTCGAACACGCACAAATGTCGCTCGTCGGACTTCGCCTGGACGGTGTCCAGAATTTCCTTGCACCGTCTGGCTTCTGCTTGGAAAAGGCTGTCGCGGGAACTCGTGTCCGGAATGTTGATGTAGCAATGCAAGTGGTCAAATGGCGTTAGATGACAGACACCGTAGAATCCGCAGCCGAATTGTTGCGTGAAAAGCACATTGATGAGAACCGCCTTCAGCAGCGTCGTCTTGCCTGAGGCGTTCGGACCAGTGACGATCATACTGCCGTTGGAAAGGCGGCAATCATTGGGCACCGCCTCGGTCTCGCAAATGGGGTAGCACAATTGCTTGAATTCGCATTGTTGATTCTCCACTCCGTGGAAAGTAGCTGCATTCATCTTGCCCTCCGCAATGCGTGTTTGCAGTCCTCGCAAGATATCCATGTATCCATGGAAACCGAATGAATAGGTCATGGAATCGTGCAAAGAAGGATTGTCATAGAGCTGGTAGAAGCACCACAAGGTGTGTCCCACTTGGCCCACCTGATGTCCCACGGTGCCCAATTCCGCCAGGAATACCGATAGCCGCTCGATGTGTGTTTGCATGTCGGAGCGAAACGCGTGATAACTGCCGAATCCCTCCACAGCAGAAGAGAATTGTCGCATTTTCTCTAAGGAGGTCTGTAAATAAGAGCGACATTGCTGCAAATAATCCAGGATGCGTTTGTAGTTCGAATAGAAACGAATGCACACGAGGATGTTCTGATAAATGGAGAAGACATAGAAAGCGGCCGAAAAGACCAAATAGACCTTCTGTGTTAGGTCCACCTCGTGGAAACTGGTGAACACCTTGGTAATGGCGTGGTGTGCGACCAGCATTTTCAGGATATAGACGTATTGTTGAAAAGTGATTGTCATGCCCTGCATTTTGATGATAATGAATGGCGCAATCAGCACGAACACTGGCAGAAAAAGAGAGATCAATGGGGACGCCACATTGTACACACTCATGAGCTGCAGAAAGAGAGGGCTGTGGTTCAAGAATTTCACGAAATCCCATTGCAAGAAAAGGTATTTTTCGCAGAAGGACGTCTCGCCTCGAATGTCGGACCACATGGCACGAATATCTCGGAAATCGTCTTGTACCAGTGATTCGTCTTTCCATGTTTCCAAGACACGCTGCGTATCCCGCAAGAAGTCGGTGTCTGTGGTGTAATGCCGAGAAAGCTGCTTGACCATCTCTTTTCCAAACGTTGTTGTGGGTCCAATCATGGCCTCATAGATGGAAGGAGTCTGCTCAGTGGCTGCCTGGACGAGCTCCAATTCATTCACGATGTTGGTCGCGATCGTCTGTTTTCGAGTATTGTATTCCAAGGGTAGCCTGAACGTCGTCTCCCATGTCGTCATCCTTTCTGTTTTTTTTTCTAATCTTCCCGGTCCGAAAAAAAAAGCGCGAACAACGAGCGTCAAACATTGTTAGATGTTGTCGTTGTCCTCGTCTAATTCCTCTCCATCTTCACCGTCTCTTTTTTGCATGTTATCGAAGGGATCGTAACGGTACTCTTTCTTGGTGACCTTCCGCACTTCCGAGAGGTCTCTGACTTTCTCTTGGATCATGTAAAGGTACTTCATCTTGAAAACTTGGGTTCGGAATCCGCCGTATTCACTGTCGAATATGACGACGGGCTTTCGGGGTGTCAAACAAATCGATTTCATGCTGTCATAAAGGGCTTTGTACTCTTTCGTATTGTAATAATGATCTTGCTCTTCGTCGTCGCTGTCGTAAACACCACATTCTAAATCACAATAATATCCACGAATCATTGGCAGTTGGTAATAACATTTTCCCTTGGCATGTTCGATTACCAAATAGACCGCGATGTAATAGTCACAGCTCATGGCGAAAGAGAAAGAGAAGAGAAGAATTATGTCTTGGATTTAAAATTTTATTTTAAAAAAAACAAAAATGAGTGAAAAAACAAAAAGATGTGTTACACAGACAGACATAGACACGACACAAATTGTTAAAAAACGCTTCTTAACGAGAAGCAAGATCGTTGGGGAGTTCATTGATCTGGCAATGATAGTACTCCTCGATTTCCTTCAGCTTGAAGATGTCACGACGGGTAATGAAATTGATTCCCGTGCCTTTTCTTCCCCATCGTCCGCTTCGTCCGATGCGATGAATGTAAGTGTGAATGTCCTTGGGGACGTCGAAATTGATCACAATGCTGACTTGTTGAATGTCGATGCCGCGAGCAGTCACGTTAGAGGAAATGAGCACTCTGGATCGGCCGTTGCGAAAATCGATGAACGACGCCTCGCGTTCAGCCTTGTCCATACTGCTGTGGATGCAACACACTGGAAACTGGTCTTCCTTCATGGCCTCATAGAGCTCGACGACACGTCGCACTGAATTGCAATAAATGATGCATTGGGACAGCGAGATGAACGAGTACAAGTCTTTCAGCGTCTCGTACTTTTGGCGATCGTCTTGGACGGCCACATAGTACTGTGCTATGCCCTCGAGAGTGAGCTTTTCCGGGGTCACGCAGATGCGCACTGGCTTTCGCATGAATTTGTTGGTGATGGTGTGTATGTGTGGGGGCAACGTGGCGCTGAACAAAGCGACCTGAATGCTCGTGTTGAGATTCTGAAAAATATTGTAGACTTGCTCTTTGAAACCAGAGGAGAGCATTTCATCCGCCTCGTCCAAAACAATGAGTTGGACGGTTCTTGTGTCGACCGCGTTACGGCGAATCATGTCATACACACGACCTGGACATCCGACGATCACGTGAGGCACATTGTTTTTCAGGTCATGGGTCTCTTCTTCGATGGACGAGCCACCGACCATGACTTTCACACGCAATCCAGACATACACGAACCGATACCTTGAATGACGGCGGCGATTTGTCTGGTGAGCTCATGGGTGGGACTCATGATAATGGCTTGGGTGGCTGTTTTCGACAGATCGAGTTTGGAAAGAGTGCCAATAGTGAAGGCGGCTGTCTTGCCAGTGCCGGATTGTGCTTGTGCGATGACATCACGGCCCTGGATGATCGGTATGATCGCCTTGCTTTGAATCGGACTGGGCGCTTCGTAACCGTAGCCAAAGATACCACGCAGGATAGACGAGTCGATCTCCAAATCGTCCCACCGTTCAATGACAGTTACGGTCTCCTCCTCCGCCACTTCTTGTTCTTTTAATCCTGATCCTTGCATTTTTTTTTGAAGCTTGAATTGAAGTCGTCATGATGTCTTTAAGTGTCTTTGACAATCCGGTCGCCCTCTTGGAAAAAAATTGAAAAGGAAAAAACATTTCAGAAGTCCAATCAAACAAAATAAAACAAATATAAAACATCTTCAGGAAAGGAAAGGACAAAAAAAATGGCAGCTGCGACCATGAAGTACCCGCTGCAGGCGTTCCGCAACATCTCCATGGACGGCTTCAATTTCACGGTGCCAGAAGACACCATGAATTTGATCTCGTCCCTGTCCATGGAGGTTGGATCGCCAACGTACATTCGCACGCCTGTCTTTCAAAAGAAAGAGGCCGTTCCTTGTGCTGCAACGGCCGCTGCTTTGGCCATGCCTTTCTCGACTCCGAAAAAGAAGAAGGCTATCGCAACCAAGCGTCCCGAAGTTGAGGCCGAAGATTGGAGTTCACTGCGAAGCTTCCAGACCACCAAGATCGAGAAGAAGTCTGGTTTGGATGGAGAAATTGACAAGCTCCGATTATTGTTGAACAAGCTCTCTGACAAGACTTACATGGACATCAGCGACAAAATTTCTCAAATCATGGAGGAATTGGTGTCCAACGGTGCCGAGGAGGAGCAGATGCAGAAAGTCGGCAAGGCCATCTTCGACATCGCTTCCAGCAACAAATTTTATTCCATGATCTACGCCGAGCTCTATTCGATGCTCTTGACCAAATTCGCGTTTTTGAAGCCGGTGTTCGAGACGAGCTTCAACTCCTTTCTGTCGATTTTCCACCAGATCGAATATTTCGACGCGGACAAGGATTACGACAAGTTTTGCGAGATGAACAAGGTCAACGACAAGCGCAAGGCGTTGAGCACCTTTTTCGTGAACCTCGCCTTGAATGGCATGCTGGCCAAAGAGTCACTTGCCTCTGTCACTTCAGATTTAGTGCGCCTTGTGCTGCAATACATCAAGGAGCCCAACCGCAAGAACGAAGTGGACGAAATCACTGAGAACATTGCTTTGCTCTATCACAAAGATCTTGTTGCCTCCATCGACGCATGCGCCAAGGTGGATGGTGGCAAGACGGTGACCGAAGTAATTACCATTCTGGCGAAGAGCAAGACCAAAGATTACCTGAGCCTCTCTAACAAGTCCATCTTCAAGTTTATGGACCTTGTGAACCTCTAGTTAGATTGATTGCTTTCTCTCTTTTCCTCTTTTCACAAATTCATGTCATTTTTGAGAAAAGATTAAAAAAAAATTAAAAAACATGTTTTGTTGTTGTAAGAAATTGAAATTCCTTGTTTTTTTGAAGAAAAATGGTGAAATCACGTCTGGAGCCAAACTTGGTGGAATATGAGGAATGGCGAAAAGTAGATCCAAATGATTTGTGTCGAGTCTCTCCTCTGTATTTGCTCGAGATTGATGGTGTCGAGGTTCTAATTGCAGTGGGTGCTGCAAAGGATAAGAAGAGAGCGAACATTACTTACTTTCCTGTCTATTTAGTGAAAAGCAACAACACGGTGTTTCGTATTGGTTTGTACGAAATCCGCACGACGGATCGAGGCATGTATCTCGACGACAAACTCCAGCTCGAAGTCGAGAAGATGGAGGATCCGCCGTTGCTGTTCCCGTTTGTCCGTAGGGACTTTTTGGAGGAATTTCGCAAAATTCCTGGCCAAGAACCAGAGCCACGTCTACAACAAAAGCCTGTGCCAGACACAGAGGTAGAGGTAGAGGTAGAGCTACCAGAGCCAATACCAGTCTCGTCTAACAACAAAAACAAAAAGAAGCGACGAAAAGTGGTGAAAGAAGTTAATGATAATATTGTAACAACCACTTCTTTTCCAATCATCAGCAAGCGAGTCGGAATTTTCCATCTTGATGATGGTGCTGATCAGCAAGCTGTCGCCGCCCTACCTGCCGAGACTTCCAAGCAGGCGAAACAGACGAGAGACAATTACCGCGCGCATCCTCCATCCAATCCGTCGTGGATCCAAGAGTTTATGCAAAATGCAGCTTACGACATCAAGGACAATGAAGGCGGTGGGGATTGCCTCTTTGCCGTGATTCGTGACGCCTTCGCCCAGATCGGCCAAAAGACGACGGTGCAGAAGCTGCGGAGTCGACTGGCCAATGAAGTGCTTCCCGAAACTTTCACTTCCTATAAAGAATTGTACACCATGCACAAGGCCGTGGTAGATGAATGCAAAGAGTTATCGAAAAAAATATCCCGGCGCAACGAAGAAATCAAACAAACATCCCGTTTGCTCACCGACGTCAATCGCATCCGTGCATTGCAAGACGAGCACATCGCGTTGAAAAAACAGCACGCGGAGACAAAGAGTAGATGCGACTATGCGAAGACCTTCTTGAATGAAGTCAAGTTCATGGAGAAAGTGCAAGACTTTGAGCAGTTCAAACAAATCATTCAAACCTGCGATTTTTGGGCGGACAATATGTCGATCGAACTCTTGGAACGCGCCTTGAACATCAAACTGATCATCTTGTCGAGCCAGTCCTTTCTAGAGGGAGACGTGAACAACGTGCTTCGGTCAACGGGCACTTCGAGTAAGGAGACCTTCATGCCGGATCTTTACATCATTGCTGATTACACCGGTGACCACTACAAACTGATACAATACAAAAACCGTGGTATCTTCAAATTCGAAGAGTTGCCTTATGACATCAAGAGGTTGTGTGCAAGCAAATGCATTGGAATGTTTGATGAAAATCATGCTGACACCACTCTGTATTGTGAGATACCGGAGCTCAACGAATTTCAGCGCCAACTGGATACGAAGCAAAAAGGTGGTGGAAAGAAAAGCCGACGACACCGTGTCAAGAAAAGTGGGCTTGGGACGGGAGAAGCGAGGTTGTTGAACCTCTTCAGTGACGATGCCGTGTTTGTCCTCTCCAGAAACGCTGCTGGATATCCAGTTCCTGGTCGTGGCGAATTCGAGCGGATCAAACCCGAGCTTCTCGTGGAATTCCATCCCTTGCACAAGATGACTCATTGGCGACGCAAATTGGACGACGGATGGGTGCAGCCCTTTGTTCTCGACGACCATCGATGGGCCAGCGTGGATCATTACTACCAAGCCGCCCAATATAAGCGCAAATTTCCAGATTTTTACCTGACCTTTTCGCTGGATTCCGGAACAGAGCTGTCACAACGTCCTGAGATGGCTTTGAATCACCGCTCCCACAGGCCGAAGACAGTGCATGTGGACCCCGATTTCGAAGACCATTTTGCCAAGGAGGCGCGAGACGCGGCGCAACTCGCCAAATTTGAACAGAATCCCGATCTGCGCTCGCTTTTGCTTGCCACTCAGAATGCGAAACTAATGAAATCGTTCAAGGATCGTGCTCCCGAGACTCTTGATTCTCTCATGATTCTGCGCGACCAGTTTTCGAAGAGGTGATTGGTGATTGTGATTAGAAAAAAAAATAATAATAAACAAAAGCGGCTTTTCAAACAACAACAACAACACAGGATGCCAAAATTGACCAAGCCCAGTTTGTCTCTGCTTGGCGCTCTAGCGAAAAGCGATTGCTTGCCTCTTTTTGAGCAGGCTGGCGCTCCGAAGACGTTGCTGGCAAGAATGTACAGCGAATTGTCCATGGCATTCCAACATGTGCGCGATCTTCCGTTGCCTTCCACCACCACGCAAATCAATCACGTCAAGTCCATTCGCAAGCCGACAACGTTTCCTGTGGACGGCTTTCCCCCTGGCATCCGAAAACACATCGACGAGCACACCTTGTACGAGGTAGCGTATGTGATTCCCGCCACAGGATGGATGCGGCGACCGATTCGTTTTTTCTTCTTTTTGGAAAAACCAGAGAGCACGCGCTTGTTAGACGAGTATGTCCGCATGATGTTGGCATGGATTTATATCGTGAATGGTCAGACGTTGATTCCACAATGCGCGTCGGAACAAATGTCTGTCTACTTGTATTTTACACTGTTGAAAAAGACGCTTCCAAAGTCTCCTGTGGTTGTCTTGGATGAAGAGCATGTCAACACCGCCTTCACAATGACCTGTCGACGCAATTCCGAAATCGTGATCTTTCGGCGAGAGGAATGGTTCAAGGTATTTCTTCATGAGACGATTCACAATCTCGGACTTGATTTTTCGGCGATGGACATTACCAGCAGCTACCGTCTGATTCAGGATATGTTTGCCGTCGACGCTGATGTGGAGATCTATGAAGCGTACGCGGAAACATGGGCGCGAATGATGAATGTTTTCTTTGTTAGTTTTCTGTACTCGGTGGACAAAGAGCAATTCGTCGTGAACGCAAGGCGCTTCATGACGTTCGAGGCTGCACACTGCACGCTGCAAACAGTCAAAGTGCTGGATTTTATGGGCCTCCGGTATGACCAATTCTTGACTCAAGACCCGCTGGTGAAAACCGTCTACCGAGAACAGACAAATGTGCTCGCCTATTTTGTGATCACCATGATATTGATCAACAATTATCCTGTTTTTTTGAAGTGGTGCTTTTCCAACAATGACGGGAGCCTCATGCAATTCAAACGGACGCAACCAAACGTGAAGGAATTCATTCGACTCATCGGAAGTTTACGAGGCTCGGTATCGAAGAGAGTGCATTGCATGGAAGACGTGTTTCACGAAACAAAGAACAAAACGTTTCTCCAAAAAAATCTGCGGATGACAGTGTTAGAGCTTGGCTAATCATTTCACGAAAAAAAACACACAAAAGAAAAGTCGCAACAAAACAAAAAGAAATGCCCCTCGACCTTCAGAAGCACACGTACAGTCCAGAAGAATTGGTCAAACACATCCATGAACACACCATGCTGGAGATTCTAACAACACAACGTCTTACTGCCAAATTTGTCGCAAAGTTCGTGTTGAATCCCCTCTACCAGATTTCCAAAGAAGATCAGCAGATTAGTATCCAGGATGTCTATTTTTATCAGCCGCACATTACCAAAATGGAGTTACTGTTGGCCTGTTGTCTGCGCGATGACGATGACTTGAAAGATGACCTGAATTTTGAAAAGACCGCTTCGGAGAAGTGATGTGAAAATTTTGTCGTTGGTTTTTTTTTTGACGACGACAAAATTTGTGTTTTTGTTTGTTTTTGTGTTTTGTGGTGAAGAAGTTTTTGTTTTTGATTTTTTTGTGGCTGTTTCTTTTTTTTCAAGTTTTTTTTAAAGGAAAATGCAATCTAATTGTGCTGTTTGTTTTTTCTAATTTTGTAATATTTTTACTGTTTATTTGTGTTTGTGTGTGTTTAAGCGGAAGCAGTCTCCTTCACGGTCTTGGCGAAGTGAGGGCTCATGAACTTCTGGAGGTTGAAGTAAGTGAGCTGGTCACCCTTGGAGACCTTGAGCAAGTTGGAGAGCTTGGCATCAGGGATGATGGTGCGACCATTCTTCTCGTCCTGGAGCTTGTTGGTCTTGATGTAAGCATTGATCTGGCGAGTTACATCAGTGCGTGCCATCTCGGTACCAACAGGCTTGTCCAAGAACTTGGCGAGCTCGTCGCTGATGCGAGTGGGCTTCACGAATCCACTGGGGTTGCGGTTACCGGTCTTCCTTTTTTTTTTCAAGTTGGTCTTCTGAACAGCCTTCAACTGTCTGGCCCACTTCTTCTCGATGGCGCGGAACTCAGTCTTGAGGGCGCTGGTGGTGGCGTTGAGCTGGTTCAACTTGGCGTAAAACTCAACGGTCTGGGCAGCGATGGTGGCCTCAAGCTCCTGCACATCGACGGCGGCATCCTCCACGGGAGCGGCAGCGACAGGAGCAGCAACGACGGGTGCTGGTGCAGCAGCAGCAGGGGCTGCCTTCTCCTCAGTCTTCTTGGGAGCAGCTGCCTTCTTGGGGGCAGCAGCCTTCACGATGGGAGCAGGGGCAGGGGTGGCGGATTCGACCACAGGGGTTTTGTTTGCGGGTTTGGTTGTTTGTTTTGCCATTTTTTTGTTTTGAAAGACGCGTGTGAGTTCGTGTTCTTTGTTATACCCTGCTACAAGAACTTCTTTTTAAGTGTTTTAACGCATTGCTAAAACATTTATTTTTCGAAAACCGCACCATACTACCATGTGGGACCGCCTAAAACAATCGGCCCTTCCAACAAAAAACATTTATTTTCGTTTTTTATAGGGCGAACGATTGAAACAACCAAGGCAAAGCTGCCGCTGCCCCGGGGCTCACTATTGTTAGTGCGCCTAAAACATACATAGCCCCCAATGTTTTTGCATCTCTGTTGATTCCTCGGTACACAAAGTTTTCCATGGTCTCGACAGCGAAAGTCCTGGCTTTGTCTAGATCAGACAAGTCAGGTGCTGCCCCTCGATGAAATGGTTCTCCGTCTGGTGGACAGATGTTGCGTCGTACCTCGAGATGGCCAGCCAAGTTGTTGGACCAGATTGTTCTCAGCACTCGATAAAAGAGAATGACTTGCTCCATAGACAGGCTCAAGAACCATCCAGAGTGAGAATAATTGCCCAAGTCGTCGATCGCATGGAACAACGTGTGGACACGATCGGTTACAGCGACTTTTCTTGCTACAGCAGGAGGCTCCGGGTCTGGCTTGAGTTTGACAGGCAGTCGCAGTACTTTCCCGAGGCGAACCGTGCGGCGGAAACGATTGATGGTCGCCACACGGAATGGCTCGCGAGTGAAAGGATTGTGAGTATCGTTGTTCGCAATTAGCGCATTGAATGAGATGATGTCGGCGCCGAACACGTGATCCCCTTCTTTCCAACTGAAAAATTGGAGGGGAGGGATTTCGTCGACCGGATCCATCGTGAAGAAGTCAAAGGTATTGTTGCACAACTCACGACGAAATACTGCGGGACCTTTGTTGAAAATGTAACGTGCGACAATGCGTCGTCGGAAATATTTCTGGACAACAATGGCACATTCAATCGCGCGGAAAAACGTGTGGATCCTGATCACCAGTGCATCCTTGTTG
>Ga0214917_10001737_pt1 | contig 27750 bp, 19 predicted proteins | sample LL_1208_BB_MetaG_FD_177983 | JGI IMG/M metagenome (GOLD analysis project Ga0214917, IMG submission 177983) | Freshwater microbial communities from Lake Lanier, Atlanta, Georgia, United States - LL_1208_BB | ecosystem: Environmental > Aquatic > Freshwater > Lake | place: USA: Georgia | collected... | reverse complement strand
ACCCAGTGTTGCCAAGATATAAATAACGTATTTGGATGAATATATTTTACATTGAAGCCGTTTTCCTTTAATTTATCTATAATGTAGGCAATACATGCGCCTTGGTCGTATTTGGGAACGCCTATAATTACCTCAGGAACAACAAACCAGCAAAATTGTTCGTCTATTTTTTGTCGCGATGTGGTTTTAATTCTCACATGTATTCTGTTTAATATTTTGTTATATAATTCCAATTTATTCAAATCATATTGCCGTTTTTTCTCATATAATTCATCAATGTTTAATTTTTCTGAAAAATCACTTACATTTTCCAAAGTAAATATATTTGCCATTTACAAAATATAGGGAAAAAAAGTTATTAAAAGTAATTTATTTTACAATAATAATAATGACTATTAAACATATTGTAATATCCGGGGGAGGACCTACGGGAATAAAAGCATTAGGTGCGTTACAACACTTGGAAAAACACGATTTTTGGAATATAGAGAACATAGAATCAATCTATTGTACATCTGCTGGTGCAATTGTTGGACTCTTGGTCGCCTTGAAGTTTGACTGGGATACCATTAATGATTATATTATAAAACGCCCGTGGCACGAGGCATATCAAATTGGTGTAAATCAAATTTTTGAAGCATATAACAAAAAAGGTCTCTTTGACGAAAAAGTCATTGATATTTTTTATAAACCATTTTTTAATTCGCGAGATATATCCATGAAAATGACCATGAGTGAATTTTATGAATACACTAAAATAGATTTTCACGTATTTTCTTTAGAAATGAATCGTTTTGAAATTATAGATATATCACATAAAACACACCCTGATTTGGAATTATTAAAGGCAATTCATATGACAATCGCAATACCATTGGTTATTTCGCCATGTTGTATAGGTGATGATTGTTTTGTAGATGGAGGTATGATTTCCAACTATCCTTTGAATTATTGTATTAAAAATAATAATATAACAGATCAAATCGGATATGATGAAATTTTGGGATTACGAAATAATTATGAAAAAGATATAGAACCAGGTCACAATTCTGAAAGTGAAAATAATAATATAGTAAATAATATAGTGAATCAAGAATCAACTATATTAGATTATATCATGACTTTTATAAATAAACTTGTCCTAAATGTAGATACTGAAAAAAATCAACCAAGTATTGAAAATGAACTTTTATATGATACAAAACATATGAGTTTTTCATTTTTAAAATCCGCGGTTTCTTCGGCTGAAGTTAGACAACAATTATTACATGATGGAATTGAGGCTTCTCAACGGTTTCTCTCTTTGAAAAAAAATAAAGAGACAAAAAACGAAGAAAATAATCATACAGAAACAATAAAAACAATAAATATGTCTAAATAACTACATTCTTGAGAAATTTTATAAAACGGTATTTAAAAATTTACCCAGTGTTTCTTTGGTTGGTTTCGCATCAAAGTCAATCACTTGGTTGTCCTTGATTAATTTAATGGTTGGATAACCTTCAATTTTATAGGTTTCAATCATTTTTACCTTGTCGGGTGTTTCATCAGTACAGTTGATTTCATTAAACATTACTTTGTATCCATTAATAGATTTATTTTGATATTCAGCCTTTACTTGATCCCATTCAGGTTTAGCGGTTTTACAATGAGGACACCAATCTACGTGAAACAACATTAATTCTGCGGTTTTATCACCGGATTGATTCTCCATATTTTCAATTGTTTTTCCAAAACTTTTACTGAAATATTTGGTGTAAATGTAGTAAATCACAATAATGAAAATGATTACCAAAAAAATCATCAACACATTTTTTAGATTCATTTTAGATGTAAATTCTTTTAGTTTATTTAAAAGCCCAGATGATGATGCTGAATTCATTAAACTACTTAATGCCATATATGTATATTGAGAATAAATTAGTAAATATCTTCAAACGAAATACCAAAAATAAATATCAAATAATGATTTAAATATTATTTCATATATTTAATAATATCTAATAATTATTATTTTTATAAATGTTGTTTAGAAATCAGAATGGTTCAATGATTATTCTTGATAAATATGAATTCAAAACTGACGAATTATATTATAAAAAAATAAAGGATATTAAATTTGGTAAAAACGATCTCCTAAATAGTGCCAAAAATTCAATAAATTATTCTAATGGTTTGATTGATGATATCTTAGAAAGAACCAGTAATAATTTTGAGAATCAAGAATAATATGAAGATTGAAAAGAGATAACTGCACGCAATGTTTGTTTTTATAGTTGTCCATGGTCCATCTGTGAATATAGTATTTGTAATTTTAGAAAAACTCATAGTTGAATTGGTATTTTGGTATAGTGCGTATGACAATATAATAATTAGAATAATTCTACCAATGATTGACATTATTATAAAACGGTTTAGGGGTCCAAAAATAAATAAAAAAATGAGAAATATGGATAATATGATATAAAAACAAGTATTTTTTGTATTTTCTACATAAGTATTTATGTAAACTGTATCGTTCATAATTATTGTAAATATTATAATATTTGTATAATATATACATTCCATATAAATGACAAATTCCAATAAAAATAAAACAATGAAAAACAACACCGTAAAAAACAATAGTATAAAAAACAAAACAAAACAAAATAAAACAAAAAAGGTTTATTCAAAAGACGATTACAATAGTGGTGATGGTATGCTCACTACAGTTTGGGGTCCTGGAGCATGGCATTTTCTTCATACCATGAGTTTCAATTACCCAGTGGATCCAACAACGGAACAAAAACATCAATATAGGAATTATGTATTGAGTTTGAAAAACGTGCTTCCTTGTAAATATTGTCGTATGAATTTAAAGACAAATTTAAGAGAATTACCATTGACCATGGAATGTATGAAAAATCGCGACACCTTTTCAAAATATATTTATGAATTACATGAATTGATTAATCGTAAATTAAAGAAAAAATCTAATTTAAAATATTGTGATGTGAGAGAAAGATATGAACATTTCCGTTCAAGATGTACAGATGATTTACCTAAATTATTCAAATATGAAAAGAAAGAAAACGCTAAATTGGAAAGCAAAGGGTGTACTGAACCGTTATATGGTAAGAAATCTAAATGTATTATTAAGATTGTTCCACAGGAAGAAAAAGGTTCGACATTTCAAATGGACAAAAAGTGCGTGAAAACGAGGAAACTACGACATAATTGAAAGCGTATCATTTTTTATATAATATTTTTCATAATAACGAAAAAATATTATAGAAATTACATTCCAAAGTTGCTAAAATCGCTCAATACAGGCATTGGCAAATAACTGTTATTTATTGAATTATAATTTGGAACTTTTTTACAATCAAACGCGGGCTCTGGACATCTTGCACAAGCAGGACATGGTGGACATTTGGTGGATTCCATGTAATTGTTAGAAAAACTGTCTAAAAAGGAACCTCCACTGGTTGTTGCGCTACTACCACTACTAGTATTTCCGGATACACTACTATTTCCACCCTGACTTCCTGGAGCCAATCCACTATTTGAACTACCACTACTCATTCCGCGAGAACAAGCAGGGCACGCAGGACATACGGGTGGAACAACCTCCGATTTTAGAATATATAAATCTTCTTGACCTTTAGGAATCATACTTTTAGGAATTCCTTTTGGTAAAGATGAACTATAATCATATCCTGAACTACCGGTTGAACCGCTACTACTCAATGAACTATATCCTTGACCTAATGTAAACGTTGATTTAGTGCTAGTAATATCTTCTTGCGATGATGGAGGTGGAGGAACAGTTTGACCTTGGGTCGTTGTTACAGTGTAAATACTTGTTTTTCCATCAGGCATTGTTACATTAATGATATAATTACCATTATTGTCTTTAGTTATTTTGGCAGTTCCACCGTTTGGACCATAAAATGTAGTTTGAGTAATGGTTGTATCTGTTGATGGAGCATCTACAGTATAAATAGTTGTTTTACCAGCAGTGTCGGTGATTACAAGAGAATACTTGCCATCTTTGTTTAAAACAGTGGCGGTTGTTCCATTTGGACCGTAAAATTTTGTAGGATAGCTTGATTTATCAAAATGGTTATAATTATCATATGGATTTGATGTAGTTAAGGTAGGAGTCGCGCTAGAAGTATCATGTGTTGTAACAGTAACTGGTTTTCCACTTACACCGGTGATGGTTGTAACATCACTATTAGCGAAACCTTCAGTATGAGAATTATATCCTAAAACTTGACATAAAACAAGTCCTAGTAATAAAATGATAAAAAGAATTAATAATTTATTCATGTATAATTTATAATGTGAAAAAAATAATTATGAAAATGAAATTAAATAATTAAAAATCACAACATAAAAATACCTAAAGTTATAAAGACTTAAATAGAAACATTTACTATAAATACAAAGTATATGTCTAAAATACCAAAAAAGATTTTTCAAACATGGTCAACAAAAAATATTTCACCGTCGTTACAACAAATTGTTGATTTATGGAAAATATTAAATCCAGAATACGACTATTTTTTATACGATAATAATGATTGTGAAATCTTTATAAAAGAACATTTTGATGAACGAACATATAATGCCTATTGTAAAATTATTCCTGGTGCTTTCAAAGCGGATTTATGGAGATATTGTGTGTTGTACAAATATGGCGGTGTGTATGCGGATATAGATACGTTATGTTTAAGTGGAATAGACAAGTTTCTGACAGAAGAAACCGAATTTATGGTGCCAATTGATTTAAATACAAATCCTGTAGAAGGACAACATAATTTATTTAATACCTTGATTGCTTCCAATCCAGGAAATCCAATCTTGTTGAATGCGATTGAGCGAATTGTATCTAATGTTGAAAACAAAAGAATCCCGCCATCCAGATTAGACTTTTGTGGTCCCGGATTACTTGGTAGAGCTGCGAATCAAATATTGGGTCGTAATGAAACAGATTCTTTTGTTGGATTAGAAGGAAATCACGGTAAAATACATTTTTTGAAATTTGAACCGAATATTGAAATTGTAAGAGATATGCATGGAAATATATTATTACACAACAAAAACGGTAATCCATTATTACAATGTTTGTATTTTATGGAATGTCAAAAAACCGAAAATTATAAATCCTGGTTAACTATGAATCCTATTTAGATTTGATTTTACTAAAAAATTGAAATAAAATATAGAAAATAAATTTATACATATATTATTTTGTAATAAATATGAGTCAAATCGTTGAAGAGTCCCAAGTTTCACCAGAGGTAATACAAACAAAAAAACTAAGAGTAAAGCAACAACCCCTCCAAAAATATTTTGTGGAAGACGCAAATATTATTGAAATTGGTATTGATGAAGTTGGAAGAGGACCCCTTTTTGGAAGAGTCTATGTATCCGCAGTTATTTTACCTAAAGATGATAGTTTTGACCATTCAAAAATGAAAGACAGTAAAAAATTTCATTCAAAAAAGAAAATTGAAGAAACTGCTGAATATATTAAAAACAGTTCATTGGCATGGGTGGTTTGTTATGAAGATGAAAAAGTAATAGATGAAATTAATATTTTACAGGCAACTCAACAGGCTATGCACAGGTGTATTGGAGAATTAATCAAAAAACATCCAGAATTATTTGACTCGGAGAAAAAAATACAATTATTGATTGATGGGAATTATTTCAATCCGTATACAATGTATAATAAAAAGCGCAAAATATTGGAGCCATTGTCACATATTTGTATTGAGGGTGGTGATAATAAATATTCGGCAATTGCTGCGGCATCAATCTTGGCAAAAGTTGAGCGCGATACATATATAGATGAATTATGTAAGGAAAATCCACAATTGATTGAATATTATAGTATTGACAGTAATAAGGGATACGGTGCCAAAAAACATTTAGATGGAATTCAACAACATGGCATCACTATATGGCATCGCCGTAGTTTTGGTATTTGTAAACAATATGTGTAAAATAAATAAAAATAGATGTGAATAAATTATATTGTTAGAAATAAATATAATTTATTTTTTCCAAACTTGGTAAAAGTTTTTACGAATATTACCAGGACCAATAATTAAATCTTCGGAATAACTGTTATGGAAACCACGATTTAGCAATGTATCGTCAAAATATTTTTTTTGTTCTTCCTCTTTGAAATCATTTTCAATAATAATTAATTTGATATTATCCAATATTTCAGGCATGTCTAATAAAATGTAATAAAAGGCACCTTCACAATCCAAAACTAAAGTATCAAATTCTATTTGGTATTTTTCTTGTAATTCCTGAAATGTCATTGTATTTACCAATTCATAATCTTTTTCTAGAATACTACCATCATAAAAACTAGTATCCCATCTATTTTGCTTTAATGGTTTTGTTGATAACGCGCAATTTTCTACAAAAAAATCTAAATTAGTGTTATTCAGTTTATTGTGTAACAGTTTTTGATAAATATTTTTACAACTCTCAAGTGTAACGAGTTTATTATTATTCTTGTGATTCAAAATATAGGCTATAATTAAACTATTTCTTCCAATATTTCCACCAATTTCCAATACTTTTTCATCTCCGGTCAAATTTTTAATTGCCATCATTTGTTCTGGATATTCTTCACTAAAATCACCATAATCTATAGTTATATTTTTATGAATGTCACTTAATTTTTCACTATAATTAACGTGAATATTTTTAATATATTCGGGAACAACATCTTTGTTAGTGAAAATTTTATCATTATTTAAATCAATATATATTTTTGTAGTGTGATCATATTTCTTTGTATTATTTTCTGGATCTGTAATAAATACCGATTTTAAAACATATTCAAGTGGATCAGTAAAATAAGATGATCTATTACTATCTCCATCTGGTATATATATTATATTTTGTTTTATTAATTTATTATAAACAATATGGGTTACATCAATATTTTTATAATCAGCACCGTACTTGATGATATACATGATATATTATATCATTATTCTTTATATTCTTTATTCACTTTATCGAATTATAAGGTATAAAATACAAAATTAAAATTGATTTAAAAATATGATATAAAATTTACATTACTTATAAATATAATAAACATACCAAAATGAAAATATTAGTTTTTGACACGGAAACAACCGGTAAAATAGATAAATACGCGGATTTATCAGAAGGTGAAAAACAACCTCATATTGTTCAATTCAGTTATGTTATGTATGATACCGATAAAAATAATGTATTTCTTCATGATAATATTATAAAAATTTCAAAGGATATTGTAATATCTTCAGAATGCGTGCATATCCACGGAATTACCCAAGAAAAATGCCAATCTGACGGTGTTATTTTATACGATGTTTTAAGAAATTTTCATGTAAATATGAAAGAAGCTGATTATGTCATAGGTCATAACTTGGAGTTTGATGTGAAAATGTTAATTATTGAATTATATCGTTTAAAGGAAGAAAGTGGAAATGATGAAGCATATGATCGGATGATTGATTATTTTGAAAAAGGAAAACAGTTTAATTCAAAATGTTTTTGTACTATGAAAAATACGGCGGACATTTGTAAACTTGAAAATCCAAATAAAAAAAGTAAGGAATATAAATACCCTAAATTGAGCGAGCTTCATAAACATTTATTCTCCTATGAACCAAAAAATCTCCATAATTCTTTATTTGATGTGGTCATTACTTTACGTTGTTTTTATAAATTAATTTTTGAAAAAGATTTACGTGAAATAAATCGTACGATCAGACAAATATTGCGAGAAACATGATTATATTTTCATATCATAAACCCTAAATAAAAAAATTGATTTACTTTTTAATTTGGTTTTTAAAGATAAAACAAATTAAAAACACCACTCAAACTTAATAATGAACACTTTTGACAATACCCATGGCGCACAATCTCACAACGGTTGCGTTTCTTACAAAACAGATGAAAGAAATATTACACATTATACTATTAATGATCATAGAATTTGTTATTCTTATCATGGTATTTACTATGCTGACTCATTTCAAGACGAATGGGCAGTTAATCACTTACCTAAAACAGGACCCCATGAATGCCTTGATTGTTTATATTATGGAACATACAAGGGAATATTTATTGAATACTGTATGAATTGTTCTAAGAATGAATATAAATGCACGCGTGTACCCGAATCGTTGGATAAAAACAATTTATCACTCTTTCACGTATTACATATCTTGAAAAAAGATGAAATGATTGATTCAGAAATTATTGATATGATCAATGACCGTTATGACGCACTCATGAATTTGGAAGAAGAATTCAATGATTCTGATACGGATTCAAATGTAGAACCCAATGAATTGGAAATGGAATCAACTGAACTTATTGAACAACATGAAAATGACCCAATCATATTGAATTATGACGAAATCAATCAATATGTCGACCCTCGTGATAAATACCAGTTTGAAGAAGAATATTATGGTTATTGTGCGGATTCAACGTGTGCGACATATGGATCAAATTATGACGGCGGTTATGATTCACATTAGACCAAGATACAAATATAAAAAAATAAATATGTTCATTCCGAATATATTTATTTTTTACTAATTTTTTCATTTGCTTTTCAGTGTTTTTGATTTTACACTTTCTTTACTATTTTCGGGAATTGTTTCTAATTTATTACTGTGGAACCTGGTTTTTCTTGTTTTTTGTTTTCTTGTCAAAAAACTTTTTGGTCGTCTTCCAAGAGTTTTTGGTTTTTCTAGCTCTACATTTTTATCACTCCTATTTATTAATAATGTTCCAAATAAAATAACTCCAATCGCAGCGCCAAAGACAATTACTATTTTTTCAATTTGTGTATCCATTATATAAATGATAAGAAAATATTTTTTATGCCGAGCACAATTTATGCCGAGCACATTTCGCATATTTCATCATTTTCTGTTCCATGTTCCTTTTTATCTGGTTCAAGTGTAAATTGTTGTGCTTGGTGTTTTGCCTTGCGTCTTAAATAATAAATCCCGGTTTTTAATCCCTTTTTCCAAGAATAAAAATGCATAGATGTCAATGTATTATAATTAGGGTCTTCCAACCACAAATTCAAACTCTGGCTCTGGCATATAAACGCGCCACGGTCAGCTGCCATGTCTATCAAATGTTTCATAGGCATTTCCCAGACGATCTTGTATTTTTCGCGTATATGTTCAGGCAACACTGTCAATTGTTGAATACTTCCCTTGTTAGCAATAATATTGTTCTTAATCTTTTCATTCCATAATCCCAATGAAATTAAATCTTTCATTAAATATTTATTCGCCACCACGAATTCACCAGCCAAGGTTCGTCTTGTATACAAATTACTCGTCAATGGTTCAAAACATTCATTATAACCCAGGATTTGAGAGGTTGAAGCGGTGGGCATCGGGGCAAGCAACAATGAGTTACGTAAACCGTATTTTTGAATAGACTCCCGTAATTCACTCCAGTTATACCTGGTGGTTGCCGGATCTACGCCCCACAAATCAAACTGTAATTGCCCCTTTGACGCAGGCGAACCCTCAAATGAACTGTAAGACCCTCTCAATTCATCCTGTTTGATATTAAGGATTTCTGCGACAACTACATTTTGATTCGTCGCATTGTTAAAAAACATTTGAGTCAACTTAGAAGACAAATCTGGATAATCCGTGATATTTTGTTCCAGTTTTAAAGTTTGTCTTATCTTTTCTATATCTTCAGGCGATAATTTTGATCGTATATGTTTTACCAATTCTTTGCGCGATATAGCGACTTCATTACTCCTTTCAAGCGCAGCGTGATATATTGTTTCAAAAATCATTTTATTGACTTCTTTTGCTTTGTCGCTATGAAATGGTATATCCATCATAATAAAAACATCCGCCAATCCTTGAACTCCTATACCAATCGGTCTATGAAGCATATTACTTCTTTTGGTTTTTTCTGTTGGATAAAAGTTAATATCAATGATGCGATTTAAATTACCAGTCACTACCTTGGTAACACGATGGAGTTCCTGATAATTAAACTCTTTGGTCTCTTGATCTACAAAAGCAGGTAAGGCGATACTTGCCAAGTTACAAACGGCTGTTTCCTTCTCGTCAGAATATTCTAGAATTTCTGTACATTGAGAAGTTATCACACCGTTAAAAATTCCACAATGTCTTTTTGATTCATTGAAACAATAGGTATCATCGATACGCCCATTATCCACAACTCCTGAAATTTTTACAAATTGTGTCGCGTCTCTATTTGGTTGATGAAATACGATTTTTAATCTGTTTGGTTTAAAACCAATCTCTACCAATTTTTGTAATTCATTTGATGTTATTAATAAACGATATACTGGTTTACATTTATATAATTTCAACTCACGATTTGTATCTGGCATTAATTTTTCACATTCATCTCGCATTTTACTTATTTTAGGATTAATACCACAAGTTTGTAACATGAATTTTACTTTTAATAAAAAATCTTTATCAATACTGGATGCTTGTAACTGTTGATTCTCGCCATTATGAACAATACAACCATCAGCATCACAATAACCGGCAAACCATACTAGTTTTGATTTTAATGAATAATTTTCTGGAACAAAAAATTTGTCCTCCATGTCTAAGGGTAATTGTACATTTAATTTATCATTTTTTTCATCTACTTGACCGTAACTTCTATATTCTAAATGTTCTAACAAATCCTTCTTTTCGCCGTATAAGGCAACGCATGGTCTTTTTGTATAACTGATGGCGTTACAAGTATAATTTGTTTCTTCTGCTTGTATTTCATAATTTTCATTCGTCTCAGTGTCAAGATGTCTCTTACAAAAAGAATGACCTATTTGTGACTTATAATTACATTTATGCTGTTTTTCATTACCTTCACTGCTTTGATTATAAGTTCCATCGCCACAGAAAAATCCATGCGTGTAAGCATGCTTCATTTCTTTGTCATTATCTATAATTGGAAATTCGCATTTTATAATTTTATCACCCTCTTTTAAATCTTTCGCCTCCACTAATTTTACATTTTTTGTATTTATAATATCTTTTTTTTCATGATTCGTTGTCTCCATCGTTTTCTTTTTCTTTGAGGATTGATATTTTGTTTGGATATAAAATTTATGATATTTTGTACAAGTTAGCGTACAACCATCACTGGTATGAATATCGATTAATTCTTTATTTTCTCCCGTCTTATGAATTGTGGTTTCGCTGAATTCTTTACCATTCCATACATTCACTGTTTCATTATGTAACTCTTGAATTTCAAAATACCCTTGATCTGTTAATATTTTTGTTTCTGGAGCAACACATAAATTGCTGCTCTTAATGGTGCCAATATTTTTCTGGTTTGATTTAATATTCGCAGCATCTTTATACAATAAGTATGGTGTGCCAGTCTCCATCTGGGCATCCAAGATCTTAAACCATAATTCACGCGCATTCACGACTCTGGTATTCGTTGGTTGCGCCTCGTATTTCATATATAATTCCTTGAATTCGTCCCCATATACATCGGCAAGACCAGGGCATTCGTGAGGACAAAAGAGGGACCACTTTCCATTGTCCTTTACGCGCTCCATGAATAAATCAGACACCCATAGGGCATAAAACAAATCACGAGCTCTTAGCTCCTCATCACCGTGGTTTTTTCTCATGTCTAAAAAATCTTCAATGTCTGCATGCCACGTCTCCAAATAAATCGCAAAGGAGCCATTTCTCCGACCACCACCATTATGTATGACACCATTATGTATTAGATAATTATGTTCTTTTTCCATTTGTAAGTCATATAAAATACCTTCATATTTTGTAGTTTTTACATTTTGAACTCTAGATAATAAATAGTCTCCATAACGTAAGAATTTAAAAAACTGTTTTTCATCATCATACTCAATGTCCATTAATTCACATATTTCTTTAGTTTTTGGAACTCTTAACGTATAACTTATTTTTTTATTTTCAATAATTCCTCTAGTTGTTTCGTGTTTTTCTCCAACTCTATCACGAATATAACCACTTGTCAACATTCCCATTTTCATACATATGAATCTCACACATTCTATTAAATTCAAAGAAGTATTGTCAAATACTAATTCTTTTTTACTATAGCAACCGTCTGTTTGTAATAAACCTTTTAAAATATACTTACATTTTTGGACTGGTAAATTCAACCACTTATGATTTACACGTTTTGTTTTATTATCATCATAAAAGTCATTATATCTGAATGGTAAATGAATACTTCTATTCCAACGAATTTTTGTTGTATTTTCATCAACACGTATGTTATAGTTTACATAGTTTCTTTCAAAATAACTTACTATAAAATCTTTCAAATGCGCTTTGTTAAAAGTATGTATTGTAATTGTTCCGCTACGTGTATCGTCATTATTCATTGAACCGTCTCCTAATATAATTCCATACATATAACAGTCTTCTTCAGTTATATTTGTTATATCATTTACTTTTGTTGGAATTGGAAAAATTAACCAATCTGTATTATTTACATCTTTTGCGTCTACCCATTCAAATTTACAAATATTTTTTTGTATACGATTTTTAATAAGTGAATAGTTTAATCCTTTTGGTTGATTTTTCAATACGTAAATAGGATGTTCTGGTGTTATTCTCAAAGGGAAAATGGAATGCATACTTTCTATTTCAAGAAAATCTCCAGAATAATTATGTTCTAAAACATTTTGTATAGTTTCGGTTTCTCCTTTTAGATTATAAATTTTTGTTTCTCCCACACTACAATTTTGTATTTGGGTTGGTCCATTTGTAGTGTATATAATTGTTTCTGGGTGAACACATTGGTCAACATATTTCGCAGTATTATTAAACACACGCAACATAGGGACAATTCCATTCGATTTTCCATTGGTTCCCCTGATATGTGTTCCTTTTGCGCGAACATTATGAATATGAAGACCAATACCACCTGCCCATTTGGATATTTTTGCACAGTCCTTGAGCGTATTATAAATTCCATCGATACTATCGTCCTCCATGGCAATCAAATAGCAAGAACTTAATTGCGGTCTGGGTGTCCCAGCATTAAACAGCGTGGGTGTAGCATGGGTAAAATATTTTTGAGACATTAAATCATAGGTCTCGCGCACGGCGTCCATGTTATTTCCATGAATTCCCACTGCAACACGCATCCACATATGCTGAGGTCTTTCAACCACAACATCATTTACTTTGAACAAATAGGCGCGTTCTAAAGTCTTAAAACCAAAGTAATCAATCAAATAATCCCGATTGTAATCAATCATTTGTTCCAGTTCATTATGGTTTGCGCTAATAACCATCCATGTTTCATGCGACAATAAAGGCGAGTGTTTTCCGTGGACATCATTATACCAATACAACTGTTCCATGACTTTGTATAACGACGCGTCCGTATTTTTCTGATGATTGGATACCACCACGCGTCCAGCCAAAACAGCATAATCTGGATGTTGTGTAGACATCACAGCGCACTGTTCAGCAGTCAACTCGTCAATTTTAGTAGTCGGGATCTTATCATACAACTGGTCAATGACTTTCATCACCAAAGACGAATAATTGATTTGAATATTTGCTTCCATTCCCAATTTTTTCACCCGATTTAATATTTTATCAAAGGCGATATCCTCTAATTCACCGTCACGTTTGGTAACACGCATATCTATACTTGTCTCATCCCCTGTATTCATTCTATACATATATGGATCATTTTATTTTTAAACCATTTGTTCTTTTACATCTTTTAATTTACGGCTTTAAGCCCTTTTGATGGGAATATATTTAGCACACTTTTGAATTTAAAGACTTCGCGCAAGAAAATTCAACACTGTTGAAATAAATATATTTGTATTATAATATATATAGTATATAAGAATGACAAAAATGAAGATTTTTTTCGGTATATTAATATTTATCATGATATGTATCGCGCTAGGCAATACCGGTATTTTTTCGGGTAACAATAAGTTTTTGAAAGAAGGATTACAAAATTTAGCAAATCCTGGTGAATATCCGTACAGTACTGAATATCCACTTTTAGAAGGAAGTTATCCATATACTGGTTCAAAAACAGTGAGCAATAAAGATTATAACGATATTTGGATGAAATATCCGGTATTTAGAGTTGGTTCTTACGAACAAATTACAAATAATTTAAGATACTGGAGTAATCCCGATGACGGGGAATGTGTTCGTGCTGATATGTGTGACGCTTTATACAAAGACAAGGAGGTATTATCCAACGTAATTCAACCTTTAGGACCTGTTCCAGAAACCATGTCTGGGGTTAGAGTAAATTATTATAATACTGACCAAAATTTGTTTTTGGGACCTCAAGCAGGACCCGAATTACCCGTGTTCGCATAAAAATATTGTAATATAGTAGTATATATTATAATATGACTGAAAATATTCCAAAAGAACATTATTTATTTGAAGCACTCCGCGAAGATCCAAATGTTTATATAGATGATGAAAAAAATGATGTAAAAATTGGTGATACAATTGAATATATTGCGAACAATCAATTAGGAAAAAGAAAATACCATGTTATAGAATCTCTGGATGAAAATGGAAATGTAGAAAAAGGTCTTGAAGAAGTAGATTTTACACCTTCAAAAAAAATGAATATGTTAAACGATTTTACACAAACAGAATCACCAAAAGAATCAAATGACGAACCAGAACCATCCATATTTAAATTTCACTGGTATCCTGACGACGGGTCAAAAGGAGGAAAGAAAAAACACAAAAAAACACAACATAAACGAACCAGAAAACAAAGAATCAAATCTAAATCTAAATCTAAATCCAAATCTAGAATGATGAAAAGTAAAAAATATAGGCGAACTAAAAAATAAATCAGCTGTAATTTATTTAGACAAAATCTCCCTCTTGTATTTTCATCATCATTTCTTGGGTCTCATCAATAGACTCTGTGCGTATTTTAATGATAGGTGACGACGCCACGGGTGGAGAGCATGATACAGTGTCGTTATTTTTTTTAATACTAATCAAACAGCCGCTTCCGACGGGTTCATGAGAATCGGCTTTCTTGGCACGCTTTTTGGGCTCCCTGTGGGAAAACCCGGTTTGGCGTTCTTTCTCCACGATCTCCCATAATTCTTTCATGGCACCCACATTATCGTGAAACCATTTTTGATTTCGTTGAACCAATACACAACTGATTTGTTCCAATTTCCAATAAATATTTTTGATCCAAGTCATGGTGTCTTCGTTTTCGTCCATTTGTTTTTCTTCCCATACCAGAAAATCCTCATGATTGTCAATATGTAACGGTTTGTATTTATAAACTGGATTTCCATTTTTGTTTGAGAAATACATAATAATTCCTTTTATATTTCCATCCGCGGACTCCGCAAATTCACCATCTTTATTGAATTCGTCCTCGTTCGCATATTCAATAAATTTCGTCTCTAAAAAGTCACATTCGTCCAAGTCACATACCTCCATTTGTTGTTGCATTTGTACCCAATATTCCTTTTTAGGAACACCATCAATTTCCCGGCTGACCGGATTTTTTATCTCCAACATTCGCCCATAGATTGGACTACTGGGTTCAATATTAATACCGTCTGGTGACGCACCAATAAAATGATAGGTGTCGTGTTGAATACATCCAAAATCACCGACCGTGGTTTTGTACAAATGCTCATAAACCATCACAGAAATCGGCTCATATTTTTGTCCCCAATGTAATGCCGAATTGACATTTACTTGGGTTTGTGAAGATTCCAACTTTTCTGGATTTGGTATATAAGGAGGTACACATTTTTCATAGATCAATTGGTTTCTGCTGGATTCATTCTCAAACACCTTATAAGCATTACTTGCGGTGATTAAATTGTGACGATATGTATACCATTCGGATGTCCTTTGGGCAGGCTGGTCTTTGTTTTTTATTTTTTTGATTTTTTCTTGAATGACCTTTGTATCCGGTTTATGTAATACTAGAGTATTTGAATGTGACCTTCTTGGATACATGTTATAAAATAGTTCAAATGAATTGTCAATAATTGATTTGATTTCATCCTTGAAATAATCCTCATTTCTATCAAAATACAGATTTTCAAAATAAATATTCAGTAAATCCTGAATGTATTCGGTCATTATATCGTGAAAATCTGGTTCGCAAATGGCGTTTGGATTGTCCTCTATATATTCATACATGTCTTCCACAGTGGATTCAACGATTTCCATTTCGTCACTGGGGGTTAATGATGCGGTAGATGATAAGTCATCATCATCAAGGTCGTAGTCTGTATCACTTTTAAAATCTTTATCCCAATCTTCATCCACCTCGCCCAACACATCTTCTAAATCACTCAAATCATCCAAATAATTTGTATTTGTATTCATTTATCAAACTGTTGATTGTTTATTATTAACTATTATATTATATGATTTTGTATTTATATTCATTCCAAATATAAATACAATTATAAATCAATTTTTATTCATCTTCTGGATCTTCATTTTCTACAATGTTTTTTAATGTTCCCTTCACTTTTTTTGGAGGAAGACTTTTTAGTGTAGAAACGCGCTTGGTATCCAAATTTCTCAATGTAAAATGATTACTGGTTTTGTTGTAAAATAATCCAGGAATTTCCTTTACCTCACCTGTTAATTTATCATATATGACATCCTTTACACGTTGTAGTTTTTTCCTATCAAGCGACTCTTTTAAGAACTTGATTAAATTGTTTTTCTCCTCTTCTGTGTATTCCTTTTCTTTCGCATACAATTCAGCATACGCCAATAACTTTTGGATTTTGACAGTTTTGTCCAATTTCGCCCAAGGTTCGGCTTTGTTTGTCATTTTTTCGTTTTCCAAGAAATTTTCCAGGTTATTCATATTATTCGTAGTTTTTGTTTCTTGAATCACATTACCACTCATCAACATGGTTTTATATTTGATGTTTTTTAATTCAACACATTCATCTTTTTTTTCTGTACTAGTAGTGGACATTTTGTAATTATAATGTAATATATAGGATTAATTTTAACCCCTTTTCATAATATGTTATTTTTATGTTATTTTGGAACAAATAATAATAATCACGCATTATATGAATGAAAAAACAAATGAAAAAAAGGTAATCATTAATGGAACTGTCGCGAAATACCAAATGAAAAAGGTAATTAAAAAACCAGAAGATGTAAAAGAACGAAAAACGATGGACCATATTTCTCTCGAGATGTTTTCTTGGGAAAGTCAATACTCATTATTAAATATGTTGAACACAAAAACAAATGATGACCCTACATCAATCCTGGTAAAGAAACAAATAATGAGTAAATTGAATAATTATAAACAACAAGATGTTCTTAAAAAGGTACATGATGAGAGAAAACTGATTCATTTGGATCAAGTCATTGGTAAATTACAAGAAAGTGGATTGAAATGTCTTTATTGTAAGGAAGAAGTCTATTTATTATACAAGATGGTGAGAGAAATGAAACAATGGACTTTGGACCGGATTGACAATGATATAGGGCATTTTCATGATAATGTGGTTATTTCTTGTTTAGACTGTAATTTAAAACGACGGAAAAAAAGTAGTCATGCGTTTTTGTTCACGAAACAGATGAATATTGTTCGGGTAGATCACCTGGACGACGGGGATAAGGATGACAAGGATAAACCCTGATGAAACCTAATTGCGATAAAAACAAAATCTTATATTATATCTATATATTATTGAATTTAAGATGAATTTTATTGAATGGAAATGGACATGTGGAGAGAAAATGGACAAAACACCGAGGATTCCTCCAACAATCGTGAAAAAGGATGAATATTATCGGGAAGAACCGTATCAGCAACAACATCAAACCTCTGAAAATCACGAAAGAACCGCATATGAACAATCACTACTTTCTGAAAATGATATATGGTCCATAGATGGGTCCGTTTTTATAGACAAACCGTTGAATAAAAGGGAAGATAATTATAACAAAATGTCTGAACGGGAAATGTTTGGACAAATCAATCAAAATCCTTTTTTGGTTCAAAACAATTATTTAGATGATTTGATGAATCAAGAAAAGTTTTTGAAACCCATGAGTACGAGCAGTGAAAAAGAAAAAACTACGAGTAATTCTAATTATGAATAACCCTAACTTTCTCTCTTTGATGTTGATTTTCAAAAGTAAAAACGGTTTAAAATTTTATATTTGTTATTTCATTTCATAACAAATATAACTTTCAATATTTATTTTTTATTTTATTTCATCTTATTTGATGTAGACACAATCATGGAGAATATAAATTATCGTGTATCCGTACTATTGACCCATTTGTAAGGACCATCACCTTTTACCAATGTATTTTCTTTTAATGGTTCAACCTCAAATTCCAATCTTGTTCCATGAACAATCCAATAAAATTTACCATTTGGTCCATATACGGTGAATTTATTATCAACCACTTCTGAGGCGTTGTAGTTTATAATTGTGATTCCATTATAAATTGGTGTTATTTGTATTGTCATATTGGTACATATTTTTTCAACATAATCTGGTAAATAAATGGTTACTGAAATATCATCTGTTATTTCATTCTTTCCTCTATAGTAAACACCTGCTTCGGGACCTTCTAAACAACCATGAACTAAATATTTACTTTTATCTATTGGGTGGTCTATTACGAAAGTTTTGGTAGTGTATTTATATTTTTTAATATCAGAATCATCATAATACATTATATTTACTGAGTCATTTGTTTGTTTTTCAACCGGTATTTGCTTTTCTTGAATTGAAACAATATTTTGTATTGTTTCTTTTGTTTGTGTTGATGTTTGTTTTAATTCTTGTATTTCTTTTACAGTAATACCAATTAATCCTATATAATTGATTGATTGATTTTCTGTGCCATCTTTTTTACCTGTTACCAAAAATGGATATTGTTCTTGAAGTTCGTGTGCTATAAATCCAATATCTGGTTTATTTAAAACGATATTATAGTAATTAACAGGTCGTAAATTATTCACATTGAAAATACCTATATTTAAATTTTGAACATTTTTTTTAATACGATAATCTGATGTTGCGTTAAATATATTTGCGGTTACTGTTCCAGAGAATGAACCCGCCGCACCGCTTACTGTTCCAGAGAATGAACCCGCCGCACCGCTTACTGTTCCAGAGAATGAACCCGCCGCACCGCTTACTGTTCCAGAGAATGAACCCGTCGCACCGAATACATTTCCTCCTGTAGTGAAACCAGCAGCGCTTACTATTCCTGAAAAAGTCGCAGTAATACCTTTACTAGAAATTTCACTCCATATTGATCCATTAGAATATTTCATTGTTGTTGTTGTTGTATCATAATAAATGGAACCCGCAATACCTGTGACACCTGATCCTGATGTATAACCGCCCACATTTATTACACCTTGCGCATTGATGGTGTTGTAACTGGTATAAATATAATTATTATCATAAATAACAGCAGTTATATATTGTCCAGATGATGACATTGCGACACTATACCAATTTCTGTTTGTAACTTGTGTTGATGTCCAACTATAACCATAATTTGAAGAAACATAAATTAATCCAATATAAACAACCGCGGTTTGATATTGTCCAGAAGAAGACATTGCTACATTAAACCAACGTTTTGTAGCACCAATACTTGTATCTTGAGTCCAGGTAATACCATAATCCGACGAAATATAGATAAATCCTCCATCAACAACCGCGGTTTGATATTGTCCAGAATCTGATGAAGCAACTCCATTCCAATTTTGGGTTCCTATACTTGTATTTGTTGACGTCCATGTAACACCATAATTGGAAGAAATATAAATATAATCTCCATTAACAACAGCGGTTTGATATTGTCCAGAATCTGATATTGTGATACTACGCAAATTTTTATTTGTAATTAATGTCCAAGTAATGCCATAATTGGAAGAACGATATGTTTGATTACTACCACTAGCTGTTTGATATTGTCCTGATGCCGACATTGCTAGAGAAAACCAACTTTTTGTAGCACCAATACTTGTATCTTGAGTCCAGGTTATTCCATAATTAGAAGAAATATAAAGATAATTATTATAAGCTACGGCTGTTTGATATTGTCCTGATGCGGATACTGCGACACAAGCCCAATTTCGGGTTCCTATACTTGTATTTGTTGACGTCCAAGTATTTCCATAATCTGACGAAATATAAATATACTCACCATCAACAACTGCGGTTTGGTATTGTCCTGACGCAGACATTGAGTTACTATACCAATTTTTACCCGAAGCAACACTTGTATTTTGAATAAAATTTCTTCCATAATTGCCTGTTGGACCGGCTACACCATAATCGGTGGTTCGAGTTGAGAAAATATCTGAATAGGACCCTGGCATCAAACCGGGAGTATTGGTTGTTCCACCACCAATGGCGTATGCGAATTGTAAATAACCGTTTGATGTTGCGGTTAAGGTGGCACCATAAAGCAAACCTGTCGCACTTAATGCAGTAATTCCAGTTATACCACTACCACTACCACTTCCTGCGGGTCCTGGGGGACCAGTAGCACCAGTAGCACCAGTTTCTCCAACACCTGTAGCACCCTTCGCACCTGTTGCTCCAGTCGCACCTGTTGCTCCAGTAGCACCAGTAGCACCAGTTTCTCCAGCACCTGTATCACCCTTCGCACCTGTTGCTCCAGTCGCACCTGTTGCTCCAGTCGCACCTGTAGCACCCGTCGCACCTGTATTACCCGTCGCGCCAGTAGCACCTGTTGCTCCAGTCGCACCTGTAGCACCCGTCGCGCCTGTAGCACCAGTTATACCTGTATTACCCGTCGCGCCAGTAGCACCTGTTGATCCTGTTTCTCCAACACCTGTAGCACCCTTCGCACCTGTTGCTCCAGTCGCACCTGTTGCTCCAGTAGCACCAGTAGCACCAGTTTCTCCAACACCTGTAGCACCCTTCGCACCTGTTGCTCCAGTCGCACCTGTTGCTCCAGTCGCACCTGTCGCTCCTGTCGCGCCTGTAGCACCTGTAGCACCAGTTATACCTGTATTACCCGTCGCACCCGTCGCACCCGTAGCACCAGTTATACCTGTATTACCCGTCGCACCCGTCGCACCTGTCGCTCCCGTTGCGCCTTTCGCTCCCGTCGCGCCAGTAGCACCTGTTGATCCTGTTTCTCCAGCACCCGTCGCACCCGTCACACCAGTCGCACCTGTCGCTCCCGTCGCGCCTGTAGCACCTGTAGCACCTGTAGCACCCGTCGCACCTGTAGCACCAGTTATACCTGTATTACCCGTTGCACCCGTCGCACCTGTAGCACCCGTCGCGCCTTTCGCTCCCGTCGCGCCAGTAGCACCTGTTGTTCCTGTTTCTCCAGCACCCGTCGCACCTGTTGCTCCAGTTGCTCCAGTCGCACCCGTAGAACCCGTCGCACCAGTTTCGCCAGAACTACTGGCACCCGCACCAATCGTATTCCAAGTTGATCCATTAGAATATTTCAATGTTGTTGTTGTTGTATCGTAATAAATGGAACCCGCAATACCCGTAACACCTGATGCTGTTGTATAACTACCTACATTTATTACACCTTGCGCATTGATGGTGTTGTAACAGGTGTAGATGTAACCAGCGGACCCGTAAACCGCAGTTATATATTGACCAGATCCTGATATTGCTACATAAAGCCAATTTAGTGATGATGCGGTTGATGTCCACGTTGCGCCATAATTTGATGAAACATAAATATTTGAACTAGTCGCTGTTGCGACTTGATATTGTCCTGATGCGGATATTGCAACACGATTCCAACTTTTTGTTGATCCAACACTTGTATCTTGAGTCCAAGAATTTCCATAATCAGATGAAATATAAATATAATTAGCACTACTATTCGCTGTTTGATATTGTCCTGATGCGGACATTGCTACACTATTCCAATTTAGTGATGATGCTGTTGTTTTCCAAGTTATACCATAATCGGATGAAATATAAATATTTGAAGAACTAGTAGAAGTAGCGGTTTGATATTGCCCAGATGCTGATATTGCGACTTGAGTCCAAAGTTTTGTTCCTATACTTACATTCGTTGGTGTCCAAGTGGAACCATAATTAGATGAAATATAAATATAATTATTCAACGCACATGCGATTTGGTATTGTCCGGATGCGGATACTGCTATACCAGTCCAGGTATATGTTGATGTGATACTTGTATCTATATTCCAAGTTGTACCATAATTGGATGAAATATAAATATTTCCATTCGTTATACCCGCTGTTTGATATTGTCCGGATGCGGACATTGCTACACTAATCCAATTTAGTGATGATGCGGTTGTTGTCCAATTTTTACCATAATTTGATGAAATATAAATAGTTGAAGAACTAGCAACAGCGGTTTGATATTGTCCGGAAGCTGATATTGCTATTCCTTGCCAACTTTTTGTTGAACCAACACTTGTATCTTGAACCCAATTTCTTCCGTAATTACCAGTTGGACCCGCTACACCATAATCAGTGGTTTGAGTTGAGAAAATATCTGAGTATGAACCTGGTAGTAATCCTGGTGTATTGGTTGTTCCACCGCCGATGGCATATGCGAATTGTAAATAACCATTTGAGGTTGCTGTTAAGGTAGCACCATAACTTAATCCAGTTGCACCTAATGCGGTAATACCAATGATTCCAGGAGAACCAGTCGCACCAGTTGACCCAGTGGCACCTGTGGGTCCAGTTTCACCTGTACCAGTTGCTCCAGTAGAACCAGTAGCACCAGTTGCGCCTGTCGCACCAGTTTCGCCAGAACCAGTCGCACCCGTAGAACCCGTCGCGCCAGTTTCGCCAGAACCACTGGCACCCGCACCAATCGTATTCCAAGTTGATCCATTAGAATATTTCAATGTTGTTGTTGTTGTATCGTAATAAATGGAACCCGCAATACCCGTAACACCTGATGTTGTTGTATAACTACCTACATTTATTACACCTTGCGCATTGATGGTGTTGTAACAGGTGTAGATGTAACCAGATATCCCGTAACCCGCAGTTATATATTGTCCTGATGCTGATATTGCGACAGAAAACCAATTTACTGATAATGCGGTTGATGTCCATGTTGCGCCATAATTTGATGAAACATAAATATTTGAAGAACTAGAAACTGCGACTTGATATTGTCCTGATGCGGATATTGCAACACGATTCCAACTTTTTGTTGATCCAACACTTGTATCTTGAGTCCAAGTTTGCCCATAATCAGATGAAATATAAATATAATCACCAGTAGCATTCGCTGTTTGATATTGTCCTGATGCGGACATTGCTATACCACGCCAACTTAGTGATGATGCGGTTGTTTTCCAAGTTATACCATAATCGGATGAAATATAAATATTTAAACTAGCTGCAACAGCGGTTTGATATTGCCCAGATGCTGATATTGCGACACGATACCATGTTTGTGTTCCTATACTTACATTCGTTGATGTCCATGTTACTCCATAATTAGATGAAATATAAATATAATTACCAGTAGCAGCCGCTATTTGATATTGTCCGGATGCGGATACTGCTACACCATTCCAGGTATATGTTGATGTGATACTTGTATCTTGAGTCCAGGTTACACCATAATTCGATGAAGTATAGATATAATTAGTGGTACTTATAACTGCTGTTTGATATTGTCCCGATGCGGACATTGATACATTAGACCAATTTAGTGATGATGCGGTTGATGTCCAATTTTTACCATAATTTGATGAAATATAAATAGTTGAAGCATTAGCAACAGCAGTTTGATATTGTCCAGATGCGGACATTGCCAACCCGTTCCAAGATTTTGTTGAACCAATACTTGTATCTCGGATCCAAATTCTGCCATAATTACCCGTTGGACCAGCTACACCATAATCAGTGGTTTGAGTTGAGAAAATATCTGAGTATGAACCTGGTAGTAATCCTGGAGTATTGGTTGTTCCACCGCCAATGGCATATGCGAATTGTAAATAACCATTTGAGGTTGCTGTTAAGGTAGCACCATAACTCAATCCAGTTGCACCTAATGCGGTAATACCAATGATTCCAGGAGAACCAGTCGCACCAGTTGACCCAGTGGCACCTGTGGGTCCAGTTTCACCTGTACCAGTTGCTCCAGTAGAACCAGTAGCACCAGTTGCGCCTGTCGCACCAGTTTCGCCAGAACCAGTAGCACCAGTTGCGCCTGTCGCGCCAGTTTCGCCAGAACCAGTCGCACCTGTTGACCCAGTAGCACCAGTTGCTCCAGTAGCACCAGTAGCACCAGTTCCACCCGTCACACCAGTAGCACCAGTTCCACCAGTAGCACCAGTTCCACCTGTCGCACCAGTTCCACCGGTTGCTCCGGTTCCACCCGTTGCACCAGTAGCACCAGTTCCACCCGTTGCTCCAGTAGCACCAGTTCCACCCGTCGCACCAGTAGCACCAGTAGCACCAGTAGCACCAGTAGCACCAGTAGCACCAGTTCCACCAGTAGCACCAGTTCCGCCCGTTGCTCCAGTAGCACCAGTTCCTCCAGTAGCACCAGTAGCGCCAGTTCCTCCAGTAGCACCGGTTCCGCCCGTTGATCCAGTAGCACCAGTATCACCCTTCGCACCAGTTCCACCCGTCGCACCAGTTCCACCGGTTGCTCCAGTAGCACCAGTTCCACCCGTCGCACCAGTAGCACCAGTTCCACCCGTCGCACCAGTAACACCAGTTCCACCAGTAGCACCAGTAGCACCAGTTCCACCAGTAGCACCAGTAGCACCAGTAGCGCCAGTTCCTCCAGTAGCACCAGTTCCGCCCGTTGCTCCAGTAGCACCAGTTCCACCCGTTACTCCAGTTCCTCCAGTAGCACCAGTTCCACCCGTCGCACCAGTAACACCAGTTCCGCCCGTTGCTCCAGTAGCACCAGTTCCACCCGTTGCACCAGTAACACCCGTCGCACCAGTAGCACCAGTAGCACCAGTAGCACCAGTAGCACCAGTTCCACCAGTAGCACCAGTAGCACCAGTTCCGCCCGTTGCTCCAGTAGCACCAGTAGCGCCAGTTCCTCCAGTAGCACCGGTTCCGCCCGTTGCTCCAGTAGCACCAGTATCACCCTTAGCACCAGTTCCACCCGTCGCACCAGTTCCACCGGTTGAACCAGTTCCACCAGTAACACCCGTCGCGCCAGTTCCACCAGTAACACCCGTCGCGCCAGTTCCACCAGTAGCGCCAGTTCCACCTGTCGCACCTGTAGCACCAGTTCCACCAGTTCCACCAGTTCCGCCCGTTGCTCCAGTTCCGCCTGTTGCTCCAGTAGCACCAGTTTCACCAGTAGCACCAGTTCCGCCAGTTGCTCCAGTAGCACCAGTTCCACCAGTAGCGCCAGTAGCACCTGTTCCACCAGTAGCACCAGTTCCACCAGTAGCACCAGTAGCACCTGTTCCACCAGTAGCACCAGTAGCACCAGTTCCGCCCGTTGCTCCAGTAGCACCAGTTCCACCCGTCGCACCAGTAGCACCAGTAGCGCCAGTTCCTCCAGTAGCACCGGTTCCGCCCGTTGCTCCAGTAGCACCAGTATCACCCTTCGCACCAGTTCCACCCGTCGCACCAGTTCCACCAGTAACACCCGTCGCGCCAGTTCCACCCGTCGCGCCAGTAACACCAGTTCCACCAGTAGCACCAGTATCACCAGTAGCACCAGTAGCGCCAGTTCCACCAGTAGCGCCAGTTCCACCAGTAGCGCCAGTAGCACCAGTTCCACCCGTCACACCAGTTGCTCCAGTTCCACCAGTATCACCCGTCGCACCAGTAGCACCAGTAGCACCAGTAGCACCAGTAGCACCAGTAGCACCAGTTCCACCCGTCGCGCCAGTAACACCAGTTCCACCAGTAGCACCAGTAGCACCAGTTCCACCAGTAGCACCAGTAGCACCAGTTCCACCGGTTACTCCAGTTCCTCCAGTAGCACCAGTAGCGCCAGTTCCTCCAGTAGCACCAGTTCCGCCCGTTGCTCCAGTAGCACCAGTTCCGCCCGTTGCTCCAGTAGCACCAGTATCACCCTTCGCACCAGTTCCACCCGTCGCACCAGTTCCACCGGTTGCTCCAGTTCCACCAGTAACACCCGTCGCGCCAGTAACACCAGTTCCACCAGTAGCACCAGTATCACCAGTAGCACCAGTAGCGCCAGTTCCACCAGTAGCGCCAGTTCCACCAGTAGCGCCAGTAGCACCAGTTCCACCCGTCACACCAGTTGCTCCAGTTCCACCAGTATCACCCGTCGCACCAGTAGCACCAGTAGCACCAGTAGCACCAGTAGCACCAGTAGCACCAGTTCCACCCGTCGCGCCAGTAACACCAGTTCCACCAGTAGCACCAGTAGCACCAGTTCCACCAGTAGCACCAGTAGCACCAGTTCCACCGGTTACTCCAGTTCCTCCAGTAGCACCAGTAGCGCCAGTTCCTCCAGTAGCACCAGTTCCACCAGTAGCACCAGTAGCGCCAGTTCCTCCAGTAGCACCTGTTCCACCAGTAGCACCAGTAGCACCAGTTCCACCAGTAGCACCAGTTCCACCGGTTGCTCCAGTTCCGCCCGTTGCTCCAGTAGCACCAGTTCCACCAGTAGCACCAGTTCCACCCGTCGCACCAGTAGCACCAGTTCCACCAGTAGCACCAGTTCCACCAGTAGCACCAGTTCCGCCAGTTGCTCCAGTTCCGCCAGTTGCTCCAGTAGCACCAGTTCCGCCCGTTGCTCCAGTAGCACCAGTTCCACCAGTAGCGCCGGTTCCACCCGTTGCTCCAGTAGCACCAGTTCCACCAGTAGCGCCGGTTCCACCCGTTGCTCCAGTATCACCAGTTCCACCAGTAGCACCAGTTCCGCCAGTTGCTCCAGTCGCACCAGTTCCACCAGTAGCGCCAGTAGCACCAGTTCCACCAGTAGCACCAGTTCCGCCTGTTGCTCCAGTAGCACCAGTTCCACCAGTTCCACCAGTAGCACCTGTTCCACCAGTAGCACCAGTAGCACCAGTTCCACCAGTAGCACCAGTTCCACCGGTTGCTCCAGTTCCGCCCGTTGCTCCAGTAGCACCAGTTCCACCAGTAGCACCAGTTCCACCCGTCGCACCAGTAACACCAGTTCCACCAGTAGCACCAGTTCCACCAGTAGCACCAGTAGCACCAGTTCCACCAGTAGCACCTGTTCCACCAGTAGCACCAGTAGCACCAGTTCCACCGGTTACTCCAGTTCCTCCAGTAGCACCAGTTCCGCCCGTTGCTCCAGTAGCACCAGTTCCACCCGTCGCACCAGTAACACCAGTTCCACCCGTCGCACCAGTCGCACCAGTAGCACCAGTAGCACCAGTTCCACCAGTAGCACCAGTTCCGCCCGTTGCTCCAGTAGCACCAGTTCCACCCGTCGCACCAGTAGCACCAGTTCCACCCGTCGCACCAGTAGCACCAGTTCCACCAGTAACACCAGTTCCACCCGTCGCACCAGTAGCACCAGTAGCACCAGTTCCACCGGTTGCTCCAGTTCCGCCTGTTGCTCCAGTAGCACCAGTTCCACCAGTAGCACCAGTAGCACCAGTTCCACCAGTAACACCAGTTCCACCCGTCGCACCAGTAGCACCAGTAGCACCAGTTCCACCGGTTGCTCCAGTTCCGCCTGTTGCTCCAGTAGCACCAGTTCCACCAGTAG
>Ga0214917_10001736_pt1 | contig 27764 bp, 23 predicted proteins | sample LL_1208_BB_MetaG_FD_177983 | JGI IMG/M metagenome (GOLD analysis project Ga0214917, IMG submission 177983) | Freshwater microbial communities from Lake Lanier, Atlanta, Georgia, United States - LL_1208_BB | ecosystem: Environmental > Aquatic > Freshwater > Lake | place: USA: Georgia | collected... | reverse complement strand
TTAAATGGCGCACACAACACGTACTTTTGTGGCAGTTATTTTGGGTATGGATTTCACGAAGACGCCGTAAAATCAGCCGTTGCAGTGGCAACACAGCTTGGGGCAATATGGTAAATTCAAGATCAAAAATTTACGAAGGTACCTTATTTCATAAACGCTTTTTACCCAAAGTCCATCAATTTACCTATCCCGTATACACAGTTGCTGTGGATTTAAATGACTTATCCTTACTCTCAAAAACCTGTATCGGCTTTAAATATAATCAATTTTCACTTCTATCCATTTGGGCAAAAGACTATTTAAATGGCCCTCAACAGGACTTGTATCAAAAGGCAAAATCCTTTATTTCCACCTATCATTCACAGGGTTTAGCCAGTCAAATTCACCGCATGGTCTTGGTGACAAGCCCACGCTTTTTAAACTATGTCTTTAATCCTGTCAGTTTTTTTTATGGCTACAATAGTGCCAATACACTCTGTGTCATTTTAGCCGAAGTCCATAATACCTTTGGCGAAGCCCATGTCTACATATTAGATGCGCCAATCACGCATCCCAATCAAAAAGTAGGGTTTAAAATTGACAAACGCTTTCATGTGTCTCCTTTTTTTGATCGACAAGGAGGATATCACTTTTTATTTAGTCCATTAGAGAGGCATCTGACAATTAGCATTACACTGATGGATAATGAGTCGCCAAAATTACTAGCCACCCTCACTGGCAGCGCATTACCATTTACATCGGCATCTATTTTTAAAATGCTTTTAAACTATCCATTCTCTATCGTTTTAACCATGCCGCGCATTATCTATCAGGCGGCAATTTTATTTTTTTTAAAAAAACTACCTATTTATAAAAAACCAGTGGCAGATGATGTCATGACTATTAAAAAAAAGGAGTCACAAAAATGAAGTATTATTTTTTTCTCGAAAAGGCCATTATTAGCTTTTTTAAGCAGCTCAAATATGGGCACCTCGAAGTGACATTCCCACAAGGGCAAACCCAAACTTATGGGGATAAGTCTGGCCCAAAATACACATTAACAATTAATAGCCATCACTTATTTAAACGAATGGCCCTTTATGGAGAAATTGGCTTTGGCGAGGCCTACATGGCGGGTGAATGGGATACCCCGGACTTGCCAAAATTATTAGGGTTTTTTCTGGACAATAGCCATGAGCTTAAAGGTGGGACGCATCTCCTTCAGCACCTTTTTGGTAAATACAATGACTTTGTCCACCAAGCCCGAGAAAATTCCATTCAAAACAGTAAAAGTAATATTCAAAAGCACTACGACTTAAGTAATGACCTATTTCAATTATTTTTAGACGAAACCATGACGTATTCCTCAGGTTTATTTTTATCAAAACAGGACAGTCTTCACCAATCCCAGCTTAATAAAATTCATAGCCTTATCGAAAAGGCAAAAATCACCCAAGATCACCATGTCCTAGAAATTGGCTGTGGGTGGGGGGCATTTGCCATTGAGGCCGTCAAAAAAACAGGATGTAAAGTTACAGGTATTACCCTGTCTCAAGACCAATACGATATTGCAGTGAGTCGGATTAAAGACGCAGGCTTAAGCGATAAAATCACCATTTTATTATGTGATTATCGCAATATGACAGGTCAATTTGACCGCATTGTCTCCATCGAAATGTTAGAGGCTGTTGGGCATCAGTATTTGCCAACATATTTTAAAAAGTGTGATCAGTTATTAAAACCAGATGGAATTATCGTTATCCAAACTATTACTATCCCCGATCATCGTTACGAAGCCTACCGAAAAAAAGCTGATTGGATACAAAAACATATTTTTCCGGGTGGACATTTGCCCTGTCTATCTAAAATTTCCGAAATCCTAACCCAATCCACCACACTGTTAATTGATGATGCAGAAAATATCGGTCCTCATTATGCCCCAACTTTAGAGTTATGGAGAAATCGGTTTTATGCACAACAACAAAAAGTGCGTGACTTAGGGTTTACAACCGAGTTTATCCGGAAATGGGTGTATTATTTTGCGTATTGCGAAATCGGCTTTAGAAAGCGGTATTTGGGTAATTATCAATTAGTGCTAACTCGTATCGGTAATATGCAATTATCGCCTCAATCAACATTATGATGCTTATTTTAAATGCGTGGGCAATAAGTGCGCTGAGCATGACTATCGTATGGCTAATTTATATGCGCATTAAAAACCCTGGTATCGTTGATGTCGCTTGGTCTTTAGGAATCATGTTAATTGGCATTTACTTAGCCCATCCTGTCACACTGCTTCATAAAATAACACTGGGCTTACTCATTATATGGGCCCTAAGATTGTCAGGATATTTAATGACGACCCGAATTTTAAAAGGCGAAAAAGACAAAAGATACCTGTCACTGCAAAAAAAATGGAAAACAGTAGCCATTAACTTTTTTTTAAATTATCAATTACAAGCGGTGCTACAAGTGTTGGTAGGCATGGGGGTATATAGTATTTTTTTAGGATATGCCCCAATCACATGGCTGTCGTGCATCGCAATAGCAGTAATTGTCACCGGAATCATCGGCGAAACAGTGGCCGACTACCAACTATCCCAATTTAAAGCAGACCATGCAGGCCAAAAAAAGGTATGTAATAGGGGGGTATGGAAACAAAGCAGGCATCCCAACTATTTTTTTGATTGGCTGGTATGGCTTGGCTTTGCCATATTATCAATTGGGTCCCCATATGCCGCAATAGCATGGATATCCCCAATAACGATGTACATCATCTTCAACCACATTACAGGGCCACTTACCGAAAAGCAGTCTCTGGCCTCCCGTGGCGACCTATATCTAGAGTATAAACAAGTAACTCCAATGTTTTTTCCAAAAGTAATCGTAACATTGACTAGAAAAACCCTTGTTTTTTTGATACCGTGAACACGAGATGAATCACTCAGAGAAGCCGCTACAAATTATCATCTTTTTGTTTAGGATTGTCTTGGGCAATGATAAGCGGTTTTTTTATATTTTATTTGGCTACAGTATTGCCATTAGCATTCTAAGTTTAGCCCTTCCAATTTCCATTCAATCATTAATTAACACCATTACTAACACAGCAATGGTATCGCCTTTATTTACCCTCACCATGGCATTATTAGTACTTTTGGGGTTGTCATCGGTTATTAATGGGCTAAAAACATTATTATCCGAGCAATTTCAACAGCAGTTTTTTTCAAAAATGGTTGCCGAAATCTCCCTTCGATGCAGCTATGCATCCTATCAAAGCCTCGAATCAATGAATCGCGGCGAGTTAATGAACAAGTTTTTTGAAATTGTAACAGTTCAAAAATCTGTTCCATACCTTGTCATCGGTGTTTTTTTTATTGCCTTACAAACATTGGTAGGGATTATTGTCAGCTCTCTGTATCATCCCTTTTATTTTGCCTTTAATATCTTATTACTGACATCTCTATTTTTAGGCCTAAAATGGCATTTTAATAATGCAACTTATTATGCAATTAAAGAAAGTTCAAAAAAACATGATCTGGCATCATGGTTACAGCAACTCGGACGGTCTCATCATTTATTTAAATCCAAAGCCTCCAAAATATTTGCCAGTAAAAAATCGGCAGAAATTTTAAAAGACTATATTCACTACAGAAAATCTCATTTTAAACATTTATTTTCTCAAATCAGTTTTTTATTGGTCATGTACACCGTATTAAATGCCATTTTGCTTTTTATTTCGGGGTACTTGGTACTCAAAGGTCAATTAACATTAGGACAACTTGTTGCAACAGAAGTCATTTTTACATCAATTTTTGTCAATTTTTACAAAGCGGGTAATTACCTCGAATCATTTTATGATGTTGTTGCCTCATCTTATAAACTAAAGTCATTTTTTAACCTTGATTTAGAAAGCACCAGTGGAGATATTATCGACAGACCCACCTCATTACGATTTAAAGATGCAGTCTTCACCTTTAAAAAAGACTCAGTGTCACTTAATTTTGAATTTAATTCAGGTAAAAAATATTTAGTAAAAACCACATCATCGTCATTAAAAAAATTATTAACAGATGCCATTATGGGATACATTACACCAAATTCTGGCTTTGTGGTCATCAACCAATCATTGATGTCCGACTTAAACCTTCATCATTATCGAGACTATGTGAGCACTGTAGATTCCGAAATTTTATTAGAGTGCTCAGTGCGGGAGTATCTGACATTAAGTAATCATGAACAAAGTGACTTAACATTAATCCAAGCCCTTAAAACAGTGGACCTCTATGCCAGCTTTGAAAGCCAAGGATTTAATCTTGACACCCACCTTGCGCCCTCTGGCTATCCATTAAGTCGGACAGATGTATTTAAGCTTAAAATGGCAAAATGCATTTTAGATGCGCCAAGCATCGTCATTTTAAATGACTATACTACCGAATTTACACTCGACAATACATTTTTACAGCACTGGATACACTCACTTTCCAGTGACACAATAGTGATTATATTAGAAAGCGAAGTCCTGTCTGATTGTAAATTTGATGAAGTCATTCATCTTGATGGCCAAGGGTTAAGTACAAATGCATAATCACGAATTTAAACAGGCTTCTTTTGCCCCAGATGAAAAAAAATATTTTAAAAAAGTAAGGCCTTACTCATATATGAGGCGTCATTTAAAAATGGCCAAATGGATATTTGCCGTAGTCACCATTCTTAGTATCGTTGCATTATTTGTCCCTTGGCAACAAACCAGTGCTGGCAATGGAGAAGTCATTGCATTTGACCCTAACGAAAGGGTCTTTTCAATGACAGCTCTAGTCAATGGAAGGATCAAGAAATGGTATGTCCAAGATGGTCAGCAAGTAAAAGCCGGGCAAAAAATAGTCGAAATTATCGATAATGACCCTTTATTGCTAAATCGACTTGAAGACAATAAGTTAGCCGCCCAACATGAGCTAGAGGCCAATCAAAAAGTAGCAAGTACTGCATTACTTAATTTAAATCGACAAACTCAGTTATACAAAGAGGGGCTATCCTCACGAAAAGAAATGGAAAAGGCAAAAATCGAGTATGAAAAGCTAGTCGCCAAAGTAAACGAATCCATTGCAAAATTAAATCAAAATGAAATCAGGATGGCACAGCAAACTGTACAGGTCATTACCGCTCCTCGAGATGGAATTATTACCCATGTATTACCCGGAAGTCTGTCGACACAAGTCAAAGCCGGCGATCACATTGCCAACTTTGTCCCCGTCCTTAACAGTCCTGCTGTTGTCTTTCATGTTAACCCCAATGATATGCAATTTATTTATGCGGGCCGCAAATTACGGCTTCAATTCCAAGGGTGGCCCTCAGTACAGTTTAGTGGCTGGCCAATGGTTGCAATCGGTACCTTTGGAGGAATTGTATATTCCGTAGACCCCCATGTAGACCCCAAAAATGGCTTATTACGCGTCATTGCAATCCCAGACAAAAATGAAGCCCCATGGCCAGATAATAAATTTTTAAGAGTAGGTGCCATCGCAAGGGGTACAGTAATCCTTAGTCAGGTACCAGTAGGCTATGAGATATGGCGTCAATTAAATAATTTTCCATTAAAAGCTGAGGACCCAACAAAAGCCTCCAAGGAAAAAAGTAAAGACAAGTGATGAAGCGACTTTTAGCAATTTGGGTTGTTTTAGTCTGTAGTCATACACTTTTTGCAGTAGTGATTACAGAAGACGACATTCGTCAGTCAGTCAGTCAGCATCATCCTAAAATTAAAATGGAGTTAGAAAAAATTAACTCGGCCAAGGGAAAAGTCACCAGTAAATATGGCCAGTTATTAGACACGACATTCCAAGCATCAAGTAGTACACGAACAGAAGGATACTATTCAGGCAATGCCATTGATGCCCGAGTATCCAAGCCATTTCAGTGGATGAATTCTGCTGTCTATGGGGGGTATCGAAAGTCAGATGGAACTTTTCCTGTATACGAAGAGGATATGATCACAAATGAAAATGGCGAAATGATGGCCGGTGTTAAGGTGTCGCTATTAGCAGATGGAAAAAGTACCGAAAAATTAATGGGCTATTATAATGCTGTATTAGATGAAGAGTTGGCAAAGCTAAATTTAGAAGTTGAAACCATTTCTTTAATGAGAAAAGCGCTCAAGTTATATTGGACTTGGGTAATAACAGGATATGTGACACAGTCGTATTTAGAGTTATACACCATTTCCGAAGAGCGAAATAAAGGAATTTTAACAAAATTTAAGCGGGGAGATGTCCCACAAACCTATGTCATGGAAAACGAGCAATACATCCTTCAACGTCGCTCGGATTATTTAACCGTCAAACAAAAATTTGAAATTTTAGGCAGAGAGTTATCCTTATATTTTCGAGACAATGACGGAAATTCAATTGATTTATCAGGCATTACATACACCGATTTACCGTCTTTAGATAATTTAGAAGGCGATATCTCTCAATTTAACCTAGAGAAAATTGAGTCTCACCCAATACTAACCTCTTTTGACTTGGTTCAAAAACAAATTGAAAATGACTTAAAAGTAGTTAAAAACCAAAAATATCCTGCAATCGATATCGCCTACGAAATTTCTGACGATATGGGCTCGGGATCAAAAACACGAAGTGAAGTGGAGTCCAAGTTAAAAGCCAAAGTCCAAGTGCCAATTGAAAGACGAGATGTATTTGGTAGGGAAAAAGACTTAAGGTCAAAGCAAAATAAACTCATCCAAGAAAAGCAATGGATGTATCAGCAATTAAGTACCCAACTACAAAATAGCATTACGGCTATTAAGGCAACACAGGAAATCGTAAAAAATCAAAAACAGGCTCAGGCTCTATCAACCACACTATTTTATGCAGAGGAAAACCGCTTTAAGCAAGGCGACAGTGATTTTTTTAATCTCAACATGTCCCAACAAAATTTAATTAAAGCAATGTTAGATTATTATTATTCCTGCCTAGAATTTAAATCAAAAGTCGTTGAAGCAACTTGGGTGATATAAGGGCGTAAGGAGTAGTAGCCTGGCTACTAAGTGTCCGAAGTATCCAGGCTACTACTTTTGGCCACCCCTTAATCATCTCCTCCTTGGAGGAGTCCCCGAAGGGGGAGGTGGGTTTAGATCTTTGATTTCTTCTTTTAACAACACTATCCATAAGTTAGAATGATAGGATGGAAATCCAAAATAAAGTGGTGTTATTAACCGGAGCCTCAGGCGGAATAGGTAGCGCAATTGCGCGGCATTTCTCATCTTTAGGCGCATCATTGGCATTAACATCCCGAGATAATCAGACATTAAGTGGGCTTGCCAAATTACTCCCAAATTCACTAACAATCGCTGCCGATCTCACCAGCGAAGCGGACCGTCAGCGATGTGTTGACACCGCCCTCCGGCATTTTGGCCACATCGATATCCTAATCAACTGTGCCGCCGTCGCGCTTGCAGGTCCAGTTGAAACAATTGACACTACTTTTTATCGAAAAACGCTAGAGTTAAATCTAGTCGCTCCACTTCACATGATGCAACTCGTAATCCCCCATATGAAAACACATGGGGCCGGTACAATTATTAATATTAGCTCTCAAGCGTCTTTAAAAAACACACCTCTCATTTCAGGCTATGCCTCTACAAAGCATGCCCTTAACAATCTCACGTTAGCCGCCCGACAGGAGTTGGCAAAAGACAATATCACCGTCTCACTTTTCCGCCCAGGCCTTGTTGAAACTGCCTTTGGCCAACGCTCACCAGCCCCCGAGCCCGAACACTTCCGACATGCCCCAGATGGCTCAATGCGCTCTCATGTATTAATGCCCGAAACCGTGGCAAAAAAAGTAGCCGATCTTATTAAATCCGGCGACGCAATTTTAGATCTTATAGAAGGTCAGTAACCTGTAGGACAGCATCACGACTACCCAGTTTTTTACATAAGCCTGGATACTCCGGACACTTAGAGCCAGGCTACTACTTACTTACTTACTACTTACTAAATCATCCAATTAGACCCAAACAACATCATAGCCACCGCCTGATGGCATCGTTTATCTTCAGTGGTACTAACATGGTGCCAAATCAACCGAGATGCCCGTAAATAAGGGTCAGTTTTAACGGACAATGGCTTGCCAGATAAGGCCTCATAAACCACTGCAATATCCGCAGCACTAACTGACCTAATCTCAGTAGCAGTCGGTAATGTGTCGTCTAGCTGAGTAGCAAAATAAGCAAGTGTCTTTAAAATCCCTTGCCCAAATGCAGTACGATTAAAAAAGTCATAAGTATCATCAGTTGAAATACCCAAAGTGCTAATGACATCCTTAAACCGCGTTAATCCATCTAATATCCCAGACAATTGCGGGTCAAAGGTATTTAAAATCAATTGAGCCCTGCCACAATCGATGGCCCTAATTTGATCCAAAATATAGCCCTGGGCCCCATATTTTTTAGAAGGTCTTGAAAAGTAAGTGGTTACAATTTCTGAGATGCTCTGAATAGCGTGATGAAGAGGGAGACGGTCATAAATGGTATCTATATATGCCCCAAACATACACTCGCCCAATGCCTTAGCAATAGCGGTGTGGGTAGCTTCCACCTGGGGTGATACATGATACTGATTGGCAATATGACTAAGCTGATGCGCCAAGCGATGAGATAAATATCCATAAATACGGTCAGAAAAGAAAAATTGTTTTCGACTACCAGGTTGAAATGTTTTAAGGGTACATTGCGGGTCAAATGCAGATGATCGTAATGGCGAGTCTCCCACGCCAAAAAAGGAGGGAATACCATTATCCCGTGCCGTCTTTAAAAAGAGATGATTTAAATATGCCGAATAAAAAGGCCCCATTTTTTTCTGATTATCACTGCCGGCACACATCATAATGACATCTTTAAATAATTCTTTATGATCAGACGCCTGTGCCATGAGCGTAATCGCCAATTCCATACTCTGACGATCTTCGCAGAGTACGGTCACTTTACCAGTATGCCCAATAATTTTGGAAATGGCCTTAATAATTAAAATCGACAATTCAACATCGCCATTTACCCCAGAGTCACTTTGCACAAGTGTACACGCCGGATCAAAACGCATGACATCCAAATAATTTTGTAATAACTCTCGTAAATCCGATGTCGGAGGTAAGTCGATCGTCTGTTTAAATGAGAGTAATATCTTTTTTTTAGCGACAACAGCGTCAGCCTCTTTTAATCCGGGCACTAATTCCTCAAGTAATCTTAAATGAAAGGCTTCTCCTTTTCGTAAATGAGGGCGTCCCAATGCCAACCCTCTAAGATTCACTAAACGCCGACACAGTGTCCAAGTCCCTTTTTGAAGTCCCGATTCTCGTTCAGCGGCTTCCAAAACATCCGTATCTCTTAAAAAATCAGCCTTGGTTTTAAACCCTACACATAATAAATCGGTATCTGTCATGGTGCGGGTATATAGTTCAGCGGCTTCTGTTAACTCCACCATTCGGTAATACATAAGGCCACTATAAATTTGGACAGGCGTCCATTTTTCAGCTTCTCTCTCTTTAATGTAGCGTTTCCAAGCGAGTTCACCGGTTTTTTTAAAGTGCACTAATCTCTTGGAAATCTCTGTTTCAATATCACCAAATGCAGTAGTTTGTGGGCAATATCTAATCACGGCATTATCTGCAGATAATCGTTCAAAGCTTCGTTTCCGCCCATAGGCCATGCTTAAAGCGACGGTTTGTCCGGTCACAAATGGATTACCGTCCATATCTCCACGCCACACTTCTAATTTATATTTTAGTCTCTTGTCTAAAGTCATAATGGTATCAAAATCGGGATGGCTTTTAATCTCTGCAATAGTCCAAAAGAGTTTCAAATTTTCAGCCGTTCTGCTCAGTCCATACAACGCAGCAAATTGTGCGTTTAAGTGGGGATATTGGGTAATAAGCGCATCCATAATGGCTTCAAGTAGTACAAATTGCACCACTCGCACTAAGGTTGACCAATGAGAAATGACCTTTCGCTCATTGTCTTTAATGGCCCGCGATAAAGTGCGTTGTTCTGACTCGGGTTTAATTTTAACTTTTCGGTAATTTTCTGTATAAATTAATTGAAATAAGCCATCTCTAATCTGACCGCTAAAGTCATTTAACTGGGCCCTTGCCGCCAACTTAACCGATACATCCTGAATATGTGGATAAGCCTTTTTATGGGCTACCCACCATTGATGCACTTGGGCTAAGCGTCGCTTATGGTTAATCACCAGCCCTCTATCCATATCGACAGGGTGCGCCGTAAGCACATCGGTAATATAAATCGACAGTGCAGAGACTGTTGTCGAAATATCTGTGGTGGTTAATAACGCTTTAACAGCGTCGGTGACAGGTGTCACACTATAAATCTCATCGTCCTCACTTAAAATCTCCGATTCTAAGCGTTTAATAAACATAAAATGATGAAATAAGTGGATAAATCGATCAAAATGATGAGACGGTAAAGTAGCTAGTAAATCATCAACTTTGCCAGTGTTCACCACGCTCATCAAGGTATAACATGTCGGTAAAAATGGAGCATAGACAGTTGTATTGACGACATCTTCAAAAATATCGGCAATCGTTTTTTCAAAATCAGCAGGTGGAGAAATCGAATGTAAAGACAAAATACCTGTATAATAATACATAATTTTGGTTTAAAAAAGTAATAACGCACACAGCATATGAGTAATTTTGAGTATTATAAACTGTATTTAAAAGACTTTATTCAAGTATCAGGCAAAAACTTTGCCCTGGCTTGCCTATTAAATACGTTAACAGGATTAGTATCCGGTATCGGTCTAATACTGCTGATCCCACTTTTTTATTTCACAGGATGGCTTCCGCTAAGTGATCAAAATAGTGGGATAAATGCCATGATTAGCTACTTACCATCACTCAATGGACAACTACCATTATTACTAACATTGGCGTTATTTGTAGCCATTATTACCCTGATTGCAGGGCTAATGTATTGGACATCCCAACTCAATACAATCCTGCAAAATCACTACATATTTAAACTGCGTAACTCATTAAACCACTCAGTAGCCCATGCCCATTGGTCCTATTTGACCACCACTAAATTAAAACATGTCGACCATATGATTACGACTGGAGTGGGTCAAATCACACTACTGACACACTATTCAATGATATGTGTCGGGCAAGTGATTATATGCGGCTTGTATTTTATTTTTTCAGTCATCATTTCAGCTCAATTAACCCTAGTCGTCGGCATTTTGGCCTTAGTACTCATGGGAGTATTACGCAAAAACAAGGCCATAATCAGTGGTAAAAACATCTTTTCACTTCACAGAGACAGTCATGAGCAATTATCCCAGTTTTTAGATGGCTTAAAGATTGCAAAAAGCTATAACAAAGTAGATGCCTACATTACGCATTATACTCAATTAAGTCTCGATATCCTGAAATGGCAGCAGGTATTTGCTAAAAGTCAGCGGTCAAAACAATTTTTAATGACGGTAATGTCCGCCCTCATTTTTGCAGTATTAGTGGGCGTCGCATTTTATATATTTAATACACCTGTCATTCATTTTGTGGCATTGCTGCTTATTTATTCTCGATTATTGCCAAAACTGTCCACAATTCAGCAAAGTTATATTCAAATCCTTAATTTAGCACCAGTATTTAAAGAAATGCAGGACATGCGTCAGCAATTTTCAACACAGCAGGAAATAACCCAAACACCACAGCCCATCACCTTTACAAAGGCCATATGCTTATCACAAGTCAGTTATTCCTATCCCCACTTGGTGGCTGTAAAGTCGGTGTCGCATTGCTTTAAAGCCAATACTACAACAGCCATAGTTGGGCATTCGGGTGCTGGAAAATCGACAATAGCCGATTTAATTTTAGGGTTATTAGTCCCTCACACGGGTCACATTATAATTGATGACAGCCCCTTAACCTCAGCGACCATTTCCGCATGGCGGGACATGATTAGCTATGTTCCCCAAGACCCCTATCTATTTAATGCATCACTGGCCGATAACCTAAAATGGGCGGCCCCAACCGCCACGACAGATGATATGTGGAACGCCTTAAAGTTAGCCGCCGCCGACACTTTTGTCGCCAAATTACCCAATCAGCTAGACACAGTTATAGGCGACAGAGGCATCCATTTATCAGGAGGGGAGCGTCAACGGATTGCCTTAGCCCGAGCCCTATTAAGGCAGCCAAAAGTGGTTGTGTTAGACGAAGCTACCAGTGCCCTAGATACACAAAACGAAAGTCTCATTTATAACACCCTTAAATCACTTCAAGGCAAAACAACTATCATCATCATCGCCCATCGCTTAAGCACAATCAAAGCCGCCGACGACATCCTAGTCCTCGACAACGGCCAAATAATCGAAAAGGGCATGTTAACAGAGCTATCAAGAAAAAATAGTCATTTTTCTAAATTGTTTTTAGAGTAGGGTTGGCCGTGTGCTCGAGGAGTCTGCACGGGAGGTAGTAAAATGCCGGAATAAAGTTAAATCAGTGTCTGTATTGATTTTTTCTTCGTTTGCAGATAGTGAATTTCTGTAGGTTTCTAATAGTGTTTGATTCCATTTTCTATAGTCTTGATGGATTTTATTTTCTGGTACTTCAGAAAGTTGGTTATTCAGAAAATACAATAAACATCCTCGGGCAGTATCGATCCAGGTTGGAAATCGGCGGCAATTATTTTTGAGTGTGAGTAGTGCTTGTCGTAGTGGGGAGTTGTCAGCGATTGCATCGACGGCTTGAGTATAGGCATCATAAGAGTTTATGCTGATGAGGTTTCTTAATTTACTGGCTAATAATATGTCGTTTTGAGATTTTTTTACTGCCAAAATTTTATGCTTTAGGTCCATTCAATTGCTCCAAATCGTGTTAACTTGCATTTTGTGCGAATATATCATGCATAGGTGTAAAATAGGTAGGTAATAGAGTTTTTACTTGCTCACAGTGGTCCTTGTTGCCTCCGTTTAAGTATTTTTCTTGTAGAGTAGTGATAGAACTAATCATGCATGTTGGTGTCATTGTTTCCCTTACTTGGCCTACTCCTAGTTTAAAACCTGATTTTATTTCCTCTATTTGAGGATCTGAAAATGTGATACCAAAATATTTTTGTAATGGCTCGATGACGAGATCCTTAAACGCACTTGGATCTTCGGATAGTAGAGCAGGAAGTAGTTTTGCTATTTTTTCTAGATATAAATCTGGGCTGCCTTTGAATGGGACTATGTTGGTGTCAATAACAACTAGACTTCCTTCTGGCGTATCACTACCAAAACTAGTTAACATGAGATTTCCTTTATTTCCATATGAACTTGGATTAGCGGCTTCTCCTATTTCATTCATTACCGGAAATCTGTCTGTATTATGAAAAAAGATGTCGAAGGCCAGTAGGCGGCCTACGTTGGATAGAAATCCTGTTTTTGGATTTTGTGCATAACCTTGCATGTCTGTGGGACTGATGTCATGAAGGTTTCTAGCAGCTAGGTGCTCCATGACTATAACTGTTGGAGTAGATGACTCTGTAAACAATTGTTGAAATTCAAATAAGGCCTGATCGTGACTTTGTGATGAAATGCTTAGGTTGTCTTTTAGCGTGCGTGTATCTTGCACGGAAAAAGTTGTGAAACTTGGTGCTTGAAAATGTGGTAATAGCAGCATTGATGGAAGCAATTCTAGGACAGGATTTTGCGAATGAGAAAACTTTTTCAGAACGACTTTTGAAGGCCTGTCTGCTTCTGGTTGGGTTGTACTGGCAAATAGTACTCCATTTACACCTTCGCTAGATCCGGATACTTTTGCAGGAGATGAAATTGGAAATTGTTTAAGATAACGTTCCTTTTCGGGAAGATTTTCTCGAACGCAGCTTATTGAACTGGCTGTTTTAACAGAGTGTAGGCCATGTGCTGGACCTACTATTTGTCTCTGCATAATCGCTAAAAAAGCAGCGTTCATGGGTCGTGCGGATGCTCCTCTTGGTATTAAAGCAGGTGGAGGAGGTGATCCACTTGCCGAAGGTGGAGGCGGTGGGGCTGGTCTTTTAGGTACAATTGGCGGAGGTCCGCCTGATGCTGCTGGTCCTGACATAATAGGATAGATACCCTAAATTAAAAAATTTTAAACAAGTGATTTTTTTGACACCATTTACATAACACCCTCAAATCACTTCAAGGCAAAACAACCATCATCATCATCGCCCATCGCTTAAGCACAATCAAAGCCGCAGACGACATCCTAGTCCTCGACAACGGCCAAATAATCGAAAAGGGCACGTTAACAGAGTTATCAAGAGAAAATAGTCATTTTTCTAAATTGTTTTTGGAGTAGGGTTAGCAGGATACTGAGGGGGGAATAGAAAAGGACTGACACCATTTCCCTCAAATCAAAAAATCCGCTTCTTCAACTTACGCTGTAAAGTGCGTCTACTTATGCCCAATAAGTGTGCGGCTTTTGAGATATTGTAATTACACTGCTGCATGGCCGATTGGATATGCTCTCGTTCAAGCGCATCCAAAGCAGGTAGAGAAGAAGGTGGCGGTAAGGGGGTGTTACCAAGTAAATCAATAATATCTTTGGCCCGAATAGGTTTAGGCAAATACTGCCATGCCCCCAATTTAATCGCTTCAACTGCCGTTTGAAAACTGGCAAACCCTGTCACAATAATAATTTTAATCTGTGGGTCTTTATCTAATAGTTTTCGGATATAAGCCAGTCCATTATCCTGACCTAAGTTTAAATCCAGTGTCGCATAGTCAAACTGGTCGGTATCCATTTTTAAAAGCGCATCTTGACCACCAATTGCCGTGGTACACCGAAGTCCAGATTTTTCTAATTGGCGCTTTAATAAGTCAGTAAAAACGCTATCGTCATCAATCAGTAAAATGGATGTCATGATTTTTTTAAGGTATCCAATGGCAGGCTTACTTCAATTAATTGACCACGATCACAGGGTAAAAACAGCAATGTGCCATTAAGACGTTTAATAAAAAATTGCGTCAAAATTAAGCCCAGTCCACGTGTCGATTGATTTTGGGATTGATACTCCAAAAACTGCTCGATTAATGGCTTAGATAAGTGGTGTAACTGTGCCTGACTAATACCCGGTCCATTATCTTTAAAGTGGAGTATAAGTGTCCCTTCTTTTAAAAACGCACTACAGTCTAATTCAGTCCCTTGCGCAGCGCTATTATCCAATAAATTGTAAATAATAGTTTCTAAATAGTGATCCGTCATAATATCGACAGGGGGTAGGGTAGAGGTGTAAGTCAATAAAACAGTCGGGTTTATTTTTTTCCAATGATCTATTAATTGGCTCATTAAAGTAGATAAATCACCAGAATGAAGAGGTTTGGCAGTATAAATCCCATAATGATGAAGCCCTTTTTCAACAGCGAGTTTGCATCGTGCAATTTGCGTGTTCATCGATTGGATTAAATCGCTTTGGTCTGGGGTAGTCATGCTGTCCTGTAATTCATCTGCAATAAGACCCAGTGTACTCAAGGGGGTGTTAAGCTCATGGGCTGTTGTGGCGGCAAGTACACCCATTTTTGTAAATTGGTCTTCAATAACCAATAGGGTGGTGGCTTCAGTTAATTTTTCCTTGGTAAGCCGATTAATTGCAATTAACCGAGAAACAAAAGTGGTGATCAATAATGCGGTTAATATAAAAGTCACCATCATCCCAAAAAAATGCAAATCCATCATTGTATCCATGCTGTGGTCATAAAATAAAATCGGGATATCAAATAAGGCTATGCTTAAATAGCAGATACTGGCCCAGCACAATAATGCCCCCGCCCATCCCTGAGGTAGCAAAATAACGGCATAAATAATGGGTACTAAAAATAAGCCAGAAAATGGGCTCATGCCACCACCCGTTACTGCACAAAAAATACCCAATAATAAAATATCCAAAAATAAATGAGAGGTGACAATAGTCGGTTTCTTTTTAATAGAGTCCGGAATCACAAATTGCCACAACACATCCAGTACCAAAGCAGTAACAAATATGCCCAATAATGGCCGTATGGGTAATTCAATAATGTCAAATTTAACTCCAATACTACATAAAAGAGCCAAAGTAAAAATCAAAAGACGCCGTGACAATAAGACAATATCAAATGTGCTTTTCATAAGGCCAAGTATACAGGCTTATGATGACAGTCGCTGTGACATTTTGACGCAGTGAAAAAATTAAGGACCACGGATACGATACTTGCCATGAGAAAAGTCATATCAGCAACGATTCGTCCCACATCTCCCACACCTTCGTCGACTACAACATCTCATAAGTCAGTAGAGTCACTTTTAAAAGAGTCAATTCAAAAACTCATTAAAAAACAACCCAAAGATCACATCTCATCCTGTGATAATGCCATTGCCGAAACCACAAGTCGACTAAACATCGCACCGCCTCAGGAAAGGCAACGGCTAGTAAATCGTGTTACACAGCTAAATAGGTTAAAAGAGTATTTAATCAAAAACCCTCAGGTTAAATTTTTAGGATTTTTGGGATTTGGCAGTGCCTGTGATGAAGATAGTCGATGCCCTATTCAAAGTGGGGTAAGTCAATATCATGGGTGTGTAGTAATCGAAAACGGCATCATACGCACCGAATGCTTTGACAGTGCGTGGATTTACACCACTCAGCCACCACTGGAGCAACTTAAAAGCAAGCCAACAGTACAAGTAATTGATGAAAACCGAGATGAAAATTTTTTTGATTATATCGGTCTGCCAAACCATGCCTCTGGTAACCAAGTAATTACCGAAAGAGGTCATGTATCCTTGGTTGAACACAATGGTACAGTTGATTTTGGATTATACACCACTAAGGTTGGGACACAATCCAGTATCGTTATTGATGCGCCACTAGGTCAAGTACACACTATTACAGTTATGGCTGACCTGGATTTGTCAGAAGATGAAAATAAAAAGAGGATTATGAGCCTTGGCCAAAAAACAAATGCACGTGCCATTTTTGCCTCGACAGGAAAGGATCAAAACAAGGACTGTGTTCGACTAACAGTGATTGGCACAACAGACTTAAAGAGTATACAAGACACAGTTAAATCATGGTTTACACAGATGCCTCTAATAAAGGCATTTACGCCACAACAGGCGGCCAGAGTGAAGGGTATGATGTGTAATTTTGCGTGCCCAGACAGAATACAAGACGCCATTGAAAAAGCAGGGGTTACTCAAAAAATCTCGACGTCCTTTTCAGACTTTCACCAATTTTCGGGCTCAGGGGACAAGGATAAAACAGGCATTATTTATTTTGACTCTCAACTTAATGAGGACGAGATACAAAAAATTAAAGCTGCATGTCAAAAATTGGGCAAACCAATAGGGGAGATCAGTCAAAATGCGTGATAAAGAGATATCTTCCATCATTAATGATATTCGCACAGTGCAACCTGACACATTTGCGGCAATTCAAAACCAGACGGAAGGTATTAAACGCATGGTCGACATCGTGAATACCGAAACACAGCACTACAATGCACTCACCCAAATGACAAAGGAAAAATTAGTCAAAGGCGTCGACATCAGCCATGCACAGATCATGGTATTAACCTACAAATACGACCTGGTATCGCTACAGCTGCAAGACATTTACAAGCGATTGGATAAAATTGGGGACTTATTAAGCCATATGGTAGATTCTAAATGAAAATTCCTGCCTTATCTCCGACTATGCCATTACCTCAATCTAAGCCACAAATGAGGGTAGGGGCTGGCGCTGTTGATGGTAATCCAACGGTAATTGGATCGACGGGAGATATGCTAAAAAAAATGTCTCCCCAAGATTTAAAAGAGCTCATCCTAAAACAGAAACTGATTTGCCCATGTACAGGCGAAGTGGGGGTGTGCCCTAAACTTGAGAAATTATTAGACATTTTAATAGAGGCCTTTAATCAAGGTAATACTAAGAAAATCGAACTAATTACTCCCGATCTTAATGATAGGTTGGCTAAGGCAATGCCAAATCCCGATCAGCAGATTGTTTTAAAAGAGTCACCTGAGAGCAAGCCTCTACCACAAAACCCTATGCCAATTGCTGAACTCCCTAATCCGGATCTAAAACAAGTCACAGTAAAAAATAGTGTGACGGCAACCCTAGAGGCAATGGTAGAGACCATCAATACAAATGTCTCCAAAATGCTAACAAGCCCTGTGCCAGTATTATCTTTGGCTGGTGGGGCACCCGTGCAGGCAGCTGCATATCAAGTGCAGATTACCCAACTCACACCTTCCTCACCATCACCCGCTCAGGCATCAGCAAAGCCACAGCCATTGTCTCACCCATTACCACCTGCAGTCACTTCAGTAGTGCAATCATTAAAAGCCATGTTTCCTGTAATCAGTACATTTGAGGGTATGGCCAAAGTCACACCTCAAAACTTACCTAAAGTTGTCCAATCTATTTTAGCGTCGGTAAGCGTGACCCAGCCACAGGCAATGCCAGATGTTGTGACACAACTTATGACAAGCATAGTCCAAAACAGCCCACAGCTTAGCGCTCCAGTTGCTAAAGCCATCATTACCGCTATTCTAATGCCATCTCCAAAAGTCCCCATCATTACATTATCATCGCCTCATGTCGCACAAGACACGGCTACGCCATCCCAACCTGCATTAAGCAGTCGCCTATCATTTACAGCCGAAACTTTACCTGGATTATCCACTCAAACAGTACACTCATTTAAAGTGGTGCCCACCCAAAATGGGGCATTACCCCAAGTGATTACCGCCATGATTACCGCTCTTGTTCATCCCCAACCTCAACACCAAAGTCAGCCCCAATTTTACCCCAAGGTCAATGTCCCAATGTCAACACCTTCTGGCTCATCACCGATAGTGTTAGCCAATCCCACTATAAAATCTGAGCCATCATCAGAGTTGCCACTCATACTTACTCCATCGTCAACGTCAACTCCAATAACAAGTCCCGTATCATCAACTCAAACGCAAACTTCTCACCACTCTCACCTTTCTCATGAGATTGTTCAGGTTCTCTCGGCGATCATCCAAACAGTGGCAGAAAGTCGACCTCAACAAGTAGAACAGGCCATTTTAACGTCTGTGACACAACTGGCCATACACACTCCCACACAATTGCCACCACTTTTGCCGATCCTTTTAAGTACTGTGATACACCCATCACAGGCGCCATCGCCTGAACACGCTATGATGCCGGTACAAAAAGCGGACCCCATACCAATCAAAGCCAGTGTGACAGCCACAGTAATCGCAGCATCAGACAATTCGCCATCTCCCCAAGTCATGGGAGTAAAGTCCCAAGTGTCTCACTCAGTTAGCCCAATACGGACAGCCGACTTAGCAAGTACAATATCCACGTCAGCATCGACTACAGTGACAGAGTCTAGATCAACAACGCCTAATCCCACTGCTGCACAAAATAATACACAAGCACCGCTGGTGCTGACATCTCATGCTGCCCAAGTAGTAACTCAAGTGTTTAGTCAAATCGCTTTACATGCACCTGCCCAATTAGCTCAATCGATACAGGCTGTTTTTTCGCCAATGGTAAGCATTCCTTTGGCCCAAGCGACAAAGCCCATAATGTCTCCAAGCACATCCTCCACAGTATCTCAGCCATTACCATCCTCATTTCAGTCAGTTTCCCATCAAATGGGCCAATTGTTACTCGCAACTCCCACACAGTCACAGCCGTCAATTGCTCAATCACTGGCGATTATTTCATCATCCATTTCTCCATCATTGGCAAAACCTCTGATGGTATTACTATTATCTTTGCCACCAGCACAAGGTGTGGCATTGGCACATCAACTGGCACAGCTTCAACCCCAAGTAATGACGGCGATCATTACCTTATTAGTCAGCCTGCCTCAATCAAAACAAATGATGTTAGTCCAGCTTATTCTCACACTAACGGTTACACAATTACACCAGTTGGGAGAGCTTTTAACAAAAATGGATGCTCCAACTCAAGCAAAATTCATACAAGTGCTCGAGTCCCTTCCTCAGCAGCTAAAGCCCATCCTTATCCAGCTTCTCTCTACTCTGCCCCCATCCCAGCTCGACGCCACATTAACCCAACTCTTAAGCCTACCTTCTCACGAAGTCGATGCATTTCTTGCCTCCGTGTTAGCATCTGAAGACATTGCTGATAAAGCCAAAAAACGAAAAAAACTAGAGGATCACCAAAAACTAGTCCAGCAACTTGCCACCCTCGATGCAAAAATCTCTCGCTTCGAGCAAATGGGCCAAGACGCATTAGCGGCATGGGCATTGTCACTTAAGCTTAGGCTTAGTCCCAACACCAGAAATTAGCTTAAAGCGAAGTAGCACCATTTAAAAATCCAGGGTATCTACCCGAATTTTCTTGCCAATGTGAAATCGCATTACACGCAGCATAAATGGCACTGCAAATTGGCTGAATAGTATCTTTATCTTCATCTTTATTGCCAAGTTCATCTAGTGCGACAAGTAGGCTATTGATATGAGCATTGTGAGATTGAGCCGCAACTCGAAGGGCTGCTTCGTTAATGTCCATTTCTATACTTGGGTCTTGACCAAGTGACTGTAAAAGTGGGGCTAGTCCTAAAGTTTTTAATCCACTGACTAAGTTATCTGATGCGGGATCTTTGCCAAATCCAAGGATGTCATTTGAAAAGTTAGAGGCCATGCTGGCATGGAAAAAGGCATTTTTATAGCTAGCATTAAGATTAATCCTTGGAGGAATAGAGAGATCTAATAATGCAAATCCAAGTATAATTTGAATAAAAACAGCACCTGTATATACCCTTGCAGTGACTTGTTCTTGATATGAGAAAAGAGTTCCAGGTGTCTCAATAGAGAGTCGGTTGGCAACCATTTTTTCAACATATTCAAAATAATTAGAAATTTCAGTGTTTAGATAGTCAGAGGTGTCTTTTTTTAAAGTCGATAAGATAGAGTGGACTTCGCCAAAAAGTGTGGCAATAGGATTAAGCCATAAAAAATAGGGACTCTGAGACGACTTAATAGACTCAATAATTTCCTGAGTTTCTTGTGTAAGCTCTTTTGACCCATTAATAATCGAAAAAAATAAGTCATTAACTGCTTTACGAAGCGATGGATTTAAAAACAAAGGAGAAGCACTATTATCGGTGACATCATCATCAATAAAAAGGCTTGCCACAACTCTAAGCGCATCGGATTGTGAGAGATCGGGATGATTAGGGTAGGACAATGCAATTAATAATCCAAAGTGAGACTCTCTTACTTTTGCTTTAATTCCTTGGCGAGCTTGTTCAACAAAGAGGGGTGCTTCTTTTGCCAATAAACCATTCAATATAGGATTATCAGAGATGGATTCCTGACGGTCAAACTTACCTTCAATAGAGGCGCATGCCACAAGAAGTGTAAGGAGCTTGAGGCTCTCTTTGTCTTGAGAGGACAGTGACTGAGGGGCTGATCTGTATGTCTTCAATAGAGTGAGTGCGTCCTTATAGATGCGTTGAGTCGTACGATCATCTAAACGATGCGCATTTAATTGAATCAAGCCATCAGCAAGATCATCTGAAATCATACTTTCGGCCTGTTGATTAAGGCGAGATAGCCAATCGGGGGCAGCGGTTGCCGGGTCAAGTTTTAACGCTTTTTGATAACTCTTAAATGAGTCCAAATACTGAGATTGACTAGGTGATTGATTGATTTTGCCCTCAAGAGGGCGTAAAAAATTTAGAACCAAAGGTATAAAGGTCTTCCCAATTTGGACTCTAAGATAATGTGGTTCAACACGAGGGTCAGTATTTTGAATTAAAAGAGGGTCACATACAGTTGAGGCAAGAATTTTGTAAAAAGGGAACATTTAAAGCTCTATGTAAAATTGAAATATGAGTAAAACCAAAAGTAGTATATCCAATAACAATACCTGATTGTCCCATCGGCATAAGTGAGTAATCAAGGGGTTTTTTCCGTATAATTTTTGGATGATCTCTTTTGAGTTATTTAGAATGTCTTTAGCTAAAAGAGATTCGCAACCAAGCTTATACAAAAACACACCGGAGTCTATCACAAGGGAAGATTTTTTAAGGGGTATTTTCTCAAAGGGTATGTCATTTTCTCACATGGGCAATGAATTCTATTACCTTCCTTCTGAACCCGTAGGTAAATATATTTAGGAAGAATAGGTAGGCGTTTGACGGTAGATGGAAACAAGTCTCCAAAAGAGGGCTTTGAGGAATGCCAGCATACCTTGTGGAAAACAACGGAGATAATAATTGACCCGAGTTCACATAAAGATGGGCAGAAGGTATCAATAAAAAAAGATAAGAATGTCGGTGAATCTTTTTCATTATTACGCTCTATTGCAGGATTCCTGAACAAAAGCAAAGAAACTTCTTATCATGTAGAAATTGAGCCGATTTTTAACCCTGATTCTTTTTGGGATTTTGCGAAAGAAAATAGAGGTACTATTACAACCATACGTTTTGAATTTACTGCACCAAACATGTTTGGATACACAGACGATATTGAAAATAAAATGCAAAATTTTAGAGACTATGAAAAAGCTCAAAAAATAAAAATTGAACTTAATAGTTCTGACGGGCTAAATCCAGAGACTGAGCGAATAAAACAAAGTGTTCATTATGCGCAACGTGGAACTGGAAGTATATATGCAAAGACAGAATAAAGGATGTTATTTTTGACCAAACGGAAGCTTCGTTAATTAATGGGGGCGCATTAATAATTGTCATATTCAATGTTCTTATTCTTCTGGATATTTTACAAACCACTTTCAAAATAGAGCCAAATTATGAACCTTAAAAAAGCCATAGAAAATAAAGACCTAGAGTCTTTCATAAAAGATCGCGAGGAAGAAAAAGGCGATAAAAAATCGTTCGATTTTACCCTTGCGTCAATGATCGGAAAGTCGAAAGCAGCTCAAACATCATCCGGTCAGGACGAAGACGAGAATTGTAGCGATACTCAAACTCCTTAGCGTACTTCTCCAAGTGCTTTTCCGATACGTGAGTGTGAGTTCCGCCGATAGACTGCTTTAGCCGTCCCCAGAAACCTTCAAGGGTATTTACGTGCGAGCCATTTATTGAGTACTTCTTTTCGCCATGGCTACAAGTCATATGCTCAAAGCCTTCTTTGTCGATTACTCGATATCCAAGCCATTCGTCAGAGTGAATTGTGCTGCCAGTTTCTACATTCTCACAAATAAGAGGCTTTAAGGTTGATCCTTTGGCATTTTCGACAACCTGAACCATTAAATCCCCATCACGGTCTAACATTCCAAAGAGGATGGCTTTATTATCTGCCCCACGACCACGCTTACCAACAGCTTTACCGCCAACATAGATTTCATCCACTTCGACATCACCATTAAGAACGTCGTCACCATCGACAAAGGCCATATGCTTTCGGATTTCGTGTCCCATGCGCCATGCGCACTTATAAGTTACTCCAAGCTGTCTTTGAAGCTCCTTAGCTGATACCCCGCTTCTAGTCGTTGTGAAAAGGTAAATTGCATAAAACCAAAGTTGCAATGAAGTTATTGATGACTCAAAAGGTGTTCCAACGCAAGGATAAACATCATGGCCGCACCATTGGCATGCATAAGTCCTTTGGCTTGATACCTTTGACCATCCGGTTTCTTTACCGCATTTAGGGCATTCACTTTTCTTACCATATCTAACCAGCATCACGTGATCTAAACATGCTTGATCGTTTGGGAATTGTTGGAAAAACTCTCTTATTGTCTGCGGCTTCGTGACCACTATATTAATTTATGTATATACTTATGTTAATGGGATAATCAGGAAAAAATATATAATAAAGTGTATCATCTAAAATAACCATGACCCAAAAAATCCCCTTAAAAGACCAACTTTTCAACCCAAGCAAAGTCACCCAACTTGCTTCCGAAATCACAAAGGCGTATCCACAGTTCCCATCATCCCTCTTCATTTCTACTACACTAGCCAAATTTGACCAGCTCGAGCTTAAAGCCCGTATCGACCATATTGCAGAGACACTAAAGCTGTGTCTTCCAAGCGATTATCTAACTGCCCTAGAAATTATCATCAATGCACTACCACCCCCATGTGACCCCACCTTAACTGACAATGATTTTGGTGATTTTATTTATGCGCCTTATGCGATGTTTGTAGCTAAAACTGGCTGTAGTAAGCAGTATTTAGATATTTCCCTTAACGCCCTAAGGCATATTACAACCCGCTTTTCAGCAGAGTACGCCATCCGCTTTTTTATCAACGCATTTCCCGATGCCACAATGGCTGTCATCACGACATGGGCGACCGACCCTCATTACCATGTCCGCCGGCTTGCAAGTGAAGGCACTCGCCCTAAACTACCATGGGCACAAAAGCTAACACTCTCATATCATCAAGCACTTTCCATTTTAAATACGCTTTATACCGATAATACTCGCTTTGTCACAAGATCCGTCGCCAATCATTTAAATGATTTATCAAAGCTAAATCCCGACATGGTGATTTCCACATTGACGCTATGGAAATCTAATCCCCATCCGTCTCAAAAAGAAATGGACTTTATCATTTCGCATTCTCTGAGAACTCTCATTAAGCAAGGTCATCCAAGTGCACTGCACTTTTTAGGTATTTCAACCACCCCCGCTATTGACGTGCAGTCTCTCCAAATTGATACCCCTACAGTGCAATTAGGGGGTAGTTTAGACTTTAGTATCTCTATAAAGGCATTAGAAGAGACGCCCTTGATGATTGACTATGTCATTTATTTTCAAAATAAAAGTGGGCAATTAAAAAATAAAAAAGTATTTAAATTAAAGTCCTGTAGGCTCAGTAAAAATCAAATACTGTCTTTAAAAAAGACTCATCCATTTAAGCAAATGACAACACGATTGATCTATCCAGGTGTCCACTGCTTAGTAATTCAACTTAATGGCCAACAAGTGGCTGAATTAAAGTTTAGTGTAGTCGTTTAAAAAACTTTCAAATCAAAAAAAAATGTATTACCATGAGTATAATTTCCTAAAAAAATGAGGTATAAAATGAAAAAATTACTATTAAGTCTTTTGCTTGTGTCTGCACTAAGTTCACATGCGTTTGGGTTTGCTACGATCGTTACCACAATCAAAGGCGGCGACGAAATGAGATTTACAACAAACGTTGAGGGCGCATCAATCTATTTAGACAATTTAATGATTGGTAAAACAAGTGCAGGTACATTTACTTATAAATTAAAAAGAACTGGCGCACCACGTACATTTGTTTTCAAAAAAGAGGGATATCAAGACGAAGTGATCACAGTAAATACACAATTTGACCAAATGTTCTGGGGTAATGTTTTGTTTGGTGGAACAATTGGGTCGTCAACAGATAGCTGGTTTACTGAAAATGATAAAGAATATTCTCCAAACCAATTCTTTGTAGAGCTACAAAAATCTAAAAAGTGAGTTTAAAACGCTGCGTTCTGGCCTTCTTAATCGCTGCTAGTACAACACTGGCAGCGAAAGAGCGCAGCAAGCTACCACCCCAATTCTCCAAACCCATTATTGCCTATACCCTTTTCAACTATGACAATTTAATAGCCGATCACTTCGAAGGCAAAACAGACTATTTAGGTCCTCTTGCCACATCATTATCTCAGGCAACCGGTTATCCTAGTAGTAATATGATGACCATATTAACCAGTGCAGACGTCACCACAGAAACAGACGCTGTAAAATATATGCTTAAAATTAACGCTAAACTCTGTGATCTTACAGGACTTTATTTTGTTGATTTTTAAGCGTCTTCTTTTATTTGCACTACTAGTCTCCTCACTGGTGCATGCAGATCAGTTTTACCAAAGCCGCACCTGGCTAAATGTACTGTATTATCAAAAAACATCCCAAGGCTACCTAAGTATTGCAGATGCTGACACTTTTTTTATAACCCCAATGGGTAAAACCGATCCAAAAGCCGAGTATGAGGCATCTGTCCAATTGGCCAAAACCCAAGATACGGACTTTAGAAAAAAATTCCCACTGAGATACAAGCTTATTACCACCCACCTCAATCTGCCATATCAGCCCCTGGTAACACCCAACCAAAGCGTCAATCGCATGAGTATTGCCTATCCAAATCGATACATGTCTAATCCCTCTTCGATGTTTGGGCATCTGTTTTTAATGATGAATTCTGACAAAGGCTTAATGGATAGTAAAATAGTACATTATATTGCCAATACTGATGGTGCTAATTCCTATTTGTATATTATTAATGGTCTAAGCGGTAAGTTTAAGGGATGGTTTTTAGAAGAGCCGTATTATTACAGGATCAAAGACTATAATTATGTCGAGGATCGTGACATTTTTTACTATGATCTCAATATTCCCATTGCCAAAATCCGTGATTTACAACTTCATGTCATCGAGCTAAAGCAAAGCCACTTTAATTATGCCTTTTTAGACGAAAACTGTGCATTTTTTATTGGTAAATTTTTAAATGTTGGCCTAGATACTGACATTATTGATGCGCCATTTGTTGCGATTCCATCACGGCTGATCACTGTATTAAAAAGTCGTGGCCTACTTCAAAATCAGTTTCATCGCCCTGCAAGTACAACGCTATTTAATCGACAATTTAACCACCTAAGTCTAGATAATCAACATCAGGTCATTCAGCTACTGACAACGACACCTAATGGTATTCCAAAAGATCCTAAAGTGCTAAAAGCTTTTTTAACGATTTCCGAATATCATATAAACAATACACCAGATTACGCACAAATTATCCGTCAAAACCGCATTGATGCCTATAAGCATCTCCAATCAGTGGGGGATGCCCAAGTCCGAATTCCAGTCAACAAACAACCAGTTGTAGAGACTATCCATTCACGATCATTAGACGTCATGTATGGCAGTCAAAATCGTCTCTTTGTATCCTATAGTCCAATAAACTATGGCATATCAGATACATTTGGAGACCCCGAAATCAAAACCCTTCAGGCCATCTCACCTCGCCTCATTATCAATCGCCACCAAAATCCTCAGTTTGACCTCACCCTCGCCACGATAGTCAATCAACCCCTATACACTCGGGTACTAACCAATTATTCATGGCGTCTAGACAGCCGTATTGGCATCAAAGATGCAGATATGTTGACCAATAACTCCTATGATAGGGGGCTTACATATGCCTTTGGTAATGGAACACTATATGGATTTTTAGGGGCAAGTCTCAGTAATTATGACACCATCGCGGACACCCCGCTTAATGACTTCAAACTGCGAACATCTGCCACGCTGGGCACAAGTCAAACTCTCATCAAAGACAAGATAAATGCCAGCCTTGTATACGACCGTCAATTTAATCAAAATTATATATCCGCCAGGGTAACACTAAAGGCCTGGGCAGGGTTACAGGAAATAAAGGTCATTCATGGAAATCAATTTGATGAAATCCGTTTCCAATCGACAGTGGTGTTCTAAATATTAATTATATAACAAATTACGTAACAAAAATTAACTTTTAGTATATTGAAATCGTTTAATCAATAAGCTACCCTTATTCTTTGAGAAATAGGAACTCTCGCAAAATGCGATAGATGTGCAATTTATCGACATGCGTGGACCATCAAGGAGGCGGAGCGTCAGCGTAGCCGGTATGGTTGAGCATGACGAAAATTGTGCAGATGGCGTATTTTGCGACAGTTCCGAATAGAGGAAGGTGGCTTACCAATGAGACAACGACTAGCACGAGTATTAACGTACATCATGACGGCACATTTTTTAGTGCCAG
>Ga0214917_10001735_pt1 | contig 27764 bp, 23 predicted proteins | sample LL_1208_BB_MetaG_FD_177983 | JGI IMG/M metagenome (GOLD analysis project Ga0214917, IMG submission 177983) | Freshwater microbial communities from Lake Lanier, Atlanta, Georgia, United States - LL_1208_BB | ecosystem: Environmental > Aquatic > Freshwater > Lake | place: USA: Georgia | collected... | reverse complement strand
CATCTCCTCGAAGCAAACACATCCCCCGTCAAACATTCGCTATGAACCCGCACCAACACCGCATCCTTCGCTTTCGGTTTTCCCTTCACCAAGGCCAGGTGATGACTCCCATCCGTCACCGTCCGGTACAGATACAGATCAAACATCCCGTAATCCGTAGGCAACTTCACCACCTGTTCCCGCACCACCAACCGCTCCTTCCTTCTCCGGTACTCGATCAGATCCTGAATCGTACCCAGTTTGAGTCCGTGCTTCTTTTTGAACTCGATCAGATCCGCCCACCTCGCCATGGATCCGTCGGCTTTTAAAATTTCACAAATCACCGCCGCATCCCCCAACCCCGCCAGTTTCGCCAAATCCACCGCCGCTTCGGTATGTCCCGCCCGTACCAGCACCCCGCCCTCTTTCGCACGGACAGGAAAAATATGGCCCGGTTGAACCAGGTCCTCTGCCTTCGGGCTCGCTTTGCCTAAAATCCGAAGGGTGGCCGCCCGGTCATGAGCGCTGATCCCGGTGGTGATTCCCTTTGCCGCATCCACCGAAACGGTGAAATCGGTCCCAAACCTCTCCTCATTCCTCGGCACCATCCGACTCAGCCCCAACTTCTCCGCCCGCACCTGCGAAACCGGAGCACAAATCAAACCCCGCCCCTCCCGGGCCATGAAGTTGATCAGCGCCGGAGTCACACTTCGGGCCGCCAACACCAGATCCCCCTCGTTTTCCCGTTGGGCATCATCCGTCATGATCACCATCCGACCTTTCCGCATGGCGGCAATCACCTCCTCGATCCGATCCGCCCCCTGTGGCTTTTTCATTTCCCACCCTCCAGCGCTGCCTTCACCATCTTCTCCACCGCCGCCAACGCTCTGCCGATTCCCGAGGCATCCGCCCCCGAACCCTGGGCCATATCGGGCCGGCCCCCACCCTTCCCTCCCACTTCCGGCGCTGCTACCTGAATGATCTTTCCCGCCTGCACCTTCTTTGCCGCTTCGGCCGTGCAAAGCGCAACCAAAGGAACTTTTTCTCCCTCTTTCCCGATTAAAAATAGAACGGCTTCCCCCTCTCTTTTCAATCGATCCGCCAACACGGGCAGATACCCGTTAGGGACTTCTCCCAGATCCACCCCCAACCACTTGATCCCGCTCAAAACCGTTCCTTTCGCCCACAAATCCTTTGCATCCTGCTCGGCCTTTTTCTGCATTTCGGCCATCCGATCTTTGGCCGCCTGCTTATCTCCCTCCCGTAACGACTCATCCGCTTTGGCGATTTCCGCATCGCGTTTCTTCACCAGATCCCAAAGCTGTTCCGGCGTCTCCTTCCCGTTTTCCTTGGAAAGCTGTCCAGCTCCCGCTTTTTTCTTTTCCAAAGAAGCCGCCTTCTCCTCCTGTTTCTTCATCTCTTCACGGCACCAATCAGCCAACGCCGTTCCCGAAACCGCCTCGATTCTTCGTACCCCCGCCGCAATCGCCGACTCCCCCACGACCCGAATCGCCCCGATCTTCCCGGTCGATCGCACATGGGTCCCTCCACACAGCTCTTTTGAAAAACCACCGATATCCACCACCCGCACGGTCGTTCCATATTTGTCCCCAAAAAACTGCAGAATCGTCGGGTCATCCTTCACATCGGCATAAGGTCTCTCCCCCCACTTCACCGCCACATCGGCCTTCACCTTTTCGTTCACCTGAGACTCCACCTTCGCCAACTCCTCCACACTCATCGCCTTGAGATGGGAAAAATCAAAGCGAAGCCGATCCGGTCCGACATACGATCCCTTCTGCCTCACCCCCTCTCCCAACACACTCCTCAACGCCCAGTGCAAAAGATGGGTCGCGCTGTGATGACCCTCGATTCTTCCCCGCCTCTCCGTATCCAGAGTCACCTTCACCGGCCCTTTTGCATCCACGACGCTCTCCGTCAAATGCACCGGCACTCCACCCGCCCCGCGGATGGTCGCCACCACCTTCACCCTCTTTCCATCCCACTCGATCCAACCCGTGTCCCCCACCTGTCCTCCCATCTCCCCGTAAAACGGTGTCTGCCCCAGGAATACCCGACCCCTCGCTCCAGCCGGCCCCACCTCTTTCAACGCCTCAGCTGCAACTTTCTCGACCTTCGGCTCCTCCGTCTTCTCATACCCGGTAAAAACCGTTGGGAAATCCGGTCCTGCCTCATCCTCCACTTTGATTGTCGTTTTATTCTGCGACTGCCGTGCCCGCGACCGCTGAGCCTCCATCGCTTTTTCAAATCCCGCCCCATCCACCTCCATTCCCCTTTCCCTCGCCAACAGCTGGGTCAGATCCAGAGGGAATCCATACGTGTCATACAGCGTAAAGGCATCCTCGCCCCGAATCCCCTTGCCCGATCCCGCCACCAACTTCTCAAACATCGCCAGGCCCCTCTCCAGCGTTTTCGAGAACGAAGCCTCCTCCGCCGAAAGAACCGCCCGAATCTCTTTCTCCCGCGCCTTCAGCTCCGGAAAAGCGTCTCCCATCGTTCGGATCAGGGGCGTCGCCAGTTCCGACAGGAATCCATCGGGTAACTTAAAGCGCCGCCCGAACATCACCGCCCGTCGCAGGATTCTCCTTAGCACATAGTTCCGACCCTCGTTCCCGGGCACAATCCCGTCGGCAATGGAAAACGAGAGGGTCCGCACATGATCCGCCAAGACCCGGAAGATGCAGTCGTTCATCTCCTCCTCGCTCACCTCTTCCCGGTTCTTCGGCACCCGCGCCCCGTACTTCTTGCCCGACATCTTCTCGATCTCGGAAAAAATCGGGGCAAATAGATCACTCGCATAGTTGGACGGATCTTTTTTGAAATCCTTGAACCCGTCCGAAACGGCAAAAATCCCCGCCACCCGCTCCAATCCCATTCCCGTGTCCACATGCCGCTCGGGCAATGGCTTGAACTTGCCTCCGGGCTCGGCGTTGAACTGAATAAAGACCAGATTCCAGATTTCCAGACAGCGCGGATCCCCCTGATTCACCAGCTTTCCCTGCGTCTTTCCTTCCGGCGTCAGATCCACATGCACCTCGGAGCACGGTCCGCACGGACCCGTTTCTCCCATCATCCAGAAATTGTCCTTCGCATTTCCCATGACCACGTGAATCGCCGGATCCAGCCCCGCTTTTTTGAACTTCTCCACCCAGTGCCCGTGGGCCTCTGCATCAAACTCGGCTGGATCCCCGGGTCCCGGCTTATAGACCGTCGCATAGAGGCGGGCGGGCGGAAATTTCCAGATATCGACCAAAAGCTCCCAAGCCCAGTCGATCGATTCTTTTTTGAAATAATCCCCAAACGACCAGTTCCCCAACATCTCGAAGAAGGTGTGGTGGTAGGTGTCGAAACCGACGTCCTCCAGATCGTTGTGTTTTCCGCCCGCCCGGATGCACTTTTGCGTGTCGGCGGCCCGAGCCGGGGATTTTGGAAATTTGGCCTGACCCAGAAAAATCGGGACGAACTGGTTCATCCCCGCGTTGGTGAACAGGAGATTCGGCGAAGTCGGCATCAAACTGGCCGAGGGCACGATCGTATGGCTCTTCCCACGGAAGAACTCCAAGTACCCTTTTCTGACTTCAGCCGATTTCATAGAACTAATTGATGATCATATCGTAAGCCACCTGCTCCCTCAAGCCCCCGTTACTCCGCGACTGGCTGAATACGACCCCCACGAAAAGCTTTCGCTTACTTCGTCAACCGGGATAATCAGCCCATGAAAAGACGCTCCTTCTTTCAACTCCTCCTGGCCGGAATGTTAACCTCCCGCCTGGCTCCTTCCACCACCCAAGCTGAAGTTACCCCTCCCCCAACCGGTCCTTTCACTTTGCCCCCTCTCCCCTACGCACCCAATGCCCTCGAGCCTTATATCGATGCCCAGACGATGACCCTTCATCACGACAAGCACCACGCCGCCTACGTCAACAATCTCAACAAAGCCATCGCTCCTTATCCCGACCTCCAAAAAAAATCCCTCGAGGAACTTTTAGGAAACCTGGATGCCGTTGCCGCTGAGATCCGCACCACCGTTCGCAATAACGCCGGTGGCCACTCGAACCACTCCATTCTTTGGAAAACGCTCTCCAACCCCGGCAAGAAGCCTGAGGGCAAACTGGCCAAGGAGATCGACGAAACCTTTGGCAGTTATGAAAAGTGGAGGGAAGAAATGACAAAATGCGCAATGGGCATCTTCGGAAGCGGCTGGGCTTGGTTCGGTCGCGGCAAAGACGGAAAACTTTTCATTGAACCCTTCCCCAACCAGGACTCTCCCCTGATGACCGGCCGCACTCCCATCTACGGCATCGACGTCTGGGAACACGCCTACTACTTGAAACACCAGAATCGCCGCGCCGACTACGTCAAAACCTGCCTCGAAATCACCCGCTGGCCGGCTTAAGGGCTGGGCTTGAGTTTCGCCCGGACCTCCGGAATCGAGACCACCACCTTCTCTGAATTCAGTAGGATCAACTTTACCCCCTGATCCAAACCCAACCCCGTTACGACCCCTTGATACGCCGGAACGATCTGCTCCCAAATCCACGCGCTCACGCCCGCTCCCACAGAAAAAGGCCCGATTTTTCCTCCCGTGACTTTGAGTGAAATCTCCTGATCCGGCAGCGGAGCTGCGAAAGCAACCCGGACCGGAAGCGAAATCCATTTCATTGGAACCTCGACACCAATTTCGATTCCCGAATCCCCTCCGACTGCTGGAAGGCGGGTGAGCTTGGGCACCCAAGCCGTAGAACCGGCATCGGGGTTTTTCATGTTCCCAATAATTTGCTGAAGAAGGATTTTGGAGGGGGTCTCGATTTTCTCCGCGAACCGCGTGACCTCTTTCTCTTTTGCATTCGCCAAAGCGACCCACGCAGCCCGGGTTTCCGGGCTGACCCCGCTCGCCACCTCCACCCCGCTTCCGCGCTCTGAGAAGAACAGCAGGAACAAACAAATGCCAGTTGCACCACTGATCCCCAGCCAGAGGCCTGCTCCGATCCACGCCCGTTCCTGCAAAAGCGCCAGAAAACGGGTCAGCCCGTGCAGCGTCACCACGAGAGGAACAAGAAACAAGGCCCAGGCCAACGCCGTCAGTGCGGAGCCGGAAGCGGACGGATCGACTGCCAGTGTGATGCTCGGTTCCTTCCCACCCTCCAGGTTTCCCGGCATCGCCACATCAGCCGGCAAGGCGAGGCAACGTTTCCAGTATTCGGACGCCTTTTCGTAATCTGGTATTTTCCCCAGATCCGATTTATCCAACTTGTCACAAGCTTGGGTCGCCTCCTCGATCTCCTGCCGGGTACGGAAACCCTGATAGTTGGCTACCTTCCCCTTGGCCAAATCGATTTGTCGGGATTTTTCCGCTTCCTTGGCTGCAATCTCTGCATCCGCCTGTTCCTTCGCGGCCTGCCGGATCTTGGCCTCCTCTTCCTCCTGCTTCTTCCTTCGCACGTCTTCCTGATGCTTCAGGATTCCATCAATTCTTCCCTGCCATTTTTGCAACGTGGATTCGGAAACTTCCGGCCGTTTGGGCCAATCGGCCCGGTTGGCCTGAAGAACTTTCATCGCCGCCCGAAGATTTTCGACCGATGCGCCCGAATCCTCAGCCGGTAAAATCGGGAGAATGGTCTGCACCTTCCCCCAGGGAATCAGCAGATCCGGTTTTCCCGTTTGTTGAAAAACGGCTGTTCCTCCCTCCACCTTACCCCCCGTCACAACCCTCTCCTCGACTTGACCGGGAATCGACCCTTCAAAAATCACCTGATGTTCAAAGGGCAGGGCAAGCGTTTGGGCCTCGGGCCTGGCCCAAGCATTGGAAATAACCGCAAAGCAACCAACGAGAATCGCGCCCAGAATTCCCATACGAAAGCCTTGCCCCACTTTTCTGATTCTAAAAGCTTTCTTTTCTCTGCTCAGATTTAAAGCCATCAAAGGCCTTAATTATCTACTTCAATAAATAAATCCTTGAAGTGGTATTTTCTACCAGAATTGTGGGAGGAATTGACTCTAGTGCGGGTTGTTTGACTGAGTTTTTGAATTTCGTCCCAAGATAGAGGCTCCTTTTGGATATTTGCACCAACAAGCTCCAGATCCCCCATTCTGGTCATACCTACAATCTTCATTTTTTGAGCTATCATAACCCGATTGCCCTTGTTGATTAAGGGAAACTCTATATCCGTGTCGATCCGACTGATTCCATATTCATCACGAACGACTTGATCATCTACTGTATAAAATACAGGTTTAGTCTTTTTCTGAGAGTTGCTTTTAGAATCTTCTTCAAATTCTACATAGCGGGCGTAGAGGTTGCCGTCTTTAAATAAAAAGATTACCGGCCCGCGAACTTCGCATTTTACATAAAAGTAGCCCCCAGTAGGTCTTGGGGCACCGATCAGACAAATGTTTTTTGGTTTGGTAAAACCATCGATCATATTAAAGGAATCCGCATTATCAACTATACCCTCAACGATCACCGATTTTCCGATAAATTCTTTTCCAAGGGGTCCCCTGCAAGCTTGATAAAGCTCCTCGGCACCAATCACATTTTTAAGAGTCACGCCAGCACTAGAAGTGGCTAAAGAAATTTCCTTGGCTTCTAGCTTTTGACTGGATGGCTGCTGAGTCGATTCCACAGCAACAGTCTCGGGCGCTGAAGCAGCTAGAATTTCTTCCATAGCCTCCCATCGTTTTAATTCCTCAGCAGAGGGAGCAAATTCCGCGGGAACGGCAAGCAGGGTTTTTATGGCATTCCGCACATCTCCAAGGCCGTATTTTAGACCTTTCTTAGGATATTGGGGAATAACGGCAACAATGCCAGAGGCCGGGAGCAACACGATACCGCCTTCGGTTTTTTCCAGTTCAAAGTTTTCTCCGATTTTCTTTGCCCGAATAATCGATTTCTTTTCCAATGTCCCATCCTGTTTTTTAATGACGGCAACTTTTTCGAATGGCGTTTGCGTGTCGACAAAATCTTGAGCAAAAACAGAACCTAAAAAAACAAGGCTTAAAAAAAGCACCCTTAAAACCATGCCGCTTTACTATCTCTTCTCCCTTATTTTAAAAGATAAATCTTCGATTATCTCCACAGGACACTCGGGCAGGATCTTTAAAAAAGATTGGCCATATCTCCGGCTCAAAATCCTTCCGTCCAGCACGGCAATCTGACCCCGGTCCTCCCGACTGCGGATCAACCGCCCCACCCCTTGTCGGAACTTCAAAATCGCCTCAGGCAACTGAAGATCCCGAAACGGTTCCCCCCCCTTCTCCTTGATTCTTTCACACCTCGCCTCAAACAACGGCTCATCCGGAACGGAAAAAGGCAGTCGGGTCAGAATCACGTTGGAAAGTGCTTCTCCCGGAACGTCCACCCCCTGCCAAAAACTGTCTGTTCCAAACAACACACTATCCCGGTCTTCCTTAAACTCCTTCAATAAACGTGTCCTGGAGTTCCCTTTGTCTTGCACCAGTAACCGAATTCCCTGTTCCTCGAACCACGCAGCCATCCCCTCCGCCGTCTTTCGCAACATCGCCCGACTCGTAAACAGCACGAATGCTTTTCCCTTGGTCATCCCGACAAACTTCTGAATCCACCCTTGAAGCACCGTTTGAAACCTCTCCCCTTCGGAAGGTTCCGGCATCCCTTTGGGCAAATAAACCCGCATCTGACTCTCATAATCAAAAGGCGACTCGACCAGAAGGGTCTCCGCCTCCTGTGCGCCGACTCGCTGGGCAAAAAAATCCAGTCCCCTTCCCACATCCAGCGTCGCACTCGTCATGATCGTGGTGCAGTCCGGACGGAAAACCAGTTCGCTCAGTTTCTCCGCCACCTCGACAGGCGAGGCATGCAGGCTCATCTCCCCCCGGTGGGCCTTGCCCTCCTCGGGCAACCTCCTCTCGACCCAGTAAGCATGCCCTTCCCGGCTCATTTTTAGAAATTCCCCCAACCCAAAGGCGCTTCCCTCCAATCTCCTGGCATGATCCCTCAACTCATTCCTCTCCTCCCCATCCCCAGCATCCTCCGCCAGTTTGAGCAACTGGGCCCTCACATCCATCAATCGTGGCCCCAATTCGCTCTTCACCCCCAGCGGTTGCCTGACCCGCTTCTGCCCCGACGCCCCCAGACCCGCACTTTCCAAAATTTCTTCAAATGCACCCTCCAGAATCCCCAGCACTCCCAACGTGGATTTCACCGCATTCCCATCCCCGATCCTCGTCAAAACTCCTTTTTTGGTCCGGGGATGAACCAACCGCTGCAAAAGAAACCGTAACGAGCCCAACCGAACCTCCAGACCAAGTGCCTTCGCCGCCACGTCCTCCACCTCATGGGCTTCGTCCAACACCAGAAAATCGTTCGGGAAAAGATATCCCTCGGTCGGACCCTCCTCACTCTCCTCCGCTCCGGCCAATAGACCAAAAAGTAACGCATGATTCAGAATCACCACGTTCGCATCCAGCACCTTCGTCCTCGCCATCTGGTAAAAACATCCCGTCGGGCCCCCACAATGTCTTGGAGTACAGGCAAACGCTTCGCTGCATACCTGGGCCCAGACCGCCGCATCGACCTGAAAATCGATGTCCGAAAGGGTCCCATCCTTTGTTCTCCCCGCCCAATCCAACAACCCCTTCAGCTGCTCCGCCTGCCCCGCGGCAAAAAGATCCCCCTGATGCTGCTGGGCTTTTTTCAAACGGTGCGGACAAAGGTAGTTCTGCCTTCCTTTGAGCAAGGCCGCTGTGAATTCAAACGGCACTAGGGACTGGACGATCGGCACATCTTTTCCAAACAACTGCTCCTGCAGATGGATCGTATAAGTGCTGATGATCGCTTTTTTACCCAACTCCTGGGCCGCATAGGCCGCCGGAACCAGATAGGCCAAGCTTTTGCCCGTCCCCGTCCCCGCCTCGACCACCAGATGCCGCTGATCCTCGATGATTTCCGCCACCCGCTCCGCCATCCGGGCCTGTCCGGGCCTGGATTCATATCCCTTGGCCTTTCCCAGCTTTCCTCCATCGGAAAAGAATTCCCCCATCCGGAAGGCCAGATTTCCTTGAGCCTCGTGACTCATCGGCAACCTCCGCGGAGCTTGGATTTAACCTTGGGCGGGAACATGCTTCTCTAGGTATGGAAGCTCTGGAATCACTTTGCGAGTCCTGCCTCCAGGCAGGCGGCAGCGACCTTTTCCTGCGTGAAGGGTCAATCCCCTTTATCCGCCTGGGCGACCAACTCCTTCCTCTGGAAACCGGGCAAGCCACAGAGGAACTCTTGAAACACCTTTGGTCTGCCTGTGGAGCCAAACCCGATGCCACCGACCACGATGCCAGTTTCGTCACCCGCTCCGGGCTCCGCTTCCGCGTGAATCTCTACCAGCAACTAGGACTCCGGGGCGCCGTACTCCGGAGCATCAAGACTCAGATTCCCTCCATGGAGGAGCTGGGCCTCCCTGTTGCCGTTTTCCAGAAGTGGCTCTCCCGCTCTTCCGGTCTGATTCTGGTGACCGGATCCACCGGTTCGGGAAAATCCACCACCATGGCTGCTGGGTTGGAATGGCTGAACCAAACAACAACCCGCCACATCATCACCATCGAAGACCCTGTCGAATACCTGTTTCAGGATCATCTCTGTCGCTTTACCCAGCGGGAAGTCGGCGCCGATACCCCCAGCTTTGCGGAAGGCCTTCGTCGCGCCCTTCGACAAAGCCCCGATATCATCTTGCTGGGCGAGATCCGCGACGCCGTGTCGGCCAACACCGCCCTTCAGGCGGCGGAAACCGGTCATCTCGTGATCACATCGCTCCATAGCAGCAGCGCAACGGAGGCGGTGGAACGGCTTCACCGCATTTTCACCCCCGAGGAACGGGAGGATGCCTCCTCACTTCTCGCCGCCCAGCTGATCGGGGTTTTGACACAACAACTCGTTCCCGGATTAAAAAAGAATCTTTTCCTTGTGGCGGAGCACTTTGAAAATCAGGCTGCCACCCGGCAATGGATCCGTCGTGGAGGCGGCACCGAACTCGCGGATTTCATACAGAATTCACAATCCGAGGAAAATCAATCGATGACAAATTCCCTGGTTCAGGCTCTCCGGGAAGGACATGTCTCGATGGAGCACGCCCTTGCCGCAGCGCCTGTCGCCGACGAATTCCGCCGGGCAGCCATGGGTATCTCCAGCGCCGCTTTTCAAAGGGAGCAGGACTAGCCGTGGAAGAGATCAACATCCTTCAACTCTTGTCCGAAGCGAGTCAGCGGGGGGCCTCCGACCTGCATTTTACCGCCGGACAGCCGCCCGCCTGCAGGGTGGAAGGAGTGATCCAATCTCTTCCCTACCCCCCCATGACCCCCCGGCAATGCCGTGAACTGACCTTCAGCGTCCTTACGGAAACCCAACGGGCCAAACTGGAATCGGAACTCGATCTCGACTTCTCCATGGAGGTGGCCGGAATCGGACGCCTTCGGGGAAACGCCCACTTTGCCCGAGGCACGGTCGAAGCAGCCTTCCGCTTTATCAATCGTTCTAATCCATCCCTGGAAGAACTCGGCCTTCCCCCGGTCGTCAAAACCTTTTGCCAGCTCCCCGAGGGACTGATTCTGATCACCGGGGCCACGGGCTCAGGAAAATCCACCACCATGGCAGCCATGATCGAGGAGATTTCCAGGACACGCTCGGGCGTCATCGTTGTTTTGGAGGATCCGATCGAATATGTGTATCCCCCCGCTCTTTCCCTGATCAAACAGAGAGAAATCGGCCGGGATACCCGCTCTTTTTCATCCGGTCTCCGTCACGCCTTGCGACAGGATCCCGATGTCATTGCGGTGACCGAACTCCGGGATCAGGACTCCGTCCAAATTGCCCTTCAGGCGGCGGAAACCGGTCATCTTGTTCTCGCCACGTTCCATGCCGCAGACCCCGTCAAGGCTCTCGACCGAATCCTGGAAATGTTCGGCGCTGAAATGCTACCCCAAATCCGCGCCCAAATGGGCAATGGCTTGAAAGCCGTGGTTTCCCAGCGCCTGCTGCCGCGCGCGGATGGACGAGGAAGGGTCCTGGCCTCGGAGATTCTAACCGTCTCGCCGGCCATCTCCTCCTGTCTTCGTCTGGGCCGGATGGAACAGATTGTCGGCATTATGGAAATCGGCGCGAAAGACGGGATGAGAACCATCGACGCCAGCCTGGATGAGCTGGTCGAAAAAGGTCTCATCACCTCGGAGGAGGCTCTGCAAAACGCCCGCGACCCGTCCCGGGTAGCCCTCGCGAAACCCAAGAAAAAAGGGCTCTTCAGTTAACCTTCGACACGACTCCAGAACATTCCGCACGGACCGGTACACAACATTGGAACGCTCGTGACCTCCAGCGCTGGCGGTTCTCCAGCCCAAAAGACCGCCTTCAAACAGCGGCTCTTACAGTTTTCATGAATCACCCTTTGTGGCAAATCCCCTCCTTCCATAACTTTTTTCCGGACCCGTTCCGTTGCCTGAGCCAATGCCTCTTCCCATGTCTGATGTTTTAGTCTCCCCTCCTCCCAAGCCTTGGCATTGCCCCACAAGCCCGGATAAATGACCTCGATCACCTCTCGAAACTCTCCTGCGCTGTTCACCTGGTAATACCAACCCGCAATTAGATTTCCCTCACTTCGAAGGGGTCGATACTGCCCTTGCCCATCCCAACGCACCAGTTCCTCCAACTGGTCCAGAGTCCCCAAACTCTTCAACTGTCCAACCGCCACTCCCTGATCCTGGATATGCCTGACCTCCCAAACCTCGCCCATTCTCTTCCAGCAGATCTGCCCCATTCTTCCGGCGTCTTCGATCTTCCTCATCACGCTTCCTTTCAATCCTTGGCCGTCGCGAGTTCGACAATCATTTCTTCCACCTCTTCCGGTCTTCCCAAAGGTTGCGCGTAGCCGACCTCACCCTTTTCAGATTCATACCAACCTTCCTCCGCCCCCGATATCCCGAGAAGCTCCGGGACATCCTCCGAACCATGTAACCCACCTGCGAGAAAATGAGGCAGCACCATCACAGGCCCTTCGCGAATCAGATCCCTCCAGTCCGCAATTCTGGGTTCCTCCTCAAGAAAAACAGCCTGTGCCGTCCGATACCCGTCTTTCGCCAACTGTTCGGCCAAGCCGACCGCCGCCCCGCGTGAACCCGTATGAAGTGGAGTTCCATGGCTCGCCACCAACAGACTCACCTGGGCGGGTTTCCAACTCTTCACCGCCAGCAAACGTTCCGCCCGTTTTTGAAAATGCCCCAGAATCTCCGGCCTCATTCCAATGGGCTCCGTCACCCGACACTCCACCCCGGGCGTCTTCGCAAATTCCCGCTGCAGAATCTTTGTTGTGAAATATCCGTTGGCCAAAAACCATGGCACCACCACCACCTTTTTTGTTTTCAATCCGCGAATCGCATCCGCATAGGAAGGCTGCTCCTTCCAAAAAGCCGACCGTACCTCTCCAAAAATTCCCCTCTCCCTGATTCGGTGCGCCGTCTCCCTGGTAAAGCGGCTGGAATCCGCATTCTTGGTGGAACCATGCCCCGCCAAAATCAGTGCTGTGTCCTTGAACTGCATGAGGGGATCCTACTCCAAAACGTCTGAATCCAGAATCAAACCGCTCAGCAGGCGGCCAGAGAGTTAGCGGTTGGCTTTGACCGGCATTCCCTGGTTCGCAGGGCCACCCGATGGGTTCGGGAAAAGAGGGGCCGGCTCAACGATCCGGGAACTATCCGGCCGGGCGGAGACGGTAATGGTGAAAATTTGCTCTTTGCCGTCCCTTTTCACTTTGACGGGAACCTTCCCACCGACTTCCGAGAAAAACGCCGCATCCAAAATGTCAGAGGGTTCCCGCACAGGACGATTGCCGATCGAAATCACCTCATCCCCCATCTTCAACCCACTCTTCTCCGCAGGTGTCCCCTTATAAAGCCGATCCACAAATACGGGCGCACCACGTTCCGGCCGGCTCCGATCCGGCATCACCCCCACCCCCATCCATCCGTGCCGGGGTTCCCCATACTTCTGGATGTCTCCCGCAACCTTGGCGGCCGCCTCAATCGGCAGGGCGTAGCACGCCTTGCCTTCGTCAATTTCCAGCATCAGGACTCCGACCACTTTGCCTTGGCTGTCCAAGAGGGGCCCACCGATCTGCCCCGGCTTGATCGGAAGATTGGCCCGGAGATGGGTCGTCGCAAAAAACCGAGTCAGATACTTCACATCAAACCCGGCCACAAATCCGAACGTCGGCTCGGCCTTCAGGTCGTAGGGAAACGCCACACTGACCACCGCCGACGCCGGCCGCAGCCGCATGCCTTCGCCGAATTGCAAATGGGGAGTCTGGTTCGCATTGATTTTCAAGACCGCCACGCCGCTTCGCGGATCCCGTCCAAGAATTTTTGCCGGAAAGGTCCTGCCATTGACTTCGACCGAAACTTCGCTGGCCTGCCCCACAACGGCGTACGCCGTCAAAATGGTTCCCTGTCCGTCGATGAAGAACCCCGTTCCAGCCAGCTGTTCGGGCCCGTCCGTCGCCTTGAGCCGCACCACGGTCGGCGCTGCCTGCTCGTACACGCCGCTGACCTCCGCTGCAATCCGGTCAAACACACCTGTTCCCGTGGCAGGCAGGGGCTGGGTCGGATTAGAAGGAGCTAAGGATGCTGTTGGAAGAACCTTGTCCGTTGTCGGAGCCAACACGGCCAATGGCCGGTGGGTCGAAAGATAATAGGCCCGTCCACCGACGATTCCCGCGAGAGCGAGAACAACGGCGAGAAGGGAAAAAATTACGAACTTAGAACGCGAGCCGGGAATCATAAGCCACCGCACCGTGCCCGTTCACATAAAGGGGCCGGAGCTGCGTCCCTTCCCCACCCGCGGCTGTTTCAATCAGCTCAGGCTGGATTTGGATGGAGTCATCATTCTGACTCGAAGCCACGATAATTCCGCGTGCATGGGCAACCTTTCCATCGGCCAATTGGGCTGAACCCGCCCCGACTGGGCCAAGGAAAAAAGCCACCCCCGCCATCAAACAAGCCGCCGAAGCTGCAACGGTCGCCAACCGAGGCACACCCGCAACCCAAGGCTCAAACAAAACTTCCGCCAATTTGGCGTACCAAGGCTCTTCCCGCAAAATCTCTTGCCTCTGGTACTGGTGAAAAGCGTCCACAAAGCGGTCAAAGTATTCCTGACCCGGAGTCTCCAACCTCTTCAACTGAAGAAGTTTTTGAAGCTCCGTGAAATCGTCTTTTTGGTTCATATCGATGATTCCCTTATTTTTTATCGCCGGAGGTAAATGCCAAGCGATTTCTGCAGCTGTTTATGGGCATAGTGCAACCTGGAACGCACAGTTCCTTCGGTAGATCCCATAATCTTGGCGATCTTAGCATGTGCAAGTCCTTGAATATCATAGAGGGTTACCACTGTTCTATGCTCTTTCGACAGGTTAAGCATGGATTCGTTCAATTTATTTTGCAACTCATTGAGCATTGATGACTTGGATGGACTGTTTCGGGCCGATGGATCGGGTAAATCGAGCTTGGGAAGGCCATCTTCGTCTAACTCATTCAAACTCATCGACCCTTGTCGCCTTTTTCTCTTCTCCAGAAAGTTAAAAGTCCGGTTGATCGCGATCCGATAAATCCAGGTGTAGAAAGACGACTGCCCACGAAAGGTCGGAAGACTCCGGTAAGCCTTGTCAAAGACCTCCATCAACATGTCGTTCGTGTCCTCGTGGTTTGAGGTCAGATGATAGATCACCCCGTATAGCCTGGATTGAAATCTTCGGATCAATTCGTCGTACGAAGCCAAATTCCCCTTTACCGTTTCCGCCACCAACTCTTCGTCGGTCGGTCCGTTTTCCAAATCCAGTTCCTTGATGGCATCCGCCGACATCGGCTCAATCTTAAGCCCTCCCACGGTTGTCCGAAAAGGGCAATCAACCCGCCTCATCCCCGGCAATCCACCCCTGGGGGACGATCTCCCCCGGTTTCCCCGTCAATCCAAAGTCGACCCGCTGCCCGCCGCCTTGAGGTAATCCGCCAGCCGATCGGTCAACTCGGTCAATTTCTCCACATCCTTTCCCTGTCCCAAAACTTTGAGGTCACCCTTTGCTCTTTCCAGCAACTCCACCGCTTTCCTGAGGGCAAATTTCAATCCTCCCGCGTCCTTCACCTTTTCCGCAACCCCCTCAACCCCCGCCTCCCCCACCAACTGAGCGCGCAACTTCTCCGAGTCCTCCCTCGGCAAGGTTTGCAAGGCATGGAGCACGGGCAGGGTCCATTTCCCCTTCTGCAGATCCGTTCCCAGTGTTTTGCCGCTGGCCTCATCCGTCCCAAAAAGATCCAGACAATCATCGTAAATCTGATACGCCACCCCCAGCTGATGCCCAAAGGAGCGTGCGGCCTCCCGTTTTGCTTCCCCGGCATGATGAATCACGAACGGTGCCTCGGCCGCCGCCCGGAACAATGCACCGGTCTTCAGGCCCACCACATGCAGATAATCTGCCGTCGACATTTTCAAATCGAACCGCCGCTGGGTCTGAAGAATCTCCCCTTCACACAGATTTCTCGAAGCCTCCGCGATCTTCCGCGCGACCTCCGCGTCCTCCAGTTTCGTGGCCAGTTGCAGCCCATGGGCAAAGAGGGCATCCCCCAACAGCACCGACAGTTCGACTCCCCACTTTGCGTTGCACGTTGCCCGCGATCTCCGCAGTTCTGCCCGGTCCAACACATCGTCGTGGATCAGGGAAGCCACATGAACCAACTCGACAATCACCGCCAAATCCCGGATCGCCTCGCTCCACCCCCCCGCCACCTTCCCCGCCAAAAGGACCAACGCCGGCCGCAAACGCTTCCCCCCACCCTCCAGGGCGTACCGCACATAAGCCTCCGCCCCCGCATCAAACAGGGACGCCTGATGCAAAATTCTTCTCTCCACCTCCTGCAACTCATTTTCGAGTTCACGATCCGCCCCCAGCCAATCCGGTTTGGCACCTTGGAACACACGATGAACAAGGCTTCTCATCCCCAAAATCTAGAAAAGACTCATCCCAAGTCAAACGGGCTGATCTTTTTCTTTCTCCCTTCAACCTCAACTTCAATCTAAACTCTGCTGATGCGTTGGATTCCCGCCTTTTTTCTCGCCGCTTGCCTCCTCTCCTCCTGCTCCCGACCGGATGGGGCGACGGCCCAACGCGTCCGCCAACTCCTGCGGGAAGGGAAAATTCAACAGGCCCAGGAATGCCTCCAGGAAGGCTTTCGTCAGTTCCCCGAAAGCACCGATCTTCGACAGGAACGACTTTATCTCAACCTTCTCGCCGGCCAACCGGAACTTGCCGCCGCCGAAGCCCGTCAAATCCTTCAAGCCAAACCCTCCTCCCAGCCTTATCGCCTTCCCTTGTCCGATTCCTCTCCCGCCATCCGCTCCCTGGCCCTCCGGGCCTTTGCTCTCGATCCTCCCGACCAACCCTCCCCCCTCGGCATTCTCCGCAACGCCCTGAAGGATGCCGACCCCACGGTTCGCCGCGAAGCCGCCGAAGCCTCCCGTATCCTCTCCACTCCCGAAGCCTTGCCTCTTCTACGGCAGGCATCGAAAGACTCCGACTGGCTCACCCGCTCCATTTCCGCGCGTTTGCTTGGCACCCGGAATGATCCATCCGCCATTCCCGATCTCTTTAAAATGCTCGGTGACCGGGATTCCTACGTCCGGCGTTTTGCCCGGCGTTCCCTCCTGGAACTTGCCACCAAAACCACCCCGGATGCCTACCTCCCGGCCCTTGAATCAAAGGACCGGACCACGCAGGTGGTGGCCGCCCTCGCTCTTGCCCGTCTCAACGACGGTCGGGGCCTCGAGATCCTTCTCGCCGAAGTGGCCAATCCTCTTGGGATTGAACGGGTCGAAGTCGTCAAATCCGCGGTGCGCATCCAGGATCCCCGAGTTCTTCCGGCGGTGCGCAACGCCACAGGGGATCAGGATCCGGAAGTCCGCATGGTCGCCCTCATCGCCTTGGGCTTACTCCACGACAAGGAATCCGCCCCGTTGATCAAAAGAATCGCCTCCGATTCAACCGCCCCCAAGGAGGTTCGTCTCGCCGCCGGCAAGGCCCTCGAACTCCTTCCCCAAAGTCCCGCACCTCCCAAGTAAGCCGCCTTCAATCGAAGGCCGCGGGGGGCAAAAAGAAGAAAGCTTTTAGGATCCCCTCGGACCCAACTCTTCCTGCTCGAAGATAATCAGGTCGTCCAACGCCCGGGCAAAGTCCTCCATCCCGGTCGCGGGCATAATGATCCGGTCACGCCGACCCCCCACATCTTCAGTAATTCTCAAAAACCGCCCCCGGTCATTTTCCTTCAAATCGAGAAAGAAGGTCTTCCTCTCAATTTGAACTTTTTCCGACCGCAGTGTTCTTTCCTCTCCTCGTTGTTCCATATTTTTCTCCCCCTTTTCACTTAAAATCCTACGCCCCTGCGCCCCCCAGCTCAACCGAAACTTCCGGCTCTCAGTTCTTTCCCGCCGCCGTATCCATCGTTTGGATCGAATTGGAAACGTAGCTGTTTTGCTCCATTTTTTTCATTACAGCCCAACCCCCCAAGATCACCAGGACCAGCGCACCGCCAAAAAACATCATCCGTAGCTCCAACACAGTCGACTTGGACATTCCCGGTCCATTCTGCCTGCGGCTTCGCAAACCCAGAATCAACCTCAGCCAATCCATATTGGTTATTTTACCATGCCCCTGCCTTTTTTCCACTATCTGTTCGTGACATCTTTTTGACGAATTCCGGCCTTGTCCGATGGACTCCTGGGCCGGGGGCTTACATGTTTAAGAAATTCGCCAGCAGGTCTTTCCCTTCTTTGCTTAAAATGGATTCAGGATGGAACTGCACCCCGTGCACGGGAAACTCCCGATGCCGCAACCCCATGATTTCCCCCTCCGCGGTATCCGCCGTGACTTCCAGACACGCTGGTACCGATTCCTTTTCCACCAGCAACGAATGATACCGGGTGGCTTCGAAGGGATTCGGCAGTCCGGCAAAGACCCCCTTCCCGTCGTGTCGAATCGGGGAGGTCTTCCCATGCATCAACCGTTCGGCACGCACCACTTTCCCCCCATAGACCTCGCCGATGCTCTGATGCCCCAAACACACGCCCAAGATCGGCAGCTTCGGTCCAAACCGACGGATCAGATCCATCGAAATCCCGGCATCCGCCGGCGTGCCCGGTCCCGGAGAAATGACAATCTTGTCCGGCCTCATCCTCTCGACCTCATCGGCGGTGACCGCATCGTTCCTCTTCACCACCGGATCCGCCCCCAGCTCTCCAAAATACTGGACCAGATTGTAGGTGAACGAATCGTAGTTATCGATGACCAGCAACATGACAAAATCCTACGCCAAGGTCCTGGCCGCCGCCACTGCCGCCAGTCCGGCCTTCGCCTTGTTCACGCTTTCCTGATACTCCCCCTCCGGCGTCGAATCGGCCACCAGTCCTCCTCCCGCCTGAACATGCGCTTTGCCGCCCTTGAGCAGAATGGTCCGGATGGAAATGCAGGAATCCAAATTCCCATCGAACGAAAAATACCCCGCCGCCCCGGCATACGCCCCCCGTCTCGTCGGCTCACTCTCCGCCAGGATCTGCAAGGCCCGCACTTTTGGAGAACCGCTCACCGTCCCCGCCGGGAAGGTCGCCCGCATCACCTGGAATGCATCCTGCCCGGGCTTCAATTTCCCCGTCACCCGGGAAACCAGATGCATCACATGGGAAAAACGCTCCACCTCCATCAGTTCCACCACCTTGACGCTCTGATACTCACAGACCCTACCCAGATCGTTCCGGGCCAGATCAACCAGCATGATGTGCTCCGCCCGCTCCTTTGGATCCGCCTTCATTTCCTGTTCGTTTCGCAGGTCCTCCTCCGGAGTCGCCCCGCGGGGCTTCGTTCCGGCGATCGGTCGGATCTCGACCTTTCCATTTTCGCACCGCACGTGGGTCTCGGGGGACGAACCGACCAGCGCCAACCCCGCCATCTCCAGACAAAACATGTAGGGAGATGGATTAATCGCCCGAAGAGCGCGGTAGAGATCAATCGGCCGGCCATGAAACGGAACGGTAAACCTCTGGGAAGGAACCACCTGAAAAATATCTCCCGCACGAATATGCTCCTGCATCCCCCCGGCCATTTTCAGGTACTCCGACTTCGCCATGTTCGGGGTTGCCCCGGCCAAGAGATCCCCTTCGGGCCGTTTGGGAACTTCGGTGCTCGATTTTCCTGCCGACTGCGCCAAACGCCGGGCCAACGCCTCAAGCCGCTCAATCCCTTTTTGATAATCCGCCCTTGGATCGCTCCCCGTTTTGACCTGCACAACCAGGCGGCGTGTCTTCTGCTCGTGATCAAAAATCACAAACTCCTCCACCAACGCAAAACAGGCATCCGGCACCCCAAGGTCATCCTTTTGGGCCATGCCGACAGTTGGCTCGAAATAACGAACCGCTTCAAAAGCCAGAAATCCCACCGCACCTCCCGCAAAGGGAGGCGGATCGCCGGGCCAGGCCGCCACAGGCCGGATTTCTTTCAGCATCTCCCGCACTTCCTGCAAGGGATCGGGATTCTCGGGTGCTTTCTCCTCCACCTCGCCGTTCAGCTTGGTCAGCCGCACCCGCCCACCACGAAACTCCATCACGGCGGTCGGCCTCGACCCCACGAATGAATACCTCCCCAATCTTCCCCCGGTCTCGGCACTTTCCAAAAGAAAAGCCGCACCCCCGGGTTGGCCCGAAAGTTTGATATAGGCTGAAACCGGCGTCTCCGCATCGGCGGGAAATTCCCGGCCGATCGGAATCAGGTTCCCCTGTTTTGCCAATTCGAGGAATTTTTGTTCGTCCGGAAAAATCATGTCCTCTTCGGAGGTCTTACGGCGATCCCCCGCTCCTGCAAATGTCTTTTCACTTCGGGCACCGTCAACTCCCCGAAATGAAACAAGCTCGCGGCCAACGCCGCATCCGCCCCGCCTTTCTCCCCCAGAACTTCGGCAAAATGCTCCTTCGTTCCGGCTCCTCCGCTCGCAATCACGGGCACCCCCACGGCCCGACTCACCGCCCGGGTCAGCTCCAGATCATACCCCTCCTTGGTCCCATCCGCATCCATGCTGGTGAGCAGAATCTCCCCCGCCCCGCGGCGAACCCCTTCCTTCACCCATTCCACCGCATTTTTCCCCGTCGCGGTACGGCCCCCGTGGGTCGTCACCTCCCATTTTCCAGCACCCTTCCGCCTCGCGTCCACCGCCAGAACCACACACTGACAGCCGAATGCCTCCGCCACCTCGGTGATCAGATCCGGCCGCTCCACTGCCGCCGTGTTCAGACTGACCTTGTCTGCACCCGCACGCAGAAGCTCCCGCGCATTCTCCACGGAACGAATCCCCCCACCCACGGTGAGCGGCAGGAAAACCTCTTCCGCAGTTTTCCTTACCGCTTCGAGCAGAATGGGGCGGGCTTCCGACGAGGCGGTGATATCCAAAAAAACCAGCTCGTCCGCACCTTGCTCGTTGTAGGCACGCGCACATTCCGCCGGATCTCCGGCATCCCGGATGCCGACAAACCGAACCCCCTTGACCACCCTTCCCCGATCGACATCCAGACAAGGAATAATCCGCTTGGTATTCATAAAGATTGTTGGGGCCGTTCCTTGAATTGTTTCATTCCCATGGGTAATAAGGATTTGGATTTTGCCGCAGGATCAGCAAAAATCCGAGTCTTGTTTTGGGTCGGTGATTCATCCATGACCAAAAAACCAAAACGCAACGGGAAAAACAGGGCGGCCAAAAAGCCGCTTCCCCTTGCGAAGAAATCCCCCTCCAAGAAGCGCCCCCCCAAGACAGCTCCCGCAAGGAAATCGACCGAGCCGACCCTTCGGAAATCCCCGATTCCCATCCATCCGACAAAAAACCTGTTTCCACTGCCTTCCTTTCTTCCCGGTAATCCATCTCCCGGAGTTCCCGAATATGATTTTTTAGGCGAACTTCCCGAATCGTACGGAACACGCCGCCTTTTTCTCACCGCACGCGACCCCCGCTGCCTCTTTGCCTATTGGGACTTCACCTGGCATCAAATGCGAGACGCCGAAAAGGAATCCCTTGAGGGAAAAGTTTATCTCCAAATCTATATTCCCGGCCAGGAGCGGATTCATCAGATTCACGTTCCCCCAGGCTCCCGCGAGTGGTATTTGCCGGTCGATCGCCCCGCCACACGTTTCCAAGCCGAACTTGGCTACTACCGTTCAGATGGGTCTTTCCAGCAACTGGCCGTTTCGGGTGAAGCCCTCACCCCACGCGACGATCCCTCCCCAAACCACGAAATCCAGTTCGTTACGATTCCCTTCCATTACTCGTTTCAACAACTCTGGGGGCTCATCCGTTCCTATATTCGGCCTGGGGAGGCCCTCGCCCGCGCCCTGGCCCGACTCCAGCAGGAAGGCCACCCCTTCCCCTTCGCGTATGCCCTCCGACGATTCCTGGCTTCCGGCATGGCGGAAAAGATCTTTGCCTATTTGGGTGGAGATATGATTCGTCGCCACCGGATGGCATCATTCGAAATGACGGAAATTCTCCGCCTCCAATTGGAAACCTGCCCCAAACCGGGGTCCAGCCAACTCCACGGCACCTCTCCGGGGAATCCACCCCCCTTCGCATAATCCCGGAGTCCTCTTGATGATCCAAGGATACGTCGCCCCCGTCCTGCACGCCCATCTTCCGTTTGTCCGCCACCCGGAATATCCGGAATTCCTCGAGGAAGACTGGCTGTATGAAGCCATCACGGAAACCTATCTTCCCCTCCTCGACATGATGGAAGGACTCGTCCGCGACGGGGTCTACTTCCGGCTTACCATGTCGATGACCCCCCCGCTCTGCGCGATGTTGCGCGACCCCCTCCTTCAGGATCGTTATGTCCACGGGCTCGAAAAACAACTCGAACTGGCGGGCAAAGAATTGCACCGGACAAAAAATGATCCCGCCTTCCACGCTCTCGCCCGCTTTTATCACGACCGTCTCCACCAATGCCGTCATCTTTTTTGTGACCGCTACCATCGGGACCTGGTTTCCGCATTTCGGAAATTTCAGGACGCGGGCGTTCTCGAAATCATCACCTGTGGGGCCACCCACGGATTCCTCCCCCTGATGAAGGAATTTCCTCAGGCGGTCCGTGCCCAGGTTCAAGTCGCCCGAAACGATTACCGGAACTGCTTTGGACGGGACCCACGGGGCATCTGGCTTCCGGAGTGCGCCTACTATCCCGGACTGGAGGATCATCTGCAGGAAGCCGAAATCCGCTGGTTCATCGTCGACGCCCACGGCTTGATTTATGCCGAACCCCGGCCGGCCTACGGCGTCTTTGCCCCCATCTTCACCCCTGCGGGGCCGGCCGCATTCGGCCGCGATATCGAATCCAGCAAACAGGTGTGGAGCGCCGAGGAGGGCTATCCCGGCGACGGAGAATACCGGGATTTCTACCGCGACTGCGGATTCGACCTCGAACACGACTACATCCGCCCCTACATCCAACCCAATGGGATGAGGAAATTCACCGGACTGAAATATCACCGCATTACCGGTCGCACCTCCCACAAGGAGCCGTACCGGCCCGAACTGGCCCGGCAACGGGCCGCGGAGCATGCGGCCAACTTCATGTTCAACCGGGAAAAACAGATCGAACACCTGCGAGGCGTCATGGGCGTGGAACCGATCGTGCTCTGCCCTTACGATGCCGAACTCTACGGACACTGGTGGTATGAAGGCCCGATCTTCCTCGATTACCTTTTCCGCAAAGCGGCCTACGACCAAAAAACCTTCTCGATGATCACCCCCTCGGAATTCCTCACCCGGCACGACACGCACCAGATCGCCACCCCCAGCGCCTCCTCATGGGGCAACGAAGGGCACTGGTCGGTTTGGCTGGAAAGCTCCAACGCATGGATCTACCCCCACCTGCATTTTGCAACGAGCCGGATGATTGAACTGGCGCAGCGTTTCCGCAACCGGACACCACATTCCCTCTGCGATCGGGCCCTGAGGCAGGCCGCCCGGGAACTGCTTCTCGCCCAGTCCAGCGACTGGGCCTTTATCATGAAAACAGGAACGATGGTGCCCTATGCCGTCAAGCGGACGAAAGACCACCTCCTGCGGTTCCAAAGGCTCTACGAACAAATTCTCGCCGATCGGATCGAGGAGGCCTTTCTTGGAAACTGCGAATGGAGGAATCCGATCTTTCTGGATCTCGACTGGCGCGTCTACGCCTAGCCGTTTATTTCTTCTTTTTTGTTTTTTTCGCCGCAGTCCCGCCGGTCGATTTTTTTTCCTCGAGGGCTTTGATTCGCTGCGCCAATTGGGGCAATTGCTGGATGTGGGCCTCCATCGCCATCTGCTCCTTGATCGGGCGGGCGGGTGCCCCCCGCCAGGTCTGACCGTTGGGCACATCCTTCGTGACTCCGGACTTGGCCGTGATGATGACTCCATCCCCCAGGTGCACATGCCCCACTGTGCCCACATGGCCGGCAATCACCACATGATGCCCCGTGGTGGTGCTTCCCGAGAGACCGCTCTGCGCGACAATCACGCTGTGGGGTCCGACCACGCAGTTGTGGGCAATCATGACCAGATTGTCGATTTTGGCCCCTTCCCCGATATGGGTTCGGGCAAAACGCCCACGATCGATCGTGGTATTGGCCCCGATCTCCGCATCATCATCAATCTGCACATAGCCAAGCTGGGGGATTTTGACGTGCTTTCCGCCCTTCATTTCATATCCGAACCCGTCCGCCCCGACCACGGCTCCGGCATGCAGCACCACACGATTCCCGATCTTGCACCGATCCCCCACGTAAACCCGGGGATGAAGGACACAGCCCGAGCCGATCTTCACGTTCCGGCCAACGTAGGCGCCGGCCCCGATCTGGGTGCCATCCCCAATTTCCGTTCCTTCCTCCACCACCACATAGGGAGCGATTCCAAGGTCGTTCCCCAGCTTCACCCCCGGAGCCACGATTGCCGAGGGATGAATCCCCCGTAACGGAGGAGGCGTGGGAGGAGCAAAAAGGGCGGCGATCTTGGTAAAGGCTGAGGATGGATCAGCCACACGGATGCGGTTTTTGCCCAGCTCCTTTGGAGCCTTCAACCCCACCAGCAGGACTCCGGCCCTCGTCTGCCGGGCGGCATTTTCATATCTTGGATGGGCAAAAAAAGAAATGTCCTGTGGACCCGCTCCCTGCAAATCGGCCACACCGTGAATGGTTAAGTTCGGATCCCCTTCCAAGAGGCCCCCGACGACTTCGGCCAATTCACCCACGCTCCTCGTGGAGCTCATGTTGCGTAAGCCCCCTGGGGCTTATTTCTTTTCTTCTTTTTTGGCGGCCGGAGCGTCTTTGTTGAGGATCCCCAACACCTGCTGGGTCACATCATCCAGCCCTTCAGAAAAAATGAGGGCGCCGGGGCTTGGCACTTGGGGTTTCACAAAAACCATGGTGTATTTGTTTTTTGCGACTTGGGTAAGGGCTTTGTTCACGTCTTCCGTGAGTTCCGTGGTCAAACGCTGGCGTTTATCCTCGAGGATCTTGGAGGCGGTCTGGCCGAAAGCCATCATCTCGCGTTGCTTCACCTGTCCCTCTTCCCCCTTGGCCTTCAGCTGATTTTCCTTCTCCTTCTTCTTGGCGTCGGAGATGGCGGGATCCTGCATCTCTTTTTGAAGACCGTTGATCGCATCCACCAAGGTCTTCAAGCCGGCTTCCCTTTCATTTCTCTCTTTTTGATATCCGGCGGCCAGATCCTCCATCTGCTTTTGGGAATCCTTCGCTTTATAGTACTCCTTGAGAATGGCGTTATAATCAACCACGGCCACTTTGGCAGCATCCTGGGCGGTGGCGGCATTACCGAGGGAAAGAAAAGCGAGTGCGAGCGCACTTAGCCAAGCGGTGATATGGGTAAATTTCATATGGAAGGATAGTTAGAACTGGTACCCGCCGTCAAAGTACATTTTGAAGGCGCCCAACCCACCCCCGTTGTTCGGATCCCCGGTCATCACGGGGAATCCAACGTCAAATTTCATCGGACCGATGCCGATATCCATCCGGATGCCCACCCCCGCTCCGATTTGGAATCCCCCGTTGATCGCCGCATAATCCGTGGGAGTCCCCTTCACATTCATCGACTGGGTGTTGTTGTACGTCTTGGGTTGAAAATCGAACACATTCTCATTCACGAAACCACCGTCACAAAAGACCGCCCATCTCACCCGATTCTCCAAAATCGGGAACGGGGCGGAAACCTCCACCTGATAGACCCCCTGGGTGCCACCCCCCACCGGTTGACCATTCTGCTTGGGACCGACCGAACCGCCGTTGACCGTGCTCCCCAAGGAAGGATCGAACCCTCGGATGGATCCCGAACCACCCGCAAAAAGCTGATCCCACACCGGAACGTAATCGGTTGTGCTGTACGTATCCACCAAACCCACCAGTGCCCGGGCAGAAAGAATCACATCCTTCTCCTTCCAAAGGGTGTGGTACGTCTTGAATTCGGCTTTGATTTTCCAGATGTTTTCACTCCCCAGAAGAGGTCCCCCGGCGCCCTCGGCTCCGAATTCAAAATACTGTCCGGAATGAGCCAGCATTATGCTATCCCGACCGTCGTAGGTAACCGAACCCCGGAGGGAGGACTTGAAGGTGTCCCCGGTCGAGGCCTGAAAATAGGGAGGCGCATCGGACTGCAGGTCGGAAATGTCGTAATACTCCGGCCGATAGGTGATGCCTGTCGACCACCGGTTCAACGGATAATCATCCCCCAAGCGGCGGCTCAGCCCGGTGAAGGCCCCGTAGTTCTTCTGATTATAGAATTCGCTGAGATAGGAGGCCCCGTTGTAATATCCCCCCGCATCCAACCGAATGGGTTTGTCCAAAAACCACGGCTCCGTGAAGGAAAGATTGAGGTTCTGCGAACGGAAGCCGATGGAGGCCTGCATCCGCACTTTTTGACCGCCACCTCTGGGGGGAAAACTCTGGAAGATTTTCTGCAGATCAAAGTTCTTTTCCCCCACGGTAATGTTTCCGGTGAGCAATTCGACCGAACTGAATCCCGCCCCGAAACTCACCTCCCCGGTTCCCTTCTCCTCCACCTTGACGATCAGCTTCTGTCGGTTGGGAACGTCCGTTTCTTCGGCATACGTTTCCACTTTTGAAAAATAATTCAGCCCTTCGATCTTTCGTTTGCTCGCCTTTTCGCGGACGGTGTCGAACACCTCGCCCGGCGCCAGATCGATTTCCCGCCGGATCACCTTGTCCTTGGTCGTGGTGTTCCCCTGGATTTCGATCTTATCCACATAGAATTTCTCCCCTTCCTTGATGGAAAAACTGACATCGATCTGTCCGTTTTCCACATTGGGGGTCATCCGGTATTCAATCCGGGCCTCCCGAAATCCCCGGCGCCCATACTTGTCCTGCAGGGTCTCAATCGATGCCTGGAGGGAGTTGACCGCATACACCTCCCCTTGTTGCAGGCCATTCGCCTTGATCATTTTCAGTTCGACCGAGTCGAAGATTTCCACCTGCTTGGACTTTGTCATCAGTTCGTTCAAAAGATCGTCCGAGGAAAAGAAGGTGTTTCCATCCACGGAGAGATTCCCGACCCTGTATTGGCGGCCTTCTTCAATCCGATACGTCAAAATCAAATCCTCAGCCGGAACTTCATCCGGATCGAAATCCTCCCCCCGCGGAGCCGTTCCCTTGGCCGCATTTTGCGCCTCTTCATTCTTGATCGTTCGCGGGAGATCAACGGAGGGTTGCACATTGATGTCGATATATCCCTTGTTCAGATAGAAGTTTTTGATCCGGCTGACGTCATCCTTGAACTGGAGTTCTTCAAACCGATCGGATTTGCTGAAGATCTGCCACCAGGCCTTTGGCTTGAGTTTCACAACTTTCTCCAATTCCTGTGAAGTCGCTGCCTGATTCCCGATGAACCGAATCCGGCTGATGAAACCGCGGATTCCCTCATCCACCTCGAAGATAACCTTCGCTTCCCCGCCCTTTACCGGTTCGGTTTTTGTAGTGATCTTCACGTCCTTGTATCCTTTGTCCCGGTAAAAATCCTCCATGGCAAAAGCATCCCGTTGCAGACGCTCCTCGCTCAGGGTGTCACCCGCCTTCGTCACGACTTCCTTGGGCGTGAAGGGATCGGAAATCGCCTTCGCCCCCTTGTTGTCGTTCGCGGTGAGCGCCTTCAGCTTCAGATCCAGCAGGTCTTCCTTGTCGACGGAAAGATCGTCATCCAATCCTCCATCCGCCCGTAACCGCTTCACCTCGACCTCCGAAACTCGCACCTTCGGATCCACCAGAACGGTCAGGCGGCGTCCGCGTTCACCGTCGTCGGAACGCATTTCGGAAGTGACAATCTGGACGTTGGCGTAGTCGCCGGTCTGATAAAGGCTTTCAATATCCCCGTCCACCACCTGCTGGGAATACACTCCCCCCTTCGTGCTCCGCATATTTTGCCGGATTTTGTCGTCATTGATCGGCACGTCGGTCCGTTTCGATGAAAACTCGATCTCTAAAATGCGGTCTTGGCCCGTGGCGACCTTTTCCGCGGAAGAAGGCGACGGAACATACGTCTTGGCCCGGGTCTGCGAAGGCTGTGATTCAGGGGTAGGTTCCTGTGGCCAAAGATTGTGGCAACCCAAACCGAAAAGAACGGAAACGAACAAGGGCAAAATCCTCCCATGGCCTTGGAAAGACCCCGATTTTGACACACCCGAT